>WNFT01006513.1_pt1 | contig 15404 bp, 10 predicted proteins | sample 5400191 | NCBI WGS metagenome assembly WNFT01 (sample SAMN13153359, study PRJNA577476) | soil metagenome | isolation source: 80 cm saprolite under Madrone tree | place: USA:California | collected 2016-06-14 | reverse complement strand
TCTCTGCCCCAACGTATGCCGTAAGAGTTAATACAAACCGGAAGTGAACACTTGCGTTTGTGTCCGTTGTCACGGATGGTGACTCAGTAAGCATTAAAGCTGCCCAGAGGGTTGGCACTGGATGTGCCTCGTTAATGGACTGGCAGTTAGAATGGCCCACACTTTCAAACGACGCTTACAATGAGCAATACAGACAACGATATACTTCTCATCGACGATGACCCGCGTCACGCCAAGGCATTTGAAGAAGCTTTGATCGCCGCAGGTGACGCTCAATCGAATTTCGAGTGGGTCAGAACTCTCTCCAGCGGCCTCGAAAGACTGGCCCATAAGGGGGTATGGGCAATCTTTATCAATCTGGTTTTGCCCGACAGTCGGGGCCTCCCCACTTTAGACAGGCTCCTGTCGGTCACCTCCACCGCTCCGGTGATTGTTCTCGGGGGCGTAGATGATGAAGGCATTTGTAAAGCAGCCATGCTACGCGGAGCGCAAGACTACCTTTTAGAAGGTCACCTAGACAGCTACGCGTTTGCACGAGCGATCCGCAACATTATTGAGCGCGAAATTGCACGGCAGGAATTATTCATAGAAAAGGAACGCGCCCAGGTCACCCTAAACTCCATTGGTGACGCTGTACTGAGCACCGACATCTCGGGAAACGTGACCTACTTGAATGTAGTTGCGGAACACATGACCGGATGGCCCCAGAAGGAGGCCGTGGGTCATCCCCTCAGTGACGTGTTCCAAATCATTGATGGCACCACGCATAAGCCCTCACCAGATCCCATGAAGTTAGCAGTTCAACAAAACAGGACCGTGGGACTGAAGGCGAACTGTATCCTGGTTCGGCGAGACGGATATGAGTGCGCAATCGAAGATTCCGCCGCTCCCATCCATGATCGGGATGGTCGGGTCACCGGGGCGGTGATCGTGTTTCATGACGTGAGGATGGCCCAGGCTACGGTATTCGAAATGACTCATCTGGCCCAACATGACGTTCTTACCGATTTGCCTAACCGATTGTTGCTAAGCGACCGACTTACGCAGGCGATTTCGCTTGCCCGTCGCAATCATCACCAACTCGCGGTCCTATTCCTGGATTTGGATAATTTCAAGCACATCAACGACTCTCTCGGACACTCCGTTGGCGACAAACTCCTCCAATCCGTAGCAGACCGCTTATCGGCCTGTGTCCGCGAATCTGACACGGTGAGCCGCCAGGGTGGCGATGAATTTGTGATCCTGCTTCCAGAAGTCACACATTCGGCAGATGCCGCTATTAGTGCTGCAAAGATCATCGCCGAGGTTAAGAAGGTGCATAGCATCGGCGAACGCCGTCTTCGCATTACTGTGAGCATTGGCGTCAGCACCTACCCCGACAATGGTGAAGATGCGGACACGCTGATAAAGAACGCCGACACGGCAATGTACCACGCCAAGCAATCAGGGCGCGACAATTGCCAGTTCTTTAGACCCGACATGGGTCTCAACGTCGTCGAGCGTCAATCGCTGGAGGGGCAGTTGCGGTATGCTCTTGAACGCCAGGAATTGTTATTGCATTACCAGCCCAAGGTAAATCTCAAGACAGGAGCCATGACAGGTGTCGAGGCGCTCGTACGCTGGCAACATCCAGAGCGTGGGCTGCTTCTTCCGGGGGAATTCCTGACCATCGCCGAAGACACCGGCATGATTCCAGCAATCGGCCAATGGGTATTACACGAGGCATGCAGACAAACGCGGGAATGGCTTGATGCGGGCCTACCAGCCGTCCCTGTGGCAGTCAACATCTCGTCGCTGGAATTTCGGAGCGAGCATTTTCTCGAAGGTGTTCAAGTTGCCTTGAAGAATACTCGCGTGGATTCCAGATATCTCGAACTCGAATTAACCGAAACCGTTCTCATGCGACATGCCGAGTCCACTGCCTACGCGCTTAGACAACTCAAAGCCATCGGTGTGCGACTGGCAGTCGATGACTTTGGCACCGGGTATTCCAGCTTGAGCTACCTGACTCGATTTCCCATTGACGCCTTGAAGCTCGACCAGTCGTTCGTGCACGATATTATTGCCAAATCCGATGATGCTATCGTTGTGAGCGCGGTCATCAGCATGGGCAAGAGTCTCAGGCACAGGGTTATCGCTGAGGGTGTCGAAACAATAGAGCAGTTAGCATTTCTTCAGGCTCATGGCTGCGATGAGGGGCAAGGATACTATTTCAGTCGGCCCGTGGGTGCAAAGCAGTTCGCGAAGCTACTTGAAACGGGCATATCAGCACCTGTTTGAAATTTACGACGTGGTTCCTATTCACCAGGACTTGGCGAGGCTGCGGCGGCGTAGGCAAGAATTTCATGCTCGGGGGAAACGGCGAATTGTTTAACATCAACCCGGACTGTGCCGTCATTCCACCAGATCAACCGAGGGTCATCCCGCCTTCCGTTTGATACGCTTTCGGCCACGCTCTCAGCCAGTGGTCACGTCTTAGCTAAATGATTCCACGTAATTCGGCTCATGTCCGTTTCGTCGTGCCCGTCACATCGGAAACAAAGTCTCAGCTTTTCCGCTCTTCGTTTCTTCCTTTACCTGCCTCCGCCAAAGGTCCTGAAACATCGGGACGGTTGCAGGGCCGTGCCCGGCGATCTAGATGCCGGTTAAGGCAACGGACCGAAAGTCTTATGGTTGTGCGCCGCCCTTCAGTCGGAAAATGAATGCGGGAGAAAATCCTATGGCATGGAAGTTCGTACTGTACGCTTCACGGAATCGTGTAGTTGAGCAAAAAGGCGGTTTTGCCACTGGGCAAGAAGCCTTGGCTGCTGGGCGGGAAAGGGCAGAACAATTGAAAAGTTCTGTGGACGCGCCGGGCGGACAAGATATCTTAAGTGTAGATGCGACGCCAGAAAAGTAAGTGGGGGCACGCCGGGGCCGTGCGTTGTAGAATCCGCACGGAGGTGCCCAGCCATGATGCACAGAATCCGAATAACATCCGGCGAATACAAGGGACGCTACATTGGTAGACCCTTTAGTGGGTGGGGATTGATTACCAATCCAGAAGCGCGGGAGAATCCGCCGGTGAACATAACCGGCGCGGCCTACGCCTTACATGCTACGGAACGCGGGGCAACGCAAATCTTAAGCGCCAACACAGAAGGTGTTCGAGCGGAATTGAAGGCGCTGGGTTACGAATCAGAAGCGGTCGAGGAGGTTGCCGCGCCCAAACAGAATTAACTGTAATGCGAAACAGGAAGTACATGTCGAAGCACGAAAAGGATTCGCACAAATGGGCGGCCCCCAGCCGGTTGTATGTGTGAAATGCGAGAAGGGATTTGAAATTTCGGCCCCTGTGTAGCTGGTCGCGCCCCGGCAGACCCTCATACAGGAGATTCAATATGCAGTTCCTAGCTCCCCGATCTGATCGGCAGATGCTCCCCGAATTTTATGGCAAGTACGTTCACAGGCTCGACGTGGAATGCCCAAGATGCAACAAAGTCACTTACCAACCCCATGCTCCATTGCTAGAGACAGAAGACGAGCAGGTGCAAGGTCAAAGAGAATGGCTGAACGAATATTTGCAAAAAGAGTGCCCATTTCATCCAGATTTCTTGCTCACTCCAGATCGGCCCGCATGATTGTATTGGCACCATTCTGCCAATCGTATGGCATCTGGGGCCGCCAAACATCTGATATCTGACGGCCCGTTTCGGTTGCGATGACGGAAAAACTTGGCAGGTGATGCCAACGGGTACTCCTGTTCCCGATCTAACGGTCAAAAGGGTTGAAATTGACTGGATCAGAGTAACGAATTAGACCTCTGCAAGGACTGGCTCAGCTTACGCCAGATTGGTGAATACATCGTTAGCTTGCTGACGTGCCCGGTCGGTGCCTAGTCGGGCACTGCGGATGAGCAGAACCCCGAGCCGAAAGCATGTCTACGATCCGAGAATCCTTGCCACTGCCTGCAAAGCCGCCGTAAAATCTTGGTTGGTTCGTCCGCCCATCGAGTGAATTTGCCCATCAACATTACCGCGCAGGGCCGCTTTCTCGTCGGGTGAAAGATTTGGAAATTTCGCCAATACTTCCTTCACAGCCTCAGGCCACATCGCCACGTAACCAGCAGCGTTGTTGCTCTTCGCAACTTTCCGAGATCTCTCCGTAATCTGCCGCTGAAAATAGGCTCCCGGCGAGATTTTTTCTTCGTTCATTTGCTTTCACCCCCATTTCTCAATAGGGCATCTATCCCCGATGCTACGCCTCTCATGCGGTGAAAGTAAAACGAAGAAATTAGCCGGTTTTATACCTTGGTTTTCGCAAGAGCTTCCTGAAATTCCTCAGCAGGCACTCCTGCTGCCGCACGTTGCGTCCAAGTCATGCGAGGACCGCGAATGCCGTAAACAAGAATGAACTGATGCTTCGTCGGACGTCCGGCGAGAGCGAACAGCCGGGTGCCCTCAGCAATGTTCCTCCGTGCTGCTTTGCTGCGGGTAACCGTGGTGGTTGCCGAGGGTGCCACTTTCTTCTTGGAAGGCTTCTTTGCCATGTTGTGTTCCCTCATAGGAACTACGCGAACCATAGCGCGATTTCTAGAGAAAGCCAGGTATATTTTCGCAAATAGCTAGGCCTAAAATTAAGCCGGATCAGCGAACACTTCGTTCGACTGTTGGCGCGCTCGATCGGTATTCTGGTTCATCCGCTCCGGATATGAACGGGTTGTGACGGTATCCGCGAGACCGAGTCGGGCAGACTCAAAAGCAAGGTTTATCTGTTACGGGAATATTTCACCGAGGGAAGGTTCGGCACAGCATCGCAGCATGCCACGTGCTGACTACGGAGGGTAAACTCCTAATTTTCAAAGCGATTTCCGGCCAGGAATACTTACTGTACGGTTTTTTTCTGAGCACACCCGAATTCTCCCATCACAATTGGCCATGCAATCCAGTCAACATCACAGCTGACCCAGCACGATTAAAACCTGATGTGCGGCGCCATCGTCAGCAAGTAGAATATTTGCGCGACCGACGAGTACCTTGCCATCAATGCTTGTTGAAGCGATGCCGCGGCTGAAGCCGAGGGGATTTTTTACAGTTATCTTGTAGGTGGCTGAGTGATATCGAAAATCAATGGAGTAGCCGGGCCAGTTTCGAGGAATACACGGATCAACGCAAAGCACCTGCCCTCGCACGCGGAACCCGAGGATCCATTCAAGGCCCGCGCGGTAGAGCCAGCCCGCCGAACCACTGTACCAGGTCCAGCCGCCTCTCCCCACATGGGGAGACTCAGCGTATACATCGCCCGCAACAACGTAAGGCTCTACTTTGTAGCGTTGGACGCTCGCACGCGAAGAGGTATGGGCGATTGGATTCAGCATCCGGAATACCTCGCAGGCCTTATCGCCGTCGCCGAGAGCAGCAAAGGCAATGACCGTCCACGCAGCAGCATGCGTGTATTGCCCGCCGTTTTCACGGATGCCAGGCACATAACCTTTAATATAGCCTGGGTCGTGCTGCGTGTTTTCAAATGGCGGAGTGAAGAGGAGAATCAGTCCCTCGGGACGGCGCACCAACTGCTGATCCACAGCGCCCATGGCGCGCGCCGCACGACCCGGTTCAGCAGCCCCGCTCATAATTCCCCAGGACTGCGCGATCGAGTCGATCTTGCATTCCGCGTTTCCAGCAGAGCCCACCGGCGTGCCATCATCAAAGTAAGCGCGGCGATACCATTCGCCATCCCAACCATCGCGTTCCAGCGCCGCCTTTAGAGCGCTCACGTGGAGACGCCAAACCTCCGCGCGTTTGTGTTCACCGCGCGAATCAGCAACTTTGGCAAACTCCCAAAGAATCGTGTGCAGGAACCAGCCGAGCCAAACGCTTTCTCCCTTCCCGTGCTCCCCAACCCGGTTCATGCCGTCGTTCCAGTCGCCCGTGCCCATCAGTGGCAGGCCGTGGTTGCCAACAGCGAGACTTCGGTCTAATGCACGCGCGCAATGCTCAAACAGCGTCGCGCGGGTCTCCGAAACACGCGGTTGGAAATAGGACTCGCTCTGTCTTTCGGTCAGCGAATCTCCTTCCAGGAAGGGAACGACTTCGTCCAACACGGCCGTCTCGCCGGTCGCTTCAATGAAGTGGACAACGCCGTAAGGCAGCCAGAGGAGGTCGTCGGAGATCCGCGTTCGCACACCACGCCCCGAGGGCGGATGCCACCAGTGTTGAACGTCGCCTTCGATAAACTGTCGTGAGGCCGCTCGCAGCAGATGCTCGCGCGCGACCTCGCGCTTGGCTACACACAGAGCCATCCCATCCTGGAGTTGGTCGCGGAAACCGTACGCACCGCTTAACTGATAGAAGGCTGCACGTGCCCAGACACGAGACGCCAGTGTTTGATAGAGTAGCCAACGATTCATGAGAATGTCCATGTCCGCCTCGGGTGTGCTGATCTGTACGGTGTCGAGAAAGTTGTCCCATTGGCCCGTCACCTCGGAGAGGATCGCATCTAAGTCCGCGGTGCGATATCGACTCAGCAACTCGCGCGCCTGCTCCCTATTTTCCCCTTGGCCAAGGAAAAACACGATTTCCTCGCTTGCGCCGGGGCGCAATGTAACCGAGGTTTGCAGGGCCGCGCATGGATCGAGACCTGCTCCCACCCTTCCAGAAAGCGGGTTGCCTTGCTCCAACGCGGCCGGATGCTCAAGCGTCCCGTTGCGGCCAAGAAATTCTGTCCGGTCGCCTGTCACAGAAACCTGGGTACCGTCAAGGTCAGCAAATGCGACGCGCCCGCCAAATTCTCCGGCCCACGCGCTCACCACGAAGACTGCTCTCGTTTTCGAATCGAGCTCCGTGATGAGGTATGGCGCCGAAGCACTGCGTGAACTGCCCAACACCCATTCGGCATAGGCAGTCACAGAAAGGCGCCGCACGCGGCCGGAATCATTCTTTAAAGTGAGCCGGGAGATCTTGATAGGGTCCTTGGAAGGTACGAATTGCAGCAACTCAACCAGGATTCCGTGAGACCCATGATGGAATCGACTATAGCCGTGGCCGTGGCGAGCAACGTAGGGAGCGGTTTCATTGCGGATTGGCAGGGCCGTGGGGGTCCACACCTCACCCGTGCTTTCGTCACGGAGATAGATGACTTCTCCAGGAGGGTCAGTAACGGGATCGTTGGACCACGGCGTGAGCTGATTCTCATGACTGTTGAGCGACCAGGTGTGGCCCGAGCCCGATTCGGAAACGAGGAATCCAAACGAAGGATTTGCAATCACATTGATCCACGGCGCGGGAGTCCGCAAACTTTCCCCCAGGACGGTCACATACTCGCGGCCCATATCAGCAAACCCACCCAGGCCATTGAAAAAATCGAGAGCGGGCTGGGGAAGCGGCACGTCCACGCGTTTGGCCTGACGCGTTGGCCGTGGGATGACGGTTGCCTCAGCTTCTGCCCTCTGAGATCGAGTGATTTGCTCAGACAACGTACCTCGCCGGCTGAGCAATACCGATCGCGCGACTGTTTGAAACAGCGCGCGCTCCTGCGGAGAGATCAGATCCGCCCGTAGGAGGAAAATGCTGCCGCGCACGTTGCTCGAGTCCGGAGAGAGGCGCAATCGGCTGCCCCGCACCAGTCCATCCAAAGAGGTTTGCAATTCCTGGGCGTACGACGCGGATCTTTCATTAATGACGACTAGATCGGCGGATAATTGTTTCATACGCCAGTATTCATGCGCACGCAACAATTGGCGGACGATTTCGAGATCTTCTGCTTCATCGATGCGCACTACAACGATGGGCAAATCGCCGGAGATTCCGTGGGCCCAGAGCGCGGAACGCTCCAGTGTGCTGCGGTTGAGTACATCGGAAGACGGTCGTAGCGAAGGGTCGGAATACAGCACAGAGTTTGCGAGCCTCTGGAATAAATGGGCTTCGTCGAGATCGATACCCAAATGATGGAGTTGTACCTGAGCCTGTGTCCAAGCTAACGCCAGTGTGCGATCAACGGTTGTGGGTCCGCGATATTTATCTGCAAGTTCAATTACTTGCTCACGAGTCGCGGCGACTATGGTGGAAAAAACAATGCGTGCCGTGGTCCCGGGCGGAATGCGGACCGTATGCCTTAGGCTGATCACCGGGTCGAGTACGGAGCCGACAGTATTGGAAAGGGGCCGTCCATCGATGATGGATACGGGGTTGCGCACATTGTGCCCGCGCCCGATAAACCGCCAGCGGTCTGTTTCGTATTGCAGGTCACCGACGGTTTCACCATCAACCGCGACGACATGTGCGGCCCAAACGGCGGTCTCTTTGTCGGATTGCCTGCGGCGCGTTGCAAGCAGCGCTCCGACATCAGGGAGAAAATCGGTCTGGACGAATAAGTTGGAAAACGCCGGATGAGCTACATCGGCGGCCTGTGATGCCAGGCAAAGCTCGGCGTAGGAAGTGACCTGAATTTCGCGCGCGCGCGCGCCCAAGTTCGTGATGGAGACCCGCCGGACTTCTGCGTCGTCCTCAGGAGATACAACGACGTCAAGCGTCGTGGTCAACGAGCGGTCGCGCCTTATGAATTCGGCGCGGTCTTCATGAAACGAAACCTCATAAGCGTCCGGTTCGACTCCGCTCGGTTGATAGCCCGCAGACCAGACTTCGCCTGTCTGCGCGTCGCGTAGAAAGATATAGCTGCCCCAGCAGTCACGCGTGGCATCCTCGCGCCATCTTGTGACGGCAATATCGCGCCAACGGCTATAGCCCGAGCCCGCTGCGGTCAGCATCACAGTGTATCTCCCATTGGAAAGCAGATGAGTCCGCGGGATTGAACTATGCGGGGAGGTAAACCGCCGCATCGACGGCGGGGTCAGTTCACGAACTCGTGCCGTGACAGACACTTCCTCCGCGCGAGGCCGGGCAACGAGCACGTCGCGCGGGGTGCGCTCCTGTAAGAGCAGTTCGGTGGCCTGCACCATGGGCTCGGCATGAAAACGACTGCGCATCGCGCCATCGTTCAACAGGTTTGCGATGGCAACCAATGACATTCCTTGATGATGTGCCAAGAACGTCCGTACAACGGCGACCGTTTCCCCTTCGGGCAGGCGCGTGCTTGTGTAATCGAGCGCTTCATAAAATCCGTATGCGCCGCTTCCGCCTGTTTCTTCGAGTCGGCGAAAGTTTTGCAAGGCGGAGGCTGGATCAATCATGGCCGCGAGAGCGGTGGCGTAGGGTGCAATGACCACATCCTCGCTAAGACCCCGCTTGAGACCTAGTCCAGGTACGCCAAAGCTGGAGTATTGATAGTTGAGGTTGAGGTCGCGCGCATTGTATGCAGACTCCGACACCCCCCAGGGTATACCTCGCTCTGCGCCGTATTCGATTTGACGCCGCACAATCAATTCGTACGTCTGGCTCAGCAGGCTTCCTTCTGGGGAACGCATCACGAGCGCGGGCATAAGGTATTCAAACATTGAACCCGACCAGGAAATAAGCGCAGATCCGCGATCCACGGGTGTGAGCGCCCGGCCCAGGTGAAACCAGTGCGCCGGCGGGGCTTCGCCTTTCGCAATGGCAACAAAACTTGCCAGGCGCGCTTCTGAGGCAAGTAAGTCATAGCAGTTAGGATCCAAGCTTCCGTCCGCTACACGATAACCGATCGAGAAAAGCTTGCGCGTATCGTCAAACAGAAACCCGAACTCCATCTCGTGGACCATTCGCTCTACCGTCTGAGCAATGACTGAAAGACGGCGAATGAGTGCAGCAGCCTCCGCAGTCGAGCGCCTCAATGCCTCGGCCAACGCATCGATTCGCGGGATCGTGTTCCGTTCTGCTGGAAGATTGTCCACCAGGCGATCGCGCAACACAGACAACTCAGTGAGAGCAAAGTCGAACGCGTCAGGTGCATCCGCCAGCCTGGGGATGAAACGAAGGGACTGTTCGATGGCCGTCCACTCGGGCGCTTGGTCTCGAAGGTCTTTGGCCAATCCTAGAATGTCTTTCGAGTCCAAACGCGCCCACGGAATCAGGATTTCCACATCACGAATGTGGCTCTCGACGCAAGCCCTGAATGCCTCGGCCCAGTCACGCAATTCGGATTCGGGATTGTCTCCATGTTCCTGCTCCAAAGCTTGTGCGATGTCGGCCACGGTCTGGGCGTGAGCCCTCCACTCCTCGAAACGCTTCGCACAATCCACGGAATCCACAGGCAACGAATCAACCGAGGCCATCATCGCGTCGACAGCATTGCTAAGTTGCTTCCGCGTGACGATATGTGTTCGTTGCGTGTCAGCGATTTTGACAAGCGTCTCGCGCAGCAGCTGGCCCGTATCCTGCAATCCGGCGAGAAGGTGGGGTCCGACGGATGATTTCTCCATTAGCTCCCGGCAACTATTTCCGAGGGCCAGCAAATGTCCGGCGAGATTCCCGCTGTCTACAGAGGAAACGTACTTGGGTTCGAGCGGGTGAAGATCAGTCGTGTCATACCAGTTGTAGAAGTGTCCGCGGAACAATTCCATCTGGCTCAACGTCGCCAACGTAGCTTCGAGGCGCTCGACGGTTTCCAATGTGCCTAGCCAGCCGAAGTCCCGTGCGCAAACCGTGGAAAGAAGGTAGAGCCCGATATTTGTAGGCGACGTTCGGTGAGCGACGACGGGTTTGGGCGTTTCCTGAAAATTGTCTGGGGGGAGCGCGTGGTCCTCCTGTGAAACAAAAACCTCGAAGAAGCGCCAAGTCCGGCGAGAAATCAAGCGGAGAGCCTGTGCGTCGGCCAAGGGCAATGGACTTGTCCCGGGAGCCTTCGGCAGACGGCTAATATAAAGCGCTACGGCCGGAGCCGCAGCCCAGAGAAGGAGAAATGGAGCCGCTGCAGCCCAAGCGTGGTGGGGTCCAGAGACCAGAGCCACAATCGACACAACGGCCAAGACAACACCACCAGCCATGCGCTTATAGATCGCGGGCAGCTTGGATTCCGTCGAAAACTTGGATTGTGCTGCCGTCACCCATTCAAGCAAATTCCTATGCGTGATAAACAGGCGGCCGAGGGTCCGCAGAATCGCGCCAGTCATCAGCCACGTCTGGTATGTCAAAAATGTAAAAGACAAGCCGATCTGGGATGCGCCGAGTCCTAGGTCGCTGAGCACGCCGAGAAAATGGCTCCGCAAGGAAATACCTCTTCGACGCGGGCTGAGCCCGATGAAAAATGGTAGGAGTGTAGGAATCGCAGCGGTCGCGAGAATAAATAGCGTCCATACCCAGGGAGAAGCAGTGGGCAGAAGCCAACCCACAACTAATGTAAGAAATGCGGCGGGTGCCGACAGCGTGCGGCGCAGATTGTCGAGAATCTTCCAGCGACCGATTATTGGAATCCTGACGGGATTCCGTTTCTCCGGCCCCGAGTGGCCGCGCCCGAAAAGCCAGGGCAACAGTTGCCAGTCTCCGCGGGCCCAACGATGTTGGCGTGCCGCAACGGCCTCATAACGCGAGGGAAATTCTTCAAACAGCTCAATATCTGTGGCCAGGGCGACTCGTGCGAAAATGCCTTCAAAGAGGTCATGGCTCAATAGCGCATTCGCCGGTACCTTGCCCGCTAGAGCCGCTTCAAAGGCATCAATATCGTAAATACCTTTGCCCGTGTAGGAGCCTTCTTGGAATAAGTCCTGGTAAACATCAGAAACGGCCGATGAATATGGATCGATGCCGCCTGGTCCGGAAAAAACTCTTTGGGAGAGTGAACTCGGATGGTTAATAGGAAGCGAAGGCGTAATGCGCGGTTGGACGATGGCGTAGCCTTCCACAACGCGCCCTTCGCGATCGCTGAAACTTGGCCGATTGAGAGGATGCGCCATCGTGCCAACCAAACGAACGGCAGCGCCCCTCGGGAGGCGCGTGTCTGCGTCGAGCGTGATCACGTAGCGAACGTTCGCAAAGTTTACCGAGGGACACACACCGGTAGGCAAAAATGTAGTGCTCGTCGAACCGCGCAATAGCTGGTTCAGTTCGTGCAGCTTTCCTCGCTTGCGCTCCCAGCCCATCCATTTGCCGTCACACTCGTTCCATACACGCTTACGATGGAAGAGAAAAAAGCGTTCGCCGCCGCCGGGGGTCGGACCATATTGTTTGTTCAGCCGAGCGATCCCGTCAATTGCAACGGCCAGCAAGTCGTCGTCACCCGGCAGGGTCTCACGCGGCGCGTCCAACCAATCCGAGAGCAGCGCGAAGCGCAGGTCTCCATCTGGATTTGCCAGATAGTGCACTTCCAGCCGCTCGACATGCCCTGCAACTTCCTCCGGGGTGGTGAGCAGGGTGGGCATGACGACAATCGTTCGCAAGTCCTCGGGGATGCCGTGGCGCAGTTCCATTCGCGGCAGCCTTCGCGGCCCTAGCAAACCCATGACCGCGCGGTTGATCAGTGCGATGGCTAGGTCCGAGGCAGGCACTGCGGCGAGCAAGCCGAGGAGGAAAAGGCCCCCTGCGGTCATGCCCCCTTCGCGGATGCGCAGCAGCGGTAGCGCCAGGATCGCTGCGGTCACAACAGCAATGGTGGCCAGATATCCTGGTACCGCCGTTCGGACATATAACCGGAGCAGCCAACGTTTCCAGGTAACGTGAAAGCCAAGCTCTCGCTCAAAGGCCGGGCGCCCTCGCGAGATGAGATGATAGCCGGGCTCCGTTTGACGCTTCTCGCTCAGCTTGTCGGCATTGTCCGAATCTTCGCTCGGATCATAGACCGCCTGTTTGACCCGGCGCACGACTCGTTTTGCAACTTCAATTTCCGAGTGGCTCGATCCACGCGAAAGATTTTCGATAGCGTGACGGTAGTCATCTCGCGTAGAAAAATCCATGTCGGCAAAATGGGTGTCATTGCGGAGAACTTCGTCTACCAGGCTGACGCTCTCAAAAAATTCCTGCCAGTTAAATGCAGAAATCAAGCGCATGCTGGTAATGATGTTGCGCACCGACACGCTCATGGCCCCTTGTTCCTGGTGTTCCGCGCGGACGATTTCATCGGCGCTCGTTTCCGCAATGGCCAAGCGCTGATCGAGCCAAAGCAGAACGGGGCCGACCTTTGGGTCCAGATCCCGCAAGCGCTGGACAAGCTGCACGGCGAATGCCGTTTCCAAAGGGGCTTTCTCAAGTTGTTGAAGGGCCGGAAAGATCGCAGATTGGCCCCCTGGACCGAGCAAGCTATCGGCCAACGTGTCGGCTTCGCGGCGGGCCGCCCTGCTGCGAACAATCCGCTCCGCTATCCTGCGCAAATTTTCCACCAGCACCACGCGCAGCGTGATGGCCACTGCCCAGAGCTCGCCAATCGTAAGCGGTTGCACCCGCTGATACGCCGCTACGAACCGAACACGCGCGGATAGCCTTGCAAGTGTCCCGAGGCAAGCTTGGGCAGCTTACGGTAGTAACCTGCCGGCAAATCGTCCTGGATTTCGCGGAGTTGCTCATCGACGATATGGAAGTTATCGACCAACCACTCAGCCGCAGGCGTAATCTCATGCTCTTCCTGAATCGCGCGGGCGATCGCCCGATAGGAATCCAGCAGCACTCGGCCGTTGTCCACGACCCGCGGAATAAGCGGGCGGCCCCGGCTCGCTTCTTTCGTGATGGCCTGTGCTGCCGCAAGGCTCTCGGCGTGTTGCTCGAGCCGTTCCAGACTGAACAGTTCGGAGCGTATCGGCTCCTCCAGATTAGGAAGAAGAATGGTCGAAGCTTGATTCGTACTCATTATGGAAACCAGGGATTGTAGGGCGGAAGATGTCTGCGAGCCCCTGACCTTTCTCCAAAAAAAAGAGGATACAGGACCACCCCGCCGACTACAGAACTGCTCTGAATGAGTTTAGCAGATGCCGCTAGAGGTATAGTGGTGTAAGAACTTGCTGAGCCACGTTTTTCCACATCCAGATCCAGGTTCGGCAGGAAAAAGGAAAAACGCAGCTCAACAACAGTGATTACTTGGAACTGATTTCCTTCGATACGTTGTGTGGCGCACTCTTTTGCAGGACTTCGACGAGATGGCGGCCGGTCTCAGGAATAGAGACTTTCCCGCCCAGCACTATTTCCTTGGCCGTGATCTTGCGGCCATAGACGTCTGCGGTTGCGTCATCGTCTGGCCGAAGCGTGGAACCTTCGAGGGAAATTCCGGCAAACAGACCACGGGAGCGAGAGTAGCTCAGGATCTCCGCCCGCATGTAGGCATCGGTGTCTGCTGAGGCGTCGCGGCCCTTGGGACCTGCCGCGGCGGAAGCATCGACGCCGAGTTTCACCTTGCTATTGAGAATGGAAGATGCCCCCTTCTCATTCATGACGAGCAGGACCAGATCCGTCGCTTGCCCGCCCAGCTGAAATCCAACGCTGGCGCCTTCCAGCGCATACATCGCTGGAGAACCCCACGGTCCGTTAAAATGTTCGCCCGTCCGGCAAACCATCGCTCCCCGGCCATAGCTGCCGCCGACCACAAATGCAGCCTTCAGAACGGATGGAAAAACAATAATGCACTCGGCTTTTTCCAGGAGTTCTTGGGGGATGTTGTCAGGCACGCCCATCACTTCCTGCAGGACGGTCCCGGAATTTTCAAGACGTTCTTGTTCCTTGTTTGCAGCGAAGAGTGAACTCGTAACAAACATAATGCACACACCAAGAGTCAATTTACGAAACATCATGAACCTCCACAATCCGCTTGCTAGTTGATGAACTTCGATTTGTACGAAACCCCTGACAGGGCGCCTTCGGCCATACCTTCTGCCGAGAATCAGGCGCCCTGGAGAACTTTTCTCAAACAGTCTCGACTCTTTTCCTTCGCGCCGATGGCGAATAAGTCTGGCCCTTCCACCAAAGCCAACGCGATCGCGTTTCGCGATGCCGGCTGGCTCCAAAGTGCTACTTGCTTGCTCGCACACCACGCAAGAAACACACTCAGGATGGCCAAATTCATCGAGAAAAAAGCCACACTAAATAGGAACAGGGATGCCAGGAGCTCTCGCACGTAGTAGGAGTAGAGACCGAGTCCGACAATCATCACGCCCAGTCCACACGTGTATTCCAGTGCCTTCAGTTTTCCCAATGAGTCTCCTGGCTTGTCTTCTGTGCGTCTGAAAGCTGTTGTAACCGACATGGATTTTTCCAAGGCACTTTAGAGCCCTAGTACATCCCGCCCATGCCCCCGCCTTGGCCCGCGCCTGCCGCAGCCGCCTTTTCCTCCTCCTTGAAATCGGCGATCAAAGCCTCCGTGGTGAGCATCAATGCGGCGATGGATGCGGCGTTCTGCAGCGCCAAGCGGGTAACCTTGGCCGGGTCGATCACTCCAGCCTTGAGCATGTCCCCGAATTCGCCGGTCTCCGCGTTGAAGCCGAAGTTGTCTTCCTTCGAGTCGCAAACGCGTCTTACAATCACCGCGCCTTCGTGGCCCGCGTTGAGGGCAATCTGACGTATGGGTTCTTCGAGGGC
>WNFT01007404.1_pt1 | contig 15405 bp, 10 predicted proteins | sample 5400191 | NCBI WGS metagenome assembly WNFT01 (sample SAMN13153359, study PRJNA577476) | soil metagenome | isolation source: 80 cm saprolite under Madrone tree | place: USA:California | collected 2016-06-14 | reverse complement strand
TACGAGGCCGCCTCGCAGCGCCGGGTCCCACCGCCCGCCTTCGGTCCGGTATCGGCGAGGTAGTGACGTCACCGTAAAGATGGACGGGTGCCGCAAGCGGGCGGCGATCGGCCCTGCTCCGAATGGCGTGACAGAGTTTCACAACTCTTAATTCGGCGATGCAGCGAGACCGACACAAAATCCTGCTTGGGACCGGCTGAGGGACCGTGTCATGAGCACGATCAGGACCAAGGACGACGCCTACCGCGAACATATGACGTGAGTTTGGGAGAGAAAATCTTGCCGCTGGGTGGCTATTCCGCGAACCGGACCGGACTGTTGCTCATCGACCCCTACAACGACATGCTGAGCGACGGGGGCAGGCTGTGGCCGGACGTCAAGGTCGTCGCCGAGGCGGTCGATCTGTTGCCGCATCTGCGCGCGCTCGTCGAGGCCGCGCGCCGTATCGGCGTTGCGCTGTTCTATGTCCCGCACCGACGCTGGCGCGAGGGCAATTATGACGGATGGCGTCATCCTGGCCCCGGGCAGACCTTCACCGATCGCGAATCCGTCTTCGGCGAGGGTATGTGGGGCGGCGACTGGCATCCCGATCTGGTGCCCCAGCCCGACGACGTCGTGGTCCAGCAGCACTGGGGCCAGAACGGGTTTGCCAATACCGACCTCGACCTTCAGCTCAAGCAGCGCGCCATCGAAAAGATCATTGTGGCGGGAATGGTGGCCAATACCTGCGTCGAGGCGACCGCCCGCTGCGGCGCCGAACTCGGCTATCACGTGACCTTGGTCCGGGACGCGACGGCAGCATTCAGCTCCGAGGCGATGCACGCTGCGCATGAAATCAACGGGCCGACCTTTGCCCACGCCATTCTGACGACCAATGAAGTGATTGCGGCTCTAGTCAAGCCGTGAGCGGCGCGGCGGAGCGACCCGTCTACTCTAATTCCTCCAACAGGCTCTTCGCCTCTCGCAGGTCCGCCGTGCCGATACCCTCGGTAAAGCGGCGATAGGCGGACCTCAGAGTTTCGCGCGCCTCGCCAGCTCGATGTTGATCTCTCCATAGGCGCGCGAGGCCGACGGTGGCTCGCAATTCCCAGGACAAGGCTCCTTGCAACCGCGCATCATCGGGCGCCCGTAGGAAGTGTCCTTCGGCAGCGGCAGCAGCGTCGGGCGCATCCTCCAATATGGCGAGTTCGCCCTTGATGCGCAGCAGTTCGGCCACGTACCAGCGTTCGTCCCGGGCTTCGCAGCGGGCGAGCGTCTCCTCGACGGTTTCGAGCCCCAGCGCGATCTCACCGGCTTTGCCGAAACAAACCGCCAATTCGCCAAGCAGGAGCAGGAAGCGTGGCAGAAATCTCGCCTCGCCGGCCTGTTCGAGCCCACCGCGCAACGCCTGCAGCCCGGCGTTGATGTCGCCCCGCCTGGCAGTCACCAAGCCGTTGAAACAGCGGGCCCAGACTTGCCACAGACGGATCGGGTGGCGCTCGGTATGCTCGACCAGCATCGCGCCGTAGCGCTCGGCGGCGTCAAGATCGCCCGCCCAATAGGCGATCGGGCATGCCCCCTGGCCCAGGACACTGCAAAACGACAAGGCCTGGCCGACGGCGTTCCCTTCCTCGATATTGTGCTCGACCACGCGCAGCGCCTGCTCGGCAAATCCTTGCAGCCACAGGATGCGAGCCTGGAAATAGTGCGTCGACACCCGCATTTCGAACCGCACCCGGACGATCTGGGGTTGTTGCGCCAAAGCCGCAAGCTGGGCGAGCGCGCGGTCGATATGATGGCACGCCTCTCCTTGGTCGCCAAAGTAATGCAGCGCCGTGGCGAGGATACGATCGGCCATCATCAAATCGATCGCATCACTGGTCTGTTTCGCCAAACCGGCGAAGCGGCGGGCGAAGCCGAGTGCGGCGCGAAGATCGCCATTGTTGAATTGGTCGATGCACAAGCTCCAGAGGGCGCGTAGTCGGTAGCCCGTGTCGTCGAGCCTCTCCGCGAGATCGAGCGTGGTTGCCCAAGCGGGACCGGCCTCTCGGGCGCGACCGACGCCATACATCAGCGACCAGCCGAGCGCCCAGGAAAGCTGCATCCGCGGCCGGGTGGTGACGGCCTCGTTGCCTTCGAGGGCGGCCAGCGCCCGCTCGACCCGCTCGCGGCACTCGCCCAACAGCGACAGCTGGACCCATAGCGGCACAGCGGCGATGGCCAAACCCACGCCGATCTGCGGGTCACCCTCCGCAGAAAATGCCCAATCGAGCCCGGCGCGCAAATTGTCGAGATGCCGGCCGTAAATGGCCAGCCACTCGTCTTGCGGCCGCGACTCGCTCTCGGCTTCGGCGTGCCTGAACACCGCTCGATAATATTCGGCGTGACGGCGGGCGATTTGTTGGAGCTCGCCTGAGCTCCTCAGCTTCTCCAAGGCGTAGAGGCGTGTGGTGTCGAGGAGGCGATACTGCGCGACGTCGCCGCGAAGATCGGCGACGACCAGCGATTTGCCGACGAGGTTCGCGATGTGGTCGACAATCTCGGACGGACCAGGATCGGCGGCAACGGCGACGGCAGCCTCCAGCGGGAAATCGCCGACGAATACGCTGAGCCGACGCAGGACCGCTCGCTCTTCTTTCGGGAGCAGCTGATAGCTCCAGTCGAGCGTAGCGCCGAGGGTCTGGTGTCGAGGCAGAGCGGTTCGCCGGCCGGTCGTCAGAAGCCGGAAGCGATCGTCGAGATGCGCCGCCAAGTCCCGTACGCCGAAGGCACCGACACGCGCCGCTGCCAGTTCGAGCGCCAACGGGATGCCGTCGAGCCTGCGACAAATTTCCAGCGCCGCCGGTACGTCGGCGTCGCCGAGGGCGAACCCATCCACGGCCGCGCTGGCGCGCTCGTTGAACAATTGGACGGCCGAGTAGCGCAGCGCATCGCCGGCGGCGAGATCGACCGAGCCCGACGGGAGTTCCAGTGCGGCCAAGCGATGCAGTGACTCGCTCTCTGCCCGCAGAGGCTCGCGGCTGGTGGTCAAAATGCTGACACCAGGCGCGGCCTTCAGCACCGCCTCGGCCAGCGCCGCCGCCGCATCGATAACGCACTCGCAACTGTCGAGCACGATCAGGGCAGCCTTATCGCGCAACCACGCAGCCAATCCCGCCAGGGGATTGGCTGCCGAAGGGTAGACTCCTAGCACAGCGCCGAGGGCGCTCGGCACCAGGTCGGGGTCGGCCAGAGAGGTCAGCCCGACGAACCGGACCCCGTCCTTGAATGAGGCGCGCACGGCGTCCGCGACCGCAATCGCCACCGTAGTTTTGCCGATCCCGCCTGGACCCACGATGGTCAGGAACCGGCGCCGGGTCAGCTGTGACCCCAGCGCGGTGATGACATCGTCGCGCCCAATGATGCGCATGAGCGGCGCGGGCAGATTGTTGCTTTCAGCCGCCTCGTTCGGTGGAGGAGTTGCAGGGCGCCTATGCTCGCGCGTCACCGGTGCCACAAAGCTGTAGCCGCGGCTGGGAATGTTGGCGATGTAGCGCGTGCCCGCGCGGTCATCGCCGAGCGCTTTGCGCAACGCCGCGACATGGACCCGCAGCGCGCCCTCGTCGACGACCGTGTCGGGCCAGGCACGGGCGATGAGCTGCTCTTTTCGGAGCGTCTCGCCCGCGCGTTCGACCAGCGTGACCAGAATGTCGAGTGCGCGGCTGCCGAGGCGCAGCGGCTTCCCTTCGCCGAGCAGCATTCGCTGCGCCGGGATCAGTCGGAACCACCCGAAGACGAAGGTCTCGTCATCCTCCACGCGGAACCGTCCTGAGATGCGATCCAATTCAGACAGACCCCGGAAAGTTTGGCAACGCGATAGGGCCCGCGGAGGTATTGCTCACGCAATCGTGCACTCGATCCGCAACGCCTGAAACAAGAAGACGCTGGACGTCATCGCAACTCGCCTGTCCGGTCAGAAGGACTTCCGCCGCAGCGATCGGTATCGATCCGAGTGCGCGCCAGGACGACCTGGCGAGCGCCCTGGCGGGGATAAAAGCCGTGGACCAGCCGACCTGCGAACCGGCTGCGTCGAGCCAACAAACCCGATGCCGGCTTACGCCAATTGCTCCAACAGGGCTTTTGCCTGTTTTAGATCCGCTGTCTCAAAGCCCTCGGTAAATCGATCGTAAACCAGTGCGAGAATTTGTCTCGCATCGTCCTTCCGATATTGCTTTATCCTCAGGTGCGCAAGACTCAGGGCGGCCCGCAATTCCCAGAACAGGGCTCCCTGTTCCTGGGCTATAACAAGCGCCGCTTGAAAGCAGTCTTCGGCTGCCGGGATGGGCTGATTTCCCGCTTCCTGGAGCAGCAGCTCGCCCTTGATGCGTAGGAGCTCGGCAACGTAGTAGCGCTCGCCGCCGCGGTCCGCGCTCGCTAGTGCCTCCTCGACTGTGACAAGCCCGTCGGCGAGTTGGCCGAGTCCGCCCAAACCCTCCGCAAGTACACCCATGAACTCAGGGTAGCATATCCGCCACTCGGTTTGATCGCATGTATCGAGCGCGCTGCGCAGCAGGACCGAGCCCCTCCCGAATTCGCGGCGCGCAATCAACAACTTTCCTTCCAGGCAACGCCCCACGATCTTCCAGAAAGTCGCGTCAAGGCTTGTCGCCAGATCGATCAACATCGCCACTGCCCGATCGGCGGCGACGAGGTCGCCAGTCATCAGTGCGACGGGACACACTGCGTAGTGAAGGACCCAGCAAAGTGTCAGTCCGTAATCCGTGGCCTGTGCCTCTTCGAGACTCGCCCGGGCTTGGTCATTAGCCTGATCCGCAAAGCCCTGCAGCCAGAGCGACCGTGCCAGCATCGCTCGGGCCAGGACGCGCTGATCATATTGGAACAAAATCATGTGTCGCTGATTCTTCGGCGCAACATAGAGTTCAAGCACCCGTTCGAAGCAGTTCTGAGCTTCGCGCTGTCTGCCTCCATATTGCAGCGTGTTGCCAATGAACCGATCAGCGACAAGGACGAAGGCCTGATCGCCGGTGCGACGTGCGATGAGCGAGAACTGTTCCGCAGTGGATTGCGCCGCACGACACTCGCCTGTGGTAAAGTATATGGACCACTGGGTAAAGAGAGTCCGTAGCTGCGCGTCCACGTCGTCCAGGCGCTCAGCGGTTTCAAGCGCTTTGGCCACGACCATCCTTGTCCTTTCGACCGACCCCATCGTGAGAATTAGCGCAATCCCAAGTGCCATATGCAGCCGCAGTCGGAGCGGCGCACTCAGGTTCAAATCGGACTCAGGACTGTCCAGCGCACGCTCAGCGCGCTCGCGGCACTCGAGCACTAACGCACAATGCAACCACACGGGCGCATATGCGGCCGTCAGGACAACACCGGTCGCCGTATCTCCGGCAGGGGAGAACGACCAGTCGAGCGCCGCGCGAACGTTTTCGATCTCCCGGCCGTAGCAGGCCATATCCTCGACGGTGGGTTGTGCTGGTGAGTCGGCTGCGGCTGGCGCGAAGAGATCCCGAAAGAACTCCGCATGGCGTCGCGCAACCTCTTCGGCTTCAGCACTGTCCGTAAGTTTATCGAGTGCGTAGGACCGGGTCGTGTCGAGGAGCCGATGGCAGGTGATATCGCCGCTGATGTCTGTCGTTACTAGCGACTTTTCTGCCAGATTTGCGACGCCTTCGATCACATCGGCGGCCGCGATTCGCTCGTCTATGGCGACGGCAGCCGCCGCTTCCATGGTAAAGCTGCCCCGGAAGACGGCAAGGCGCCGAAATACGACCTGCTCGGTTTCCGGCAGCACCTCGTAGCTCCAATCCATCGCCGCGCGCAGAGTTTGGTGGCGCGGCAACGCGGTGCGGCGGCCGCTCGTCAAGACGGCGAAGCGATCGTCGAGCCGCGCGGCGAGGCCCTTGACACCGAACACGTCGACGCGTGCGGCTGCCAATTCGAGCGCGAGCGGCATCCCGTCGAGCCTGCGACAAATCTCGATGACCGGAGCGATGTCGTCGCCGTCCAGGGCGAAACCGTCCATAATCGCCCGGGCGCGTTCGTTGAACAGTTGGACGGCAGAATACTGCAGCGCCCCCTCGGGTGTGAGATCATCGGAGCGAGGCGGCAGCTCCAGCGATGGGAGGCGGTGCAGCCATTCGCCCTCGGCCCGTAACGGTTCCCGGCTGGTGGCCAGAATGGAGACACGCACCGCTGCTTTGAGGATCGCCTCGGCGATTGCCGCCACCGCGCCGATCACGTGTTCGCAACTGTCGAGCACGATCAGCGCACGTTTGTTCCGGAGCCATCCGGCCAATCCTGATATCGGGTTGGCGCCCGGCAGAGACACTCCAAGCACGTTGCCGAGGGCGCTCGTTACCAGGTCCGGATCGGGTAGCGAGGCCAACTCGACGAACCAGACGCCCTCCTCATATGACGCACCCACGCTCTCAGCGACGGCGAGGGCGACTGTCGTTTTGCCGATTCCGCCGGGACCGACGAGGGTTAGAAGCCGGCGCTGGGCGAGCTGTGCCGCCAAAGTCGCAATGATATCGTCACGGCCGACGATGCGGGTCAGCGACGCCGGTAAATTGCCGCGCACGGCGGCTCCATTCGTCGGGGCGATTGCCGGCTGCCGCTGCTCGCGCATCACCGGCGCGATGAAGCTGTAGCCGCGGCCCGGGATGTTGGCGATGTAGCGCTTGCCCGCCTGGCCGTCCCCAAGCGCCTTGCGCAGCGCCGCGACATGAACCCGCAGCGCGCCCTCGTCGACGACCGTATCGGGCCAGGTGCGGGCGATCAGCTGATCCTTGCGGATCGTCTCGCCGGCGCTTTCAAGAAGCGTGACGAGGATGTCCAAAGCCCGGCTGCCGAGGCGCAGCGGCTTTTCGTCCTCGATCAGCATGCGCTGCGCGGGGATCAGGCGGAACGATCCGAAGACGAAGACTTCTTCATCCACCAGGGAATCGTCCTGAAGTGCGTCGCAATTCATACAGATCGCCGAAAATCTTCGTAACGTGCTGGGGACGGATCACCCTCTTGCTCGCGCGCTCGCACACGCGGTCGTCAGCGCACCTATCGGCCTCGCACCAACGAACCTAATGCTGGCTTACGCAAGGGTTGATGCTGTTCCAAAATACGACCCGCTCAATTTCCGGCAGCAGGTCCGAGCTCAATCCACGGCCGGTCTCAGGGTTCGGTGCCGCGGTAACGCGGCTTTTGCATAATTTCACAACCATTAACACGACCACGGCATAAGTAGGCGTCAAGTTGCAGGCTATGAAGCCGACGAAGGCGATACAGGACTCGGGCCCGGGCCTGAAGCCGGAGAGCTTGGACCGGCTCTTCGACGCGTTTTACACGACCAAGCCCGGCGGCATGGGAATGGGGCTGTCGATCTGCCGATCGATCATCAAGGCGCATGGGACGCATGTGGGCCACGCCAAACCCACCTCATGGCACTGTCTTTCAGTTCACCCTGCCCCAATCTCGAAAGTCGATCGAATGACGAACCGGAGGCGACATCGGATAAACTCATCGAACGATCCGTTCGTGACCGGTTTTTCGGAGCCGACGGTGGGTCATATTCGCGGGCCTTTACCCAGGAGATGTCTCCGTCCCGTTCGGTCGGACATTAAGGGACGAGCGGATACAAGCGAGCAGGTCATTCTCGTCGAACGGCTTGCTCAGGTAGCAAACGACCCCAGCCCGCAACGCGCGCTCCCGCCCGAGGTCGTCGGGGTAAGCTGTTATTAGAATGGTGGGGATGGGGTTGCCCGCTGCCAACAAGTGGCGATGCAGTTCAGGGCCTGTCATCCCGGGCATCTGCACGTCAGCTATCAGACAGGACGTGCGCGGGACTTTGCGGGAGTTCAAGAACTCTTCGGCAGACGCGAACGCTTCGGCAGTATATCCCAACGACTTCATGAGTCCTCTGATCGCCTCGCGCATCGACTCATCGTCGTCGACGACCGAAATCAGGGGTTTGGCTTTCGGCACTTGACCTCCGCAGTGGAGCTGCCAGCAGCATGAGCGCAAGCGATCCGCGCCAGTTTTGGCGGGAGTATCCGGCAGTGTATCGGAAAGATAAGCCAAGAGCGTGCCGCGCGCGATTATACTTTAGTTTAGACAGAATTGCGGCGGGTGCGAAAGCGGTTGGGCGTTCGCGGGTCGCAGCTTAGGTAGAAAATTCTTTTTCCTAGGATCGCACGATCTTAAGATGTTCCTGTCTCGAGATTGCCGCTGCTGGGAGAGTAGCGGGGAGTCGATTGGAGCGAGCGCGAGCGATGACTGCGCAGCCAACCGTTATTATCGTCGATGACGATCCCGGGATTCGCGAGGCTCTCGAAGGCTTGCTGCGTTCCGTGGGCCTGCAAGTCACGGCACTAGGCTCGGTGCCTGAATTCGTCAAAGAAGGGCGCCCGGCAGGACCCGCCTGCCTTGTGCTCGATGTCAGGTTACCTGGGCGAAGTGGTCTTGATTTTCAGCGAGAGCTCTCGGCGGCAAACATTCATGTTCCGATCATCTTCATCACCGGATATGGCGACATCCCGATGTCGGTCCAGGCGATAAAGGGAGGCGCGATCGAGTTCCTGACCAAGCCGTTCCGCGATCAGGACCTGCTGGACGCGATCCAGCTGGGCCTCGCGCGAGACCGCGCGTGGCTGGAGAACGAAAAGGCAATCGCCGCGTTGCGGGCGCGCTTCGAGACGCTCACCCCTCGCGAGCGTGAGGTGATGGCCTTGGTGGTGGCCGGCCGCCTCAACAAGCAGATCGCGTATGACATCGGCATCAGCGAGATCACCGTAAAAGTCCATCGCGGTCAGGCCATGCGAAAGATGAAAGCGGCGTCCCTGCCCGACCTCGCCAGGATGGCCGACAAGCTGGAATTCACGGCAGAAACGCCTCAACGCTCCTAGACCACCGTAAAAGCGGGCCTTCCACCCTTTACCGATAGGGCTCCCTGCCCGGATATCGGCTACGTGCTGCGGCACCGGGCGATTTTTGAGAGCCGTCCTAAACCAAAGTCTAATACGGATCATTCTCAGGCGGCATTCAGGCATCCGGGGGTGCAATAGCACGGCCTGAAGCGCCCTGTTAGCCTCAATCCGTTGTTCTGCTCCTTCTGCCGGAGATCTCACGCAGCGGTACGGCGATGCCTCGGTCAAGCTTGGGCTGCCGCTGCAACTGCAAAGGCGCTTGTTGCACAATTTCACAACCATTAACGCGGTCTACCCACAAGGCCGCGCCAAATTGGAGACCATAAACCAAACGGAGGCTGACAATGACGACGGATACTGACGCCGAGCTGGCCCTCTACAACGAAAACCCGTTTCCTCAAGCCCAATGGCAGCCGATGTGTCGTCACCGCTCAAGCCCAGCAGCCGCCGAAGCGACATTCGAGTTCGGCCGTTTCCGCTTGCTGCTGCGGCGGCGGCAATTGGTCGCTGACGGTGTGCCGTTCGAGTTGGGCGCGCGCGCCTTCGATCTCCTTTTGGTTTTGCTGGAGGCCGACGGATCGCTGGTTAGCAAAGACGTGCTCCTAAGCCGGGTGTGGCCAGGCATTGTTGTCTCGGAGGAGAACCTGAAGGTTCAGATTTTCGCCGTTGCGCAAGGCTCTCGGCGAAGATCGTGACTTTATCCGCACTGAGTTCGGCCGCGGCTACCGGTTCACCGCTGCAATTCGCTCCACCATCGCCTCGAGCGTTTCTGAGCCGCCGACGCGATGGCGCCGGTCGCATCGAAGATTGGTTCCGCAACGGACTTCTCTGCGACGGGCGCACGACCAGGGTGTCCGAGTTTGCCGCGCGTATGGCTGATGGGATTGGATCAGGTTCAGCGAATAGGAGGTGAAGGTGCCTAGACTATTTCTTCCGACGATCTTCGATCCATCCGCGGACCGATTGATCATACAAAAAATGCCATTGCGGCCAAAAATGCCATTGTGGAAAGCCGTGGCCTTTGCCGGCGGGCTCGGCCTCAGCATGCTTTCCTATCCGGTCCATGCCGCGGCAGCAAACGGCGGCGATATCGTGCAAGGCCTTTACGAGGTTTTGCTCAGCACGATGAAGAACGGCCGGACACTGGGCCAAAGCGGGCGTTTCGCACAACTGGCGCCGGTCATCCGCCGCAGCTTCGACATAGCCACGATGACACGGTTGGCGGTCGGCCCGTCCTGGGCCGGTTTAAGCGAGGCGCAGCGTCAGCAGGTCACCGAGAGCTTCGGACGCTACATCTCGGCGGTTTATGCCGACCGCTTCGACAGCTATGACGGCCAGCGGCTCGAGGTGACCGGTGAGCAGCCCGCGCCATCCGGGGTGATGGTGCGCAGCCAAATCATCAAAGCCAATGGGGAGCCGGTCAAGGTCGACTACATGATGCGCCGCAACGGCGGCGACTGGCTGATCGCCGACATCTACCTCGACAGCGCGATAAGCGAAGTCGCGACCCGCCGTTCCGAGTTCTCAGCCATCCTGAGAGCAGACGGCGTTGACGGTCTGATCGCGGCCCTCAACCGCAAGGCCGATATCCTCACCGGGACCACGGCAAGAGCCTTCTAGTGTGCAGGGAGGCGGTCGAGTTTGGCCAGAATCGCGTCAGCGGGTGGAGAGTTGGGCGTCCATAAAATCGCCTAATTGGAACGATATGTTACGGCTGATCATGGTGCGCTTGCAGATGGTCGAGACCGCCCAGATCCAACCCCCGTCAGGTCAGCCCACGGTCTCGCTGCATTGGAACCTTTCAACCTAAAGACGAACTCCCGCTGCAAACCCGCTGCAGATGCAGCGGGCCGTAATATATCGGACAACCACAAGTCGCAGGACGCTCAAGCCTGCATTAGACACACATTCAGCGGCGGCCGAAAAAACTTGTCACACCGGCGAAAGGAGGCGCCGTGGTGGGCGACCCATTGAGTACCCCCAAATGCTAGGTCGCCCGCAACGGACACCAGTGCCATTTCGCTGGTCATCGAACGGGAGCGCGGCCATGCTTGCCCCCAATAATGAGCTTGTAGTCTGCTTCGCACACGTCGCCTATCGGTTGCATGAGCGGTTTTCGCTCCTCAATACCGGCATCGCGAGCTTTGCCGTCCGCGATGCCGATATTTTGGAGAACAGGGTAGGCGAGGCCGATGTGCTGGTGATCTCCGGGCTGTGGCATGACGGCCTTCTCAACCGTGCCAAGAAGCTCCGCTTCATCCAGGCGATCGGCGCCGGCACCGACCAGTTCCCGCGCGGAGAGCTGGTGAAGCAAAGCATCCGCCTTGCCAGCGCGCGCGGCGTCAACTACCGCGCAGTCGCCGAGCACGCGATGGCCCTCATCCTTGCGTTGAGCCGTCGGCTTCCCGAGGCACGCGATAACCAAGCAAAGCGGAACTGGCGCGGCATGATCGGCGACCTGTCTCAGCGGGAGGACGAACTCGGCGGCAAAACGCTTCTTGTCGTCGGGCTAGGACAGATTGGCGGACGCCTCGCCCAGCTCGCCAAAGCCTTCGATATGCGCGTCGTCGGGCTGCGGCGCGATCCCGCCGCCGGCCGCGGCGCGGCGGATGCGGTGCACACCATGAGCGAGCTCAAGCTCCTGTTGCCCGAGGCCGATTTCGTCGCTCTCACCTGTCCGCTGACCGAGGAGACCGAAAGACTCGTCGAGGCCCAGGCGCTCGGTCGGATGAAACCCTCGGCCCATCTCGTGAATGTGGCTCGCGGACGGATCGTCGACGAAGCTGCTCTCGTCGAGGCGCTTGCCACACGGCGCATCGCCGGTGCCGGCATCGACGTGACGATCGAAGAGCCATTGGCCGAGAGCTCGCCGCTATGGGCAATGGAGCACGTGCTGATTACCCCGCATACGGCAGGCGAGACGCGCCGTTACGAAGACAATGTAATCGAGATCTTGCGCGACAACCTGGGGCGGCTCAGACGCGGCGAAGAGCAGCTCCGCAACCAGGTCGTCTGAGACAATCGGCGCCGGCCGGGAGCAAGGAATCAGTCGTCGGCCGCCGCCGTGACCGGCTGCCGGCGCGGAACGCGGACCAGCAGCAATAGCGGCAAGGAGACCAGAATGACCATTAGCATCAATGCGAAGTCATTGAGATAGCCGATCATCGCCGCCTGTCGGGTGACCTCGTGATTAAGCGCGGCGATCCCGGAAGGGTTCGTCAGACTGAACGGCGACATCAGAAACGGCGCCTGGGCCAGCGGGTTGTCCGGGCGCAGATGCTCCATCAGGCGGGAGTGAACGATCTGGGTGTTCTGGGTGAGCTGCGTTTCGAGGATGGCGATGCCGATGCTGCCACCGAGCATGCGCATCAGGGCGCGCAGCGCGGTTCCCTGGGTCAGGATGTGGTGCGGCAGGCCAGAGAGGGCGAGCAGGTTGAGCGGCACGAAAGTGCAGCCGAGCCCGAAACCCTGGGCAAAACCGGCGAACAGGATCGGTCCTGACCCCATATAAAGAGAGAAACCGGTCATCTGCCAGAGGGAGGCCGCTGTCAGCAGAAACCCGACCAGGATGAACAAGCGATTGTCGACCCGGTTGATCATTCGGGCGACGAGAAACATCGCCAGCATCGTGCCGAACCCGCGCGGCGCCATCATCCATCCGGCGTCGAACACCGGGTAGTTCATCAGCACCTGCATCATTGACGGCATCAGCGCCAAGGTGCCACTGAGGATCATTCCGACGCCGAACATCAGCAGACTGCCGGCGACGAAATTTGGGCTCTTCAGTAATTCACGATTGAGGAAAGAGCGCTCGCCGGTGGTCATCGTATGGACGATCAACAGGTAGAAACACAATGCCGCGACCGTCGCCTCGATCCAGATTTCGGTGGAGTGAAACCAATCCTTGAGCTGGCCGCGGTCGAGCATCAACTGCAGCGAGCCGACCGCGATGCTCAGCATCGCAAAGCCGAACATGTCGAACTCGTCGCGCCGCATTGTGCGCGACTGGCGGATGAAGATGAAGACGCCGAGCGCGCATAATGCCCCGACCGGGAGGTTGATGTAGAAGCACCAGCGCCAATCGAGGTTTTCGGTCAGCCAGCCGCCGAGGGTCGGGCCGAGGATCGGCCCCATCATCGCCCCGGTGCTGAAGATCGCCATCGCCTGGCCGTGCTTTTCGCGCGGGTAGATCGTGAACAGCGTTGCCTGGCCCAGCGGCACAAGCCCCGCGCTGCATACGCCTTGCAGAACGCGGTAGAGCACGAGTTGCGAAAGGCTTGTCGCAGCGCCGCAGAGGGCCGAGGTGATCGTGAACCCGACGACCGAGGCGAGGAAGATGTACTTGACGCCGAAATGGCCGGCGAGCCAGCCGGTCAGCGGCATCATGATCGCCGAAGCGACGATGTAGGTGGTCAGCACCCACGAAATCTGGTCCTGCGACGCGGACATGCTGCCCTGGATGTGCGGCAAGCAGACATTGACGATCGTCGTGTCGAGCCCCTGCATGACGCAGGCGCAAATGATCGTCGCGGTCATCGCCCCGCGATTGGCAACCGCCGGTGCCGCCTCTCCCCTCACCGCCCGTGCGGTCGCAACGATCTACTCCCCGCCGTCACGCCGCCTCGGCTGACCTTCGGCCGCGGAGCACCTCGCGGATTCCGTCGATGATCCGCTTGCGGTCCGGGAACACGTGATTTTCGAGGACGGGACTGTAAGGTATTGGCACCTGCAACGCGCAGACCCGCTTCACCGGGCCTTTGAGCCGCGCGAATGTCGTCGCATCCTCCGTGATAACGGCAGCGACCTCCGCCGAGAAGCCGGCGGTCGGCCCGGCCTCGTCCGCGATGACGAGCCGACCGGTTTTTTGCACCGAGTTGCGGATCGTCTCTGCATCGAGCGGCACGAGGGTGCGCGGGTCGACGACTTCGACCGAGATCCCCTCGTGGGCGAGCTCTTCGGCCGCGGCCAGCGCCTCGTGCACAAGCCAGGCGAGGGCGACGACCGTCACATCACTGCCCTCGCGTTTGATGTCGGCCTTGCCGAAGGGGATCGTGTAGTCCTCCTCCGGCACCGGTCCCTTGCGCGCCATCAGCCGGCTCGATTCGAACGAGATGACCGGGTTGTTGTCGCGGATCGCCGTCTTCAACAGCCCCTTGATGTCGTAGGGGGTCGACGGGAGAAACATCTTCAAGCCGGCCACATTCATGAACATCGAATAAGGCGACTGCGAGTGCTGGGCCGCGACAAGGCCGCCGCCGCCGACGGCCGCCCGATAGAGGATCGGGAAGCTCACCTGGCCGCCGAACATGTAGTGGATTTTGGCGGCCTGATTGACGATCTGGTCCATCGCGACAAAGCAGAACGTCACCTGCCGCCAGTCGACAATCGGGCGGAAACCGCAGCCGGCAGCACCAATCGCCATGCCGGTCAGTGCCGCTTCGGTGATCGGCGTCGCCCTGACGCGCTCGGCGCCGAACTCGTTGAGCAGCGGCGGCAGCGCGTCGGTCGACATGTAGAAGATCTTGGGATCGCGCCGCATCTCCTCGGCGACGGCTTCGATGGCAGCCTCGTTATAAGTCAGCTCTCGCATCGTCTCCTCCTCGCATCAGGCCGCAAAGGCGTCTTCGGTCGCCTGCTCGGGTGTCGGAAACGGGCTCGCTTCGGCAAAGGCGACCGCGGTCTCGAGCGCGGTCATGATGTCGCGCTCCATGCTTTCCATCCCGCCGTCGTCGAGGTGACCCTGGTCCCTGAGCTGCCGCTCGAGTTGCGCGATCGGATCCCGCCGCATCCACGCTTCGCGCTCCCCCGGGTCGCGGGGATCGGGCTGCCCCCGGCGCTCGGTGTGGGCGCGCTGGCGGTAGGTCTTGCACTCGATCAAGGTCGGGCCTTCGCCCGAGCGCGCCCGATCGACGGCGCGGTTTGCGGCCTGATAGACCGCGAAGATGTCGTTGCCGTCGACGACGACCCCGGGAATGCCGTAGCCCGCCGCACGCGCCGCCACGTCGCTCAGCGCATGTGTCGCGGCGGCCGCGGTCTGCGCGGCATACATGTTGTTCTCGCACACATAGAGCATCGGCAACTTCCAGGTCGCCGCGATATTGAGGCACTCGTGGAAGGGTCCGGCATTCGATGCGCCATCCCCGAAAAAGGAGACGGCGACGCCGCCCTTGCCCTCCATCTGCGCCGCCAGGCCCGCACCGGTGACGATCGCGATCCCACCGGCGACGATCCCATTGGCGCCGAGCATGCCGATGCCGAAATCGGCGATGTGCATCGAGCCGCCCTTGCCCTTGCAGTAGCCGGTTTGCCGCCCATAGAGCTCGGCCATCATGCGGTTGAGGTCGGCACCCTTGGCGATGCAGTGGCCGTGGCCGCGATGCGTCGAGATGATCCGGTCGCCGCGGTCGAGTGCCGTGCAGACGCCGACCGCGACCGCCTCCTCACCGATGTAGCAGTGCACAACGCCATAGATCTTGCCGCCAAGGTAGTCGGCCGAGGCGCG
>WNFT01003395.1_pt1 | contig 15407 bp, 13 predicted proteins | sample 5400191 | NCBI WGS metagenome assembly WNFT01 (sample SAMN13153359, study PRJNA577476) | soil metagenome | isolation source: 80 cm saprolite under Madrone tree | place: USA:California | collected 2016-06-14 | reverse complement strand
CACGAGTTCGCCGTGCCTCCGCTCTCCGTGCCCAATCTCAAACGCCTGCCGGACCCGGCGGCCCTCGCGCAGTACGAGGCGGTGGCACTCTTTATCCAGCGAACGCAGGCCGTCAAGCCCGACTTTGCGGTGACCAGCGCAAATGCACCAGCCGTGGCCGCTATCTGTGTGCGCCTGGATGGCTTGCCTCTGGCCATCGAACTGGCGGCGGCACGCATTAAGTATTTCCCACCACAGACCTTGCTGGCTCGCCTGGAGCAGGGATTGGCTATCCTCTCGGGGGGAGCACGCGACCTGCCAGCCCGCCAGCAGACGCTACGGGGCGCGATTGCCTGGAGCTATGATCTGCTCTCGCCCGAGGAGCAGAAGCTCTTCCGGCGACTCTCCGTCTTCGTGGAAGGCTGTACATTGGAGGCCGTCGAAGCGGCCTGCACGGCGGCGGGCAATCTCGAGGAGGACATCCTGGAGGGGCTGGCTTCCCTGGTGGACAAGAGCCTGCTACGGCAGGAGGAAGAGGCGGATGGTGAGCCGCGCTTTGGGATGTTGCAGACGCTGCGTGAGTTTGGGCTGGAGTGCTTAGCTGATGCGAAGGAGACGGAGGCGACCCGCCATGCGCATGCGCTCTACTATCTGCGGCTCGCGGAGGAGGCCGAGCCCCATCTGAAGGGGACCAAACAGTCCCGGTGGCTAACCCGGCTGGAGCAGGAGCATGAGAACCTGCGCGCCGCCCTCGATTGGCTGCTGGAGCGAGCCTATCTGGAGGAGGACAAGCAGCAGGCCGAGAAAGCCTTTCGCTTGTGTGCCCCTCTTGTACTGGTTCTGGCTCGTCCGTGGGTACCTCAGAGTGGGGAAGATCAGTGAGGTCTTGCAGTTCGTAACGTTTGCCGTAACGCTTTCAGGACGCACATATGGTAAGATGGAGCCAGGAAAACAGAGCTGCACGCACAGACAGTTCTCACGAAGGCAGCTACCAGGAGCACCTATGAGCCTGCAACAGAGCCCAACAATCACCGCGGAACGTTCCGGCGCGTGCAACGGATCGGAGACGCGCCTGCGTGGACGCCGGCTCGTCCTCGTGCGGGCCGCGTGGGTCGTGATTACCCTGGTGATTCTTGGTCTTAATATTGGAGCTATCCCACACTACCATGCGGTCCTCCAGACCGCGTGCCCCGCATCAGCGAATTGCTTTGGTAACCAACTCACCTCAAGGGAGGTGCAAGAACTGCATGCGTTGGCTGGAAAGCCTGGCCGGGCTTTTCAGCAGGCAAAGCGCGCAGCCGCTGGTGATCGTCGTCTCGACACTGGCCATTGCCGCACTCTTCCAGCCCTTGCGCAGCCGCATTCAGTTCAACGCTGCGCCAGGAGGTGGACCTGGACCAATTGCAAGAGCAGTTGCTGGCGGTGGTGCAGGAGACAATGCAGCCGGCGCATGTCTCATTGTGGTTACGCAAACCCGAACAGGACGGGAAACGCAGCATTGGGAAGGAGCGATTCAATGAAGCTGAGTAAAGGCGTGACACAAGACCGACAAGGAGGTTTTTCCGCAAGCACGAGCAGGCATGCCAGTACGGAATTCCACCTGGAGGGGTTCTGGCTGCACCTGGCACGAGGAGCATGGATCGGTTTCATGCTGGTCGCCGTCGTGGTGTTCATCTTGACGCTAATAGCGACTCGTGGGCAGGGCTTTACCATCTGCCCGATCGCTGTAAGCTGCAATGTGACTCCAGCGACGGCTCAAGCGCTGCACCGTTTGTCGATTGCCCCTTCTAGCTATGCCACCTACAACCTGGTGCTGGCACTGCTGCAATCTCTGGTCTTTCTCAGTATGGGAGGCTTCATTTTCTGGCGCAAGGCGAGTGAACCACTTAGTCTGGTGGCCTCGTTCATGCTTGTGAGCTTTGGATTATGGTCTTTCTTTCCCACGACGACCTACCCGCCAGAGGTGATCTTCGGGAATATGTATGGTCTGTGCGTCTTTACGGCGCTGGGCTACTTCCTGGTCACGTTTCCTGATGGCCGTTTTGTGCCCCGGTGGAGCTGGCTGCTGGTGGTGCTCTGGCTGGCGCAGGCGATTCTGCATGAGATCCCCGAGCCATTCAATATCACGCTCTGGCCTCTTCTGCTCTTTGCTGCCCAAGAGGTGTTGATTTATGGGGGGACGGTTGGTGTGCTCATCTATCGCTATGTGCGTGTCTTCAGTTACTCACAGCGGCAGCAGGCGAAGTGGCTGCTCTTTGGCTTCGGGGGATTGTTTGTGCTGGTTATCCTCTATGATCTCATCGGAGGCCTGTTCCCAGGACTGGGAGCACCTGACTCACCCTATCAACTGGCTAATGGAACACTCACAACCGTCACGTTCCTGTTCGTGCCCCTGAGTGTGGGTATTGCTATTCTGCGCTTCCGGTTATGGGATATCGACGTTATCATTCGTCGCACGCTTGTCTATAGTACCTTGACGGTGATCCTGGCCCTGCTCTACGTTGGACTCGTGATCGGTCTCGAGTCGCTGGTGCGCCTGTTCACCGGGCAGGTCTCGCAGTCTCCTGTCATCATCGTTGCTTCGACACTGTCAATTGCTGCTCTCTTCCAGCCCTTGCGCCATCGGATTCAACAGATCATTGATCGCCGTTTCTACCGTCGCAAGTACGATGCCGCCAAGATCGTGGCCGCCTTCAGCTCAACGCTGCGCCAGGAGGTGGACCTGGACCAGTTGCATGATCACTTGCTGGCCGTGGTGCAGGAGACGATGCAACCTGCGCATGTCTCACTGTGGTTACGCAAATCTGAACAAGACAGGAAGTACCAGGCTCCTGAGAGAGCTGATCTTCGTATTTCCTCCTCTGAGGAATGAGGAGATGGGGGAGTAGGGGCCCGATTTATCGCAATACACTTCAAATACATCGAATGGCAAGCTCAAAACGACTGACTCTCGCTCTGACTGATGTGCGGGGCTTCTCTCATAATGATTTTCGCGTGTAACGGGGAGAACGGTTTGTGATCCTGCATGGCGACCGCAAGGGCCGGGTAGGTCCATTCCGCCACCAGCATGGAGACCGCAAGGGCCCTCCCAACCCAACCCCGCCACCCTCGCCACTACTATACTACGAAGGTGTATCGCGTTGCCGGGTTTTTGACGAAAGGCCTATGCAATGCCACACCCTCATACATATTGGAAAGGAGACAGGCGGTGAAGCTCGTGTATAGTAGTGGCGAGGGAGGAAGGGTAGGGTCGGGTGGGCCCTTGCGGTCGCCATGCTGGTGGCTCCGCTCGCTTGTCCACAACGATATTCATGCACCCGTTACCACTCCGCCAGTTTCCAGATTTCTGGCTGTACATTGCCGGCCTCCACGCCGATTTCAGCGTAGATACTCACCGCCTGTTTGAGATGAGACAGTGCCTCCTCTGTTCTGCCGGCAGAATGAAGTATATCGGCCAGGTTGTTGTGCAGCGCTGCCTCGCGGTGACGATCCCTTTGCACGGTACACAAGGCAAGGGCCGCTTCAGCAAATGAGAGGGCTGGCTCGACTTCTCCATTGGCAGCGCAAGCCAGGGCCAGGTTGTTGAGAGCGGCTGCGCGGATGCTTGGATCGTTCAGGCTCTCGGCCAGGGTCAGGCTGTGCTCCAGGTGGTGGCGTGCTTCCTCTGCATCTCCCTGACTGCTGGCAAGGATGCCCAGGATGTTATGGGACTGAGACAGGGCATGTGTATTGTGAACAGCTTCTGCCAGGTCCAGTGCCTGGTGAGCCAGCTTCGATGCCTGTTCGATCCGTCCTCGATGATGAGCGGCCAGGCTCCAGTCGGCATAGATTTTGGCGCGTTCTCCTGCCGGGCCGGCTTCCCCAAGCACAGAAAGAGCCGCTTCCAGGTGACTTTCCGCCAGTTCCCACTCTCCACGGCGCACGTACAGATTGCCTAGCTTATGCTCGATATGGGATAGTCTACCAGAATCACACAGGGCCGCCGTAGTTTCATAGCTGTTGAGCGCGGCAGGGTACTCACCCATGAGCGTATGCAGGTCGCCGATGGCCTCGTGAAGTGCGGCGGTGTCGGGGTATCCCAGTGCTAGTGCCAGGCGAAAATGTGCCAGGGCTTCGGCATTAGCATACAGGATGCGAGCACGCTCGCCAGCTAAGGTATAGTATTCAGCGGCGATAGTTTCGTTTCCGGCCAATTGGTAATGGTAGGCAATTTGTCCTGGTAGAACGCTGCTCTTGCGGTTGCCTCGCTCCTGGCTGACGAGCACTTCGGCGATACGCCGGTGCAGAAGTCGACGTCGTGCGAGGCTTGTCTCTTCATACACCAGGGCGCGCAGTTTCTCATGGCTGAAGTCATAGGTCAGCGATTGTTCGTCTGGACCTCTCTGCACCTCGTTAACCAGGCCCAGAACGATCAATTCTTCCAGGGCCGTTATGGTCTCTTCCTCGCTGCGACCACTTGCCTCTCGCAATGTATCAAAATCGAAAGAACTCCCGATGACGGCAGCCGTATTGAGCAATTGCCACCCAATTTCGCTCACTGAGTGCAGACGCGCGTGGAGCAGATCACGCACTCCTCCTGGCAGAGACCAGTTGGCATTGCCAGGTGCCAGGACACCATTGGCTATGGCCGTCAGATATTCTCTCAAAAAGAAAGGGACGCCTTCGGTCTCTTGATACAAGCGTTCAGCGAACCCACCAGGCAGCTTCGTACCTGGTGGGGCGGTAATTTGCACCAGTTCCCGGACGGTTTGTTGGCTCAAGCGTGTCAAAGATAGAACCGTTGCATTGCCAGTTCGTTGGGCATCGGCTAACAGACGGTGCAGGTGATGAAGGTGGTGATCTTTATAATAGGCCGAAACATGCTGTGTGGTGTAGGTGATGAGCAAGCAGAAAGGCTGCTCGTGTAGTCGGCGCACCAGATAGGCCAGGAGATCAAGTGATGCTCCATCAGCCCAATGCACATCGTCAAAAAAGACGATACCGGGATGAGCTGGGTCACCGCCGCAAACGGCGAGCAGCACCTGTCTGAGGCCTTCAAAGAAACGACTCTGAGCTCCAGGATTATCGAGCGGCGGAGCTGCAGATAAGCCGGGATGCAAACTGCTGAGTTCGGGCAGCAACCGGGACGCTTCACTGAGCCAGAATGCTGGTATATTTTCCAACCAGGCATTGTCTTGTTTTTGACTGATAGCCATGCGTATGCCAGCAACAAAAGGTCCATAGGCGAGGTGTGTCTCGCCTTCATAACAACGGGCTGTAACTTTGCTTGCGCCTCTGGTATGTACATACGTCACAAATTCCTCAGCCAGGCGAGTCTTACCGATGCCAGCTTCCCCCGCCAGAACTATGGCATGACCATCACCCTGGATGTCAGAATAGACCTTGAGCAGCGTTGACCATTCCGCTGACCGGCCCACCAGGGGATAGGGAGGAGAGAAGGGCGGAGGCAAGCTCACGCCCCTACTAACCTGTAGCATGGTTAGTAGGGGCGTGAGCTTGCCTCCGCCCTGGATTTTCATGCCTCCGCCCTCGCCTCCGTCCTTGCCTCCGCCCTGGATTTTCATGCCTCCGCCCTCGCCTCCGTCCTTGCCTCCGCCCTCTTGCACTGGCTGCGCTTGAGTTGGCGGTGGTGGAATATGGTTTTCTTTAATCAATTGATAGAGTTGGGTAGTTGACTCCAGGGGAGAGACACCCAGTTCTTGTTCGAGCACCTGTACGCACTCCCGGTACTGGCGAATGGCAGCGGCACGTTGTCCGGCCCACGCATACAACTGCATCAAGTACCGATGAGCTGGTTCGTGCAACTGGTCAAGTGCCAGCCAACGGCGTGCGTACGTAATTGCAGCTTCAAAATTATTTTGTATGGTATGACAATGCGCAAGTTGTTCAAGCGTGTTGGCCAGGTCACTGCGTAGCCTATCGGCTTGAAAGAACTGCCAATCATCGAAGTTGGCACTATCGCGTAGGCTGAAGCCAGCCATGAAGTCTCCGCGATACAGTGATACCGCCTCGGTTAATAACTTCAGACAGACCGGGCATGTTTCGAGTGCCGGGTGAGCATGCTTACGACTCTCAGCAAGACAGTTGTTGAATTCATCGACATCCAACCACAGGCTAGAACTTTGGGCCAGGCCGATGGCTTCCCTCTCGATATCCAGCCAATTTCCCGCGAGCGCTTTGTTGAGTGTCGAAAGTGTCCGACGCAAGGCGGAACGAGCATTGGTCTGGTCATATTCCGGCCAGAGCAGGGTCGCCAATGCGTCGCGAGTGTGCCGCTGCTGGGTGACAGCGAGATAGGCAATGAGTGCAGTCGCCTTGCGCGTATCCACGTTGATGACGTCACCATCGCGTTCTATACGTGGTGGGCCAAGCAAAAATAGGGCAAGATGAGACATATGATACCTCCGCTTGCTTGAGTATATGCTATGTAATTAGAAAACGCAACGATTTACTTATCATAGCGCTTTTCGTAACGTTTCAGAATGAGTAACACTCTTTTCGAGTTTGAGCAGTTCGTAACGCTTTTCGTAACGCTTTCGAGACGGGTGTATGGTAATATGAAAGCAGAATAAGGTAAATGTTCTCCTGGTAAGAGTCGCGTTCTTCTTACGTTTCAGAATCTGGTCAGTGGTTTGAACAGGAGCACCAGGAGTCTAGGTATGGATCTGCAACATGCGCCAACATACACTACAGTGAAAGATGAACGACATAACGCAGCCGACAACCGCCTGCACGGGCGCCGGCTCGTCCTTGCCAGGATAGTCTGGATTGCCATTTTCGTCCTCACGCTAGTGGTCTTCTGCGCCAACCTCATTGCCGGCAACTACGGCCTGGTCACCACCATCCTGCTTGTCACCGTCACAAGTGTGTGGTTCGCGGTGAGCCTCGTGTTGTTCTGGCGCAAGTCCACCGACTGGAACATCCTACTGATTTCCCTGGGACTCGTCCTTTTAGGAGGAGTACTCATTCCGCCCTATCCAGGTGCGTTAGTTCAGTGGAACTACTGGGTCTGGGTGTTTCCCCATTCATTCCTGGAGTTCCTGGCCTCGACTGCTCTCATCATTGCCTATATCTTTCCCGATGGTCGATTTGTCCCCGGCTTCACGCGCTGGCTTGCCCTCGGGTGGACCGCCGTATCACTTGTGGACAACTTGCCCGATATCATCCCTGGTGCTTTCTATCCCTGGAACTGGTGGTCTTCCCCGCTCCTTACCCTGGTGCGAATCGCTTATTTATGCAGTTGTGCTCTCGCCCTACTGTACCGTTATCGCTGGGTGTCCACGCCGGTCCAACGCCAGCAGATCAAGTGGGTGGTCTTCGCCTCGACCATCGTCCTCGTAGAGGTGAGTGTGGCAAACCTGGTCCTGTCGGTGATTCCCGCCTACTTCCCGGCGCTTGGCCTCTCAACCCAGCTAAATCAACTCGACCTCTTGCCTGTCCTCATCCCCCTCTCCGTTGGAATCGCCCTGCTGCGTTACCGCCTGTGGGACATCGACCTCATCATCAACCGCACCTTGGTCTACGGCACCCTCACGGGTACGCTGGCGCTGATCTATGTTGGCTGTATCCTCCTGTTGCAATCCCTCTTGCGTGAACTCAGCGGTCAATTGGCGCAGAACCAGTTCGCCATTGTCGGCTCCACGCTGGTGATCGCGGCCCTGTTCCAGCCATTGCGACGGCGCATCCAGTCCATTATTGACCGTCGCTTCTACCGCCGCAAGTACGACGCGGCCCGCACCCTGGCCGCCTTCAGTGCAACACTGCGTAATGAGGTAGACTTGAACCAGTTAGGTGAGCAGTTGGTGGCGGTCGTCCAGGAGACAATGCAACCCGCGCATGTCTCGCTGTGGCTGCAACAGCACAACCGTCAGACACAGCAACAGTACGGAGGGCTTGTTACGGCTGAACAAGCTGCATCACTTCAGCCGAACAGCCCTCTAAGTGAAACAGAAGTAACGGAGACGTCGGAGGAGATGCCCAGGCCCTCTCCCCATAAGATTTCCCGGCGAGCAGTAATTATAGGGCTGGCAGCAGGTGGGGTAGTCCTAGCTGGTGGCGTCGTCGCTCAGTGGCTACTCAGGCGTCGTCCGATCTTCACCTATACCGGGCATTCCGATGCAGTATATGATGTGGCCTGGTCGCCCGATGGCACACGCCTCGCCTCCTGCTCAAAAGATAAGACGGTGCAGGTCTGGGATGCGATCGATGGAAGTCACGTCTTCACCTATCGCGGCCATACTGCTGATGTCTATACCGTGGCCTGGTCGCCCGATGGCACACGCCTCGCCTCCTGCTCAAAAGATAAGACGGTGCAGGTCTGGGACGCTGTCGGGGGCGATAGTGTGGCTACTGATGGTAGCCACGTCTTCACCTATCGTGGGCATAAAGATCAGGTGATTAGCGTGGCCTGGTCGCCCGATGGCACACGTCTCGTCTCCGGAGGCGGTAACCTCCCGGGAGAACAAGATCAAAATAACAAAACGAGCGATAACACGGTGCAGGTCTGGGATGCGATCGATGGCAGCCATGTCTTCACCTATCGCGGCCATACCGATGGGGTGCAAGCAGTGGTCTGGTCACCCGATGGTAAGCGCATCGCTTCTGCCAGCCTTGATAAAACGGTGCAGGTCTGGGACGCTGTCGGGGGCGACAGTGTGGCCGCTGATGGCGGTCACGTCTTCACCTATCGCGGGCATTACGATGTTGTGAAAACTGTAGCGTGGTCGCCCGATGGCAGGCGCATCGCCTCGGGGAGCGGGGATAAGACGGTGCAGGTCTGGGACGCTGTCGGGGGCGACAGTGTGGCCGCTGATGGCGGCCACGTCTTCACCTATACTGGGCACATTGATTGGGTGAATGCAGTGGCGTGGTCGCCCGATGGCAAGCGCATCGCTTCTGGAAGTTCTGATTGGACGGCACAGGTCTGGGATGTTGCTAATGGAGGCCATGTCTTCGTCTATAATGGCCATCCTGCTAGTGTCTATACCGTGGTCTGGTCGCCCGATGGTACGCGCATCGCTTCATCAAGCTTTGATAAAACGGTGCAAATATGGAGCCCAGGATAAATTTGGTGTCAGAAAACGCAACGACGAATGTCGTATACTAGTTCTCGTAACGCTTTTCGTAACGTTTAGAAGACAGATTCCCGGTACAATGGAGTGTAGAGAAGATCCAATGGGCAACGAAAGCGTACGGACCACGGTTCCATCACAAACCGGAGGCTACGTTGGCCAATACACACAAAGGTGCTGGGGCAACATAGCCGTAGTATAGTAGGGGCAAGGGCGGTGGCGTAGGGCGGAGTGGGCCCTTGCGGACGCAGACGCCATCCGGGGGATGGTGTGCGGGGGACTGTGTGGCCCTGGTAGCTTCAAATGAAATGAAGAAGAAATCGCCCATGATGGAGTTCATATGGCTACACTAAGACAACGTTTCCAGCAGTTGTGGATTGGGTGGCCAAAGCGTCAAGCGAAGGTGATACCAACACCTCAGGAGAATCGGTCCCAGCAGATGGTAGTACCGCCTCTCGATATAGCGCCGAACGATCCAATCGTAGCGTATTTTCTGAGCTCGCCTGGTCCGGTGGAGGTTGATAAATTGCACCTGGATTCACCTGCGCTGCAAGCTTTGAAGGTGGCCGGTGTGAAGTTGACAATTCCGCTGGTGAGTCAGGGCGAATTGGTTGGTCTACTCAACCTCGGCCCCCGTCTCAGCGAGCAGGATTACTCTGCTGACGACCGCGGGCTCCTCAACACGCTCATTACTCAGGCTGCGCCGGCTGTTCGTGTAGCCCAGCTTGTGCGTGAGCGCCAGTCGCAGGCCCGAGAGCACGAACGCATCGAGCAGGAGCTGCGTGTTGCCAGGCTTATCCAGCATACACTCCTGCCCAAAGACCTGCCAGCACTGCCCGGCTGGCAACTGGCAGCGTATTATCAGGCAGCTCGCGAAGTTGGCGGCGATTTCTATGATTTCCTCTATTTTGAAGATGGCAGGTTAGGACTTGTCATCGGAGATGTGACCGATAAAGGCGTACCTGCCGCCCTTATGATGGCTAGTACCCGCAGTGTGTTGCGAGCTATTGCCCAGAGGCTAATTACCCCAGGTGAGGTATTGGAAAGGGTGAACGATTCACTTTGCCCGGATACTCCACCGAATATGTTCGTCACCTGCCTGTATGCCGTTCTGGACCCGTCCAGCGGAAGGCTTCAATACGCTAATGCTGGGCACGATTTGCCTTACTGGCGGCACAGCGCAGGGGTGTCCGAGCTCCGAGCGACAGGCATGCCCCTCGGCTTGATGCCTGGCATGACGTACGAGGAGAAAGAAATTGTGCTGGCTCCTGGAGATAGCGTGCTCTTTTATAGCGATGGTATCGTGGAGGCTCACAACCCACGGCGAGAGATGTTCGGTTTCCCACGGCTCATGAAGCTGGTTGGAGAACATGCAGGTGGCATGGATTTGAAAGATTTCCTGCTGGATCAACTGGTGGCGTTCACTGGCCCTGATTGGGAACAAGAAGATGATGTAACCCTGGTGACTTTACAGCGCTCGGAGGGCTATGGAGTAAGCGAAATTGCTACTAGATCTGTGACCCGTGCGGATGAAACAACCTCTGCTGACCCCTGGCGTACTCTTGGCGAATGGACACTGCCCAGCGAACCTGGCAACGAACGTCAGGCGATGAAGTTGGTCGCCGAGGCCGTCCAGGTGCTCAATATGCCAACTAAGCAATTGGAGGAGCTCAAAACGGCTGTGGCCGAAGCAACAATGAATGCTATGGAACATGGCAATCACTATCAGCCCGAGGTGCCGGTCTCCATCCTGCTGCGGTGCTCTGAGACCACTGTATCGGTCAGTATCAGCGATCAGGGGGGCAGCCAGCCCATTCCTGACCCAGAGGCACCCGACCTGGAGGCTAAGTTGGCCGAGTTGCAATCTCCGCGTGGCTGGGGGCTGTTCCTGATCAAGAACCTGGTGGACGAGATGCACATTACAAGCGATGAGACACATCACACCATCGAATTAATTGTAAACCTGAAAGGGGAAGGCCATGCCAGCGAAAAATCTTGAAGCCCATGTACGCCACCAGCCAGCCATTGCCATCATTGATCTACATGGCGAGGTTAATGCTTTAGCAGAAAATGTGCTCAATGTCGCTTATGTAGATGCCGAGAGCCAGGAATCTGCCGCTATCCTGCTCAACTTCAGCGGCGTGGATTACATCAACAGTACAGGTATCGCCCTGATTGTCAGTCTGCTGGCACGAGCACGCAAGTCCCATCGCCGCTTGCTGGCTTGTGGGCTGAGCGACCACTACGTGGAGATTTTCCAGATCACGCGCCTGGTCGACTTTATGAGCGTTTTCGCGGATGAACCGAGTGCCCTGGCAGGCTGGTCTGCCACTGCCGCAAACGAATGAAGCATCATTTGTAGTGCCATAAATGAAGGAGTAATCCTATGCCGCAAGCCAACATCGTGATGAATGTTCGCCAGGTAAGCCCTATAGCTAGCATCATCGATATCCATGGAGAAGTCACCGCTTCTGCAGAAAAAGTGCTTATGGAGGCCTATACAGAAGCGAGTACGCCTACCACCCGTAGCATCATTCTGAATTTCAGTGAGCTTGAGTATATGAACAGTAGTGGTATCGGGCTGATCGTCACCCTGCTTATCCGCGTCAACCGTCAGAAGCAGCGCCTGCTGGCCTACGGCCTGAACGAGCATTACCGGCACATCTTTGAGCTGACCCGGTTGAATGATGCCATCAGGATCTATGACACTGAGGCCGAAGCTCTAGAGCGTGTTATGAACTAGAGGCAATAGGCCATCAAAAGTATCCCTACGACTGATCGCTCATGTCATCCTAAATATTAGGAACGGTAATATTGTGACCTCTCTTTATCACTCCGGCGCGTAAAACCCCTGCCGCGCGACGGCATGGGGATAGAAGCGCCGTTCCTTTTTGGGGCGAGGGCGGTAGGGATACCCTCTTGACACATATTTACTTTGGATATATCATAAACATATGAACAAGCAAGAGGAAACACCTGTCAAATCCGTTTCCATCCGCATCCCTGTGGATGTGTTGGAGGAACTGCATACGGTGGCTTTGCACCATGAGCGCTCGCTCAATGGAGAGGTCCTGACTGCCATTCGTGAGCATCTCAAGAAGAGCCAGAAGGAAAAATGGTAGCTGTGCAGAGGCCCGAGATACCACCGAACCCACGGGATGCGCAACGAGATTGCATAACTGAGCAATAAGAGAGGGAAGCTGGCGAAAGATCGAAGGAATGTGTCTCCTTAAAAGGAAAGAAGTTCTTATAGCTGTTTCCAGAGAAGGAGGACACAAGAGTAGTATGTCGCATCTTTCGGTAAGCATCCAGGTTGATCCGCAATCAGTTCCCTCAACTCCCTCCTGGTTAGGAGAAGTGGCGGCTTTTGCGCAAGTATTGGCCTCTACTGGGATTTTGAAACGTATCCAGGAACGCGTCCAGTTTGCCCGAGCGCGCATTGGTCGGTATGACACGCTTGATTTCGTGGTCGTACTGGTTGGATACGCCCGAAGCTTCGAACCTACCCGGAAGCACGTATGACGAGCGTCTCTTGCCGTTTGCCGAAACGTTCATGGCCCTCTTTGGCCGTGATCGGCTGCCTGACCGATCCACACACTCTCGTTTTCTCGCCGCCCTCAATCAAGCCACAGTGGAGGCGGCTCTCCACGCTGTTTCAGGAAGATCTGGTGAAGCGGACGCCGCCGCTGTCTTCCCCAGGCGGTTTGTGGGATCGAATGGGGCACCATTGGCTCATCATGGATGTGGATGCCACCAAACAAGCTGCCCGCCAACGCGCCCTCCCGCAACTTGACACTCTTCCCGCTCCCCATCGGCGTGTGACTCAGGTCTGTGCAGCTGGCTACCGGGGACGCAAAAGGGGAGAAGTGGTCAGAACACGGACCCCCGTTTTGCAAGCCTTTACTCATCAATGGATCGGAACAGATGCGGGAGCTGGGAATGGCGATTACCGGGGAGAATTACAACGCGCCCTGGAAGCCATCACCGCATACGCGACCGCTCAAGGGCTGCCCACCTCGAAGGCTCGTGATCCGTCTGGATGGTCTGTATGGCAATGCTGCTCCTTTGACCTCCGTGTTCAACGCTGGGTTTGGCGTGATTGGACGTTGCCGCGATTACGGTCTGCTCGATCTGCCCCAGATCAAAGCGGCTCTTGCTCGCCCGCCCGATGCTGAGTGTACTCATCCAGAAAGTGGTCTCTCTCGGGCACTCTCCGATTGTCCAGATATTCCTCTCACCCCAACTGGGCCGCGGGTCCGTCTGATTGTGGCCACCCATCCTGCCTTGTCCACCCGCGCCCCCATTGGCAAGCAGCGCGAGGGAGTGGTGTACGAGTTGGTTGTCACGCTGCTTCCCCAAACCGCGTTTTCGGCGCAAGACGTGCTGGATCTGGATCTGCATCGGGGATCGTTTGAAACGGTGCGAGCTTCTGAGGATGTGGAGCAAGATCCCGATCGCTGGTGTTCTCGTACCCCTTATGGGCAGGAGTTCTGGCAAATCCTGAACGTAGACAACGAAGAAAACAGAACACTAGGGTGTGTGGCAGCGAGCGAGAATACAGGTTGTGGCATGGTTGAATGGTATTTTTCCATCACGTCGTTTTTCGTACGCTCTGTACGTTGTGGAATGCTCCTATCGCGGTACAGATTACCATGGATGTGGAATGTGCGCCTAGAACTCGGACAGCATCTGTCTCCCACTGCCATGTGTACCACCGAATTCGCTCCGGCTTGTGAAGGTTCGTCAGCGTCAGCCACTGAGCCCGTGCCAACCACCGAGCCCGTGCCAGCCGTAGTCTCTGGTCCACCTCAATGGGGGCGCAGGTCGTTTACGGGGGGCTTTCCCGGATCTGCTTTTACTCCTCAACCGGATGGAAGTCTGCTCTGTCCTGCCCATCACCCTCTCTATCCACAAGAACGTCGGTCTGAGCGCGGTGGCTCCTATCGTCGGTTGTATGCGGCTCGCATCGGGGATTGCCGCACCTGCGAAATGCGTGCCCAATGTCAGGAAAGCCCTTCTACCAGCAAAGCCCGACGGGTCAGCGCCGTTTACTGGCCGATCTCTTCTTCCCAGCCGGTTCCCTCGACTCCTCAGCTCGAGCCGTCTGAGCCGCTTCCCAAGCCGAATGATGCACTCGGACGTTTCCCTGTTCTTTGGGGAGACTGGCCACGCTGCCAGATCCGGCGGCGGTGGATGCAGGTGATACGGGCCCAAACCGTTTCCCTAACCATGGGTACGGCCACAAAGGAAGAGCAAGCGGTTGCGCCCAACCCGCTCATCATCACCCGCGCGAAGCCTGGCTCATTGGCGCTTATCGTGGGATCAGCGCCTGGCTCGTAATGTTCGTCCCGCGACCGCACCCTCACTTACCATCACCCTTCACGGTCTTCCCCCGACCTTTGCTCAAGCCGATGGTTTTGGCCTCTTCAAGGCAGATGAGACGCTCACCAACGCCGCTTCATCGTTTCTCGTCACCGATGTTTGTCTGGCCTGGCGACCCCTCTACATTGACATCCTTCTCTGAACTGGTGTTTCTCTCCTATTTCTTCGCTTCAAACCGTGGATTTTATTGCTCGCTTGCTATTATCTCGTTGCGCATCCCGTGGGCTATACTTTCCAAGAGGGGAGTAGACGACCTGCTCCCATGCTGCTCACCTTACTTGAGCCCCAGCGAAGAGCAGGGTAGAGCGAAGAGTGGATGAGATTTCGCAATGGCTCATCGTTGCTCTGTCTCGAAGAGACCAGAGCGCGTAGGAGCCGTGTGCTCCACATCTTGAGAGAAAGGAAGCAGAATATATGCAGACACAGCCTCCTCCAAGCGAGCAAAGAAAGGGAGCTACACAGCAAGACGCAGTCCGGGGGGACAGTGTGCCCCGGACTGCGTCTGTGTGCCCTCCCTCGCAACGGTCAACTGACAATCAACCGCACAGGCAGTCACTACGACCTACACGATCATTGGATGGGTGCTGCAAGGCGGGGTTCTGCTGAGCGCGGCTGTCATGGTGCTTGGCTTAGTCATGATGGCCTTGCAACCGGATATGTTCGCCCCGCAACAGCTCCAATCGTTTCCGCAGACCTTTGGCCAGGTCTGGACAGGCTTGCTGGCTCTGCGTCCACAGGCCATCATCACGCTCGGCCTGCTCGTGCTAATCGCCACTCCGGTAATGCGCGTCGCGGTTTCGCTGGTCGCCTTTGCGGTGGAGCGTGATTGGCGCTTCGTGACGATCACGCTGCTGGTGCTGCTCATTCTCCTCTTCAGCATCTTCTCTGCAGGCGCCGTGGTGGTCGTGGGACAACACCAGCACTTTTACCATGGGGCCTACTCCTGGATCCATCTCGTGCTGATTTTTGTCGGAG
>WNFT01006774.1_pt1 | contig 15418 bp, 13 predicted proteins | sample 5400191 | NCBI WGS metagenome assembly WNFT01 (sample SAMN13153359, study PRJNA577476) | soil metagenome | isolation source: 80 cm saprolite under Madrone tree | place: USA:California | collected 2016-06-14 | reverse complement strand
ACGTCGGCGTCGAACAGCGTTTTTCCCACTATCTGAAGCGTCAATCGCATCATCTCCTGATGCGCGTCGCGATCTTCCCCGTCGTGCCAGTCGCTCAGCATCCGTTCCGTGTACTCCACCATCGTCGCCGCATAGGAAGCGATGCGCCCGCGGTGAAACGCCGGCTGCGCCAGCCGCCGCTGGCGCAGCCAGAACTCTCCTTCGCTGGTGAGCAAGCCTTCGCCGAAGACGTGCCGGTTCGCACGCAGCACGCGGCCTTTTATATATTTGCGGGCATTGGTTACGAGCGCTTCCTCGATCGTGTCCGGATGGTTGATGAAAATCGTCTTGAAATTCAGGACTCGGATTCCCGCGACGTCACCATAGTCGCGTGCGAGTTTGGTGAAGTATTCGAGTGGAGTGTCATTGAGCGGACCGAGCGACCACCGCCTGAGCCCTTCGGAGGGTCCTGGAGGAAATTGTTTGCCAGTCGCGTGCCACATGCAACGATGCTATGCCGTGGTCTTGTTTTGGTCAAACGCGTGATACATTGGATGGAGTAATCGCGCTAGCGAAGCGCTCGGATTCGAAAGCCGCTGCGCCATAAGTCAACCGTCGCGTGCGAAAATCCCGCCGCCGTCAGCCTCGCGGACGCCGTAACTGGGTCCACCGGCACAAACGTGCTCCGAATGTGTCCAATGTGATTCAGCCGGCCATCCTGAATTTCAAAGGCAAGAAAAACTCCGCCAGGCCGCAGCACCCGGCATATTTCCGCAAAAGCGCGATCCTGCAGCTCATTCGAACGCAAATGATGGAGCATCAAAATGGCGATCGCCGAAGAAAATGTGTTGTCCAGAAAGGGCAGTGTCACCGCATCGCCTTGAATCACGCTTGCATTTGTCCCGCCGACGCGAGCACCGAGCCGCGCAGCAAATCCGTGGTCGTATTCCAGGCTTGTGACTCGCCCCACTCGCAGCCGCAACTCTTCCGTCGCCGCGCCCGGCCCCGCCCCCAATTCGAGCACGTGCCCGCCCAACTCCGATCCGCCCACCAACCAGGGAAGCAGCTGCCGCCGCGTCAAATACCGCCAGTACGACGAGCCACAAAACCACGTTTCAAACCGGTTCATAAGAATCTCGGACAATCGTGAATGGAATTAACTGTATCGCGGGATCGGCAAGTTAGCGAAGCATCGTACGGATGCGGCGGAGTGCGGAAGCGAATTGATCCGCGTTGTAAGCCGACGGATTCTCGAGTTGTTGGAACAGCCCGTTGATCGCCGTGCGCACTTCGGCGGCATTGGCCGGCGTTGCGTCGCGGCTGTAGGCGATGTACAGCGAATCGAGCGCCATGGCGGCTTGCTCCGCGGCGCGTTCGTCGGCCAGCGCGATATTTTCCGCATCATCGGAAATACGTTGCAGCATTCGAAGGGTGGCGGCCTGGTCGTACTGCATGATCGCCAGTCTCTCGGCAAGGCGCTGCGCCACGGGCCCTGCCGCAGACGCCGCGGTCGCCACTGTATTACGATCAGGGTTGAGCTTGCTCATCTCGCCGGAGACGGCGGAGAGCTGTTTCTCCAACTCCTGTGCGTTTGCCGAATCTATTTGTTGCGCCAGCAAACGAAAAACGGCGTACCGCGAACCATTCCACGCCGGATCGCCCGGCCGCCGCCGGCCGTAACCACGCTCCTGCCGCCAACTGTCTTTCGTCGGCCCCAGAGCGTGATGGCACGCGAAGCAGGAAAGCTCGGAATATTCCGGCCACACGTCTTTTTTGTCGTAGCGTTCATTCTTCGCGCGCCACGTCAGCCGCTCCATCGCCGCGCGCAACTGTCCCGCCTGGCCCGCGCTCCATTCGCGCACACCAACCCACGCGGCATCCTCGACCGGTTTGCCCGGCTCGGATTCGCGCGGCGTCTTCCAATGCCGAGGCATCACCGCTGAAAACGAATCCAATTCGAAGAAAAGATCCGGATGCCCCGCGGCGATCATCTCGTGATCGACAAATTTGTTTTTCGTTCCAAGGTGGCATTCGAGGCATTTTTCGGTGCGGTGAATCACGTCTCGCGTGTCGTGCATTCCCAGTGCCACCGATTTTTCATGCGACCACGAGCGCGTCGTATGCGGCCCCAGCCAGCCCGATGCCGGCCCGTGACAATTCTCGCAGGAGACGCCTTCCGAAATCTCAAATGCGCGTCCGCGCTGCTCCGACGATGGACTCAGCGCGTGACACGCCAGACACTTCGGCGCTTCCTCCGCCTTTGCGCCGAGTTTCAAAATCCGCGCCATTCTTTCACCCACATCCCCCGTCAGCGCCTGATATGCCCGGCTGTGCTTGTCCTTGATGATCCACGTCGAATACTCATTCTGCAGAATGCGGCTGCCGGCAACGGGCTTCACGCTTCCATGGCAGCTCGTCGCCGCGCAGGAACCTGGACCGATGTATTTGCTCGGTTCCTTTTGCGCGGAAAGCGCGGCCGGAATTGTGAGCAACGATGCGCATAGAATCAAGCGTTGGATCAGGGTGTTGGATGCGTGGCGCATTCAGTGTGCCGGGGAATCTGTTTGCTTATATCGTCTGCGCCGCTGTGAAGTCAACGGGCCGCGTTGTCTTTTTCGCGGCGAGCGGCGAAAAGCCAACGGGGCGCTATTTACAGCGCCCTCCCCGGCCAGTAGTATGCAGGAGATTCAGCACTCACTTCGCGCGAGACGGGGCGCCGTGATCTTCGACGACCTTCGGGCTATCCAGCTGTGCCACGGCTTTCTGCCCAAGGCGGAGCTGGAAGATCTTTCAAAACGCGGCCAGATCCCGCTTTATCAAATCCATGGCGTCGCCAGTTTTTATCCTCATTTTCATCTCATGCCTCCTCCCAAGGCGGAAATTCGCGTGTGTGCGGACATGAGTTGCCATCTCAACGGCGCTTGCGAACTGCGCGCCGATCTCGAGCACCGCTTCGCGAATGCGCGCCCCGAGGACGTGCAGATCCGCGATGTTTCCTGCCTCGGCCGCTGCGACCACGCCCCCGCTGCCTCCATCAACGATCATATATTCACGGATGTCACCGCCGCGCTTGCCGAACAAATGGCTCGCAGCGCCATTCGCGGCGAAGAAATACTTGAGTCCCATCTGCGGGCCGCGCGCGTCGAATGCCAAGCCGACCCGTACGGCGATGCCGAAAAATACGGCGTCGTTCGCAAGCTCGTTCAATCGCGAGCCTTTGACGACGTCTTCGCTCAACTCAAAGCTTCGGAACTTCGCGGTATGGGCGGAGCCGGATTTCCCACCAGCGTGAAGTGGGATCTCGTCCGGCAAGAGCGCGCCCCGGTGAAATATGTCGTCTGCAACGCCGATGAAAGCGAGCCTGGCACGATCAAAGACCGCTTCATCATGACGCATTTGCCGCATCTCCTCATCGAAGGCATGCTCATCGCCGGCATTGTCACCGGCGCGAAGCGCGGCATTCTCTACATCCGCCACGAGTATCATCTTCAGGAAGAAATCCTTGGCGAAGAGATTGGCCGCTGCCGTCGCGCCGGCCTCCTCGGAAAAAAAATCCTCGGGAGCGAATTTGATTTCGAAGTCGAAGTTTTTGTCAGCCCCGGCGGCTATATCTGCGGCGAGGAAACCGCGCTGCTGGAGGCGATTGAGGGGCACCGAGCCGAACCGCGCAACAAACCTCCATTCCCCGTGCAGGCGGGTCTTTGGCAAAAGCCCACGGTGCTCAATAACGTCGAGACTTTCATCAACGTGCCGCAAATCCTGGCGCGCGGTGTCGATTGGTTCGCCGCGCAGGGCCTGGGCGGCTCTCGCGGTCTGAAGTTTGTCGGTGTCAGCGGCCACGTCGCTCGCCCCGGAATCTTCGAAATCCCCTTGGGTACGCCTATGCGCGAAGTCATTTTCAATCACGCGGGCGGCATTCGCGGAGGCCGGCAACTGAAAGCATTCGCGCCTTCCGGCCCATCTTCGGGCTATCTTCCTGCTTCGATGATTGACGTACGTCTCGATTTTAAGGCGCTTGCCGAAGCCGGCTCCATGCTCGGTTCCGGCGCGATCGTTGTTTGCGACGATACGACCTGCATGCTGGACATGGCTCTGAACGCCGTCCGTTTTTATCGCAACGAGTCCTGCGGCAAATGCGTCCCCTGCCGCGTAGGCTCGCAGAAAATGACTGACATGCTCCTGCGCTGGACACAGGGCGGCGTCCCTGAGCCACAGTATCGCGCCGACCTCGCGCTGCTCGACGAGCTCTCGCAAGCCATGAGCCTTACTTCGATCTGCGGCCTCGGTCAGATCGCGCCCGCGCCGATTCAGTCGGTCCTGAAACATTTTCGCGCCGAGATTGACGCGCACGTTTTGAAAGGCCAGTGCACAAGCGGAATCTGCTTCACTCCCGCCGCCCGCGCCGGCGAAGCCCAGCGCGTTGGAATTCGTCCCTGATATGACGACCGCTACAACACCTCCCGTCCTTATCGATATCACCATCGACGGCCAATCCGCCCGCGTGCCCGCCGGCACCAGCGTCTTCGACGCCGCGCGTATGAACGGCATCAGCATCCCCACGCTCTGCCATTTGCAAAATCAAACGCCCGTCGGGGTTTGCCGTCTCTGCGTCGTGGACACTGGCGCGCGCGTTCTCACCGCATCCTGCGTTCGTCCCGTCGAGCCTGGCCTGAAGGTTGTCACCAATTCCGAGAAAGTCTTGGGCGCTCGCAAGACGCTTCTCGAATTGATGATGGCGGACCATCCCTCTCCTTGCGCGCGCCAATTGAATTCCGGCGACTGCGAATTGGAGACGCTCGCGAACGCAGCTGGAGCCTCGCAACAGCGCTTCGCCAAACGCACCGTTGCACGCGGTAAGGATGATTCTTCCCTTGCCATCGCCGTCGACCATGACTCTTGCATCCTCTGCGATCGCTGCATCCGTGGCTGCGACGAAGTCAAAAATAATTTCGTGCTCGGCCGCATGGGCAAAGGCTATTTCGCCGGCATCGCTTTCGATCTCAATTCTCCGATGGGCGATTCCACATGCATTTCTTGCGGCGAGTGCATGGTCTCCTGCCCAACGGGCGCGCTGACCAATAAAGGGGTCGTTGGCACGGCCATCGCCACAGGCCCCGGGGCGCAAGGTTTCGAGGCGGAGGACCTTCTTCAAATTCCCGTTTTCAAAGGCGTCTCGGGAACATTTCTGGAGCTCAATCGTGGCGCCATCGTCAAGCGCCGCTACCGCAAGGGCGAGATCATCTGTCGTGAAGGCGAATTCGGCTCCACTGCTTTCTATATTCTCGAAGGCAAGGCCAAAGTTTCCATTTCCACGCCCATTGCCCACGTCAAAACGCAGGGCGGCGCCAAAGGTCTTTTCAAACGCCTCACGAGCACTCTCGTCGCGCGCGAAGAAGACAAGCGCGAGGAAGAAACGCGCGACAGAACCATTCCCATCGACGCGTCGGTCGATCTTTCTTACGGCAACCCCGTCGCTGAACTTGGTCCCGGCGATCTCTTCGGCGAAATGACTTGCATGAATTTCTATCCCCGCTCCGCCACCGTGACCGCGGAGTCCGAGGTCGTCGCGTTCGAAATGCTGCGCAACGTTCTCGACATCATGCTGAAAAACAAATCCTTCCGCGCGCAACTGGACCACACCTATCGCCGCCGCGCCCTCGAAAATCATCTTCGCGGCGTCCCAATGTTCGCAGATCTTTCGCCGGATTTCATCGATCACCTAAAGGAAAGCGTGGAACTGCAGCGATTCGCACCCGGCCAGGCGATCGCCCTTCAAGGCGAACAGGCGGACAATTTCTATCTCGTTCGAATCGGCTTCGTGAAGATCTCTGAAAATTATCCCAGCGGAGAGATGGTGCTCGCCTATCTTTCCCGCGGCGATTACTTCGGCGAGATCGGCTTGCTGGGCGGCGGCGTGCGCACGGCCACCTGCACCGCTCTCGACCACGTGGAGCTGGTTCGCGTCTCGGGCGGCGATTTCCGCCAGATGACGGAACGTTTCCCGAGCGTCCGCAAAGGCCTTGAAGCCGTCGCCGCCGAACGCCTGGCTGCGAACCAGCAGCGCATGCAGATGGTTCACAACGTCCCCATCGATCAATTTCTCTCGCAAGGCCTGATGGAAGCGCAGAGCTTGTTGATTCTTGACTTACAAAATTGCACGCGTTGCGACGCTTGCGTCAACGCCTGCGCCGATGCGCACGATGGAGTCACTCGCCTCATCCGCGATGGCTTGCGCTTTGATCAATATCTCGTCGCCACCAGTTGCCGCCAATGCCGCGATCCGCTCTGCATGGTCGGCTGCCCCGTCGGCTCGATTCGAAGGCGCAATTCGCTGGAAGTCATCATCGAGGATTGGTGTATCGGCTGCGGCCTCTGCGCGCAGAATTGTCCTTACGGCAACATCAACTTGCATCCCTTCGAAGTGATGGTCGACGATTCGGAGCGCGCGGGCCGCAAGAAGGCAACGATCAAACAAAAAGCTACTTCGTGCGATCTCTGCACGCATCTGAAGGAACCAAGTTGCGTGTACGCGTGCCCTCATGACGCGGCTCACCGCGTCGACCCGCGCACATTTTTCGCCGACATGCTCGGCCAGGGCCACCCGAAATGAGGATGGATGAAACACAACGCAGCTGGGCGATTGTGTCACTCGCAATTTTCGCGGCGTCAGCTGTGGTCTACGTATTTTATGCGCTCAATACGCCGCAAGGACCGCGCGGCGGCAGCACGATTGGCTTGCTCTTCGGCAGCATGGGTTTTGCCTTCATGCTTTTTGCTGCGTTTCTCGGCGCGCGAAAGCGCGTGCCCACCTGGCGTATCGGCCGGGCGCAAGCCTGGATGCGCGGCCATCTTTGGCTGGGTTTTCTCGCGCTGCCCATGATTTTGTTTCACGGCGGATTTCATTTCGGCGGCACGCTCACCCGCGTCCTGATGTGGCTGCTCATCATTACGGTGCTCAGCGGCGTCTTTGGCGCCGCGCTGCAACATTACGTTCCCCGCGCCATGACTTCCGACGTGCCCCTCGAAACCATTTACGACGAAATCGCTCATGTGCGTTCCCTCCTCCGCGAAGAAGCCGATCGTGCCGTCGAATCGATCTGCGGGTCGCTGGGACTCAGCAAGGCTTCAGGAGAAGAAGGCCAGCGCGCCGGCGGGTTCACGGCGCTGCGCACGATGGCCGCGTCCGCTGTTCCATTGCGTACTTCGGCCGCCGTTAGCGCCGGCGCCAGCGCAGCCGTCGCCGCTGCACCAGAGATTGTTTTGCTCAGCGAAGAAGAGAGCGCGCCGCTTCGCCGCTTTTATATCCAAGAAATGCGGCCGTTCCTCGAGAATCCGAAACAGCGCGGCCAGCGCCTCGGCGATGCCCAGAAGGCGGCCAGCGCGTTCGCCGGATTGCGCACGCTGTTGCCCGCTGCGGGACACGCCGCCCTTGAGGATCTTTCAGACATCTGCGACGAAGCGCGCCAGCTCCGGCGCCAGGAGCGGCTGCACCACTGGCTGCATGACTGGTTGCTTCTGCACATTCCGCTTTCGCTCGCGCTGATCTTGCTCGGCGCCGTGCACGCGGCAATGGCTCTGCGCTACTGAATTACTGGTTGCGGCGGTTGTACTGGTTACAAGTTGGGAGGCGGTTTTCGATTTTCTAATTTCCAATTTTTATTTTCTGGACTAACGTGGCACGCACAACAAAGAAACTCGCCCAGCGCATCGACCTCAACTATTTCAAGAGGCCGACGCCGCTCAAGCGCGCAAAATTTTGGCTCAGTTTTCTGCTGCCTCTGCTCGCTCTCGTTTGGATCGCCTCGCGCGGTCTATCCGGCGATCATCGCGTGTATTCCAGCGGCCGGATGTCCCGAGCCCACTCCGTTCTCGAAAAAGAGTGCGCCGCATGCCATGTGCAACAAGCCGGGTCCTTTTCCGCAAAAGCCGCCAGCAACGCTTGCCTCGCCTGCCACGACGGCCCCGTCCACCATTCGCCGTCAGAAAGATCGCCCAATTGCGCCGCGTGTCACACCGAGCATCGCGGCCGCATCAACGTTTCCGCCGCCAGCAACCAGTCGTGCGCGGCGTGCCATCGCGATCTGAGAAGCAAAGGTCCCGGCTCCAAGTACGAGAATCACATTGTTAGCTTCGAAGATGACCATCCGGAGTTCGCTGCATTGCGCCCCGTTGCCGGAACCCCCGCGCGCGATCCCGGCACGATCAGACTCAATCACGCTATCCATTTGAAACCCGTTCGCCGGGGCCCCACCGGGCCAATCGTTAATCTCGAATGCGGCAACTGCCATCATGCAACTGCCGCCGATGCGGACTTGACTTACGCCGACCCGAAGTACCGCTCCGCAGCAGCCGGCTACAAAGAATCCAATGGCTTTTTACCACGTGATTCTCAAATGCTGAGAGCTCCTCGGCCGATCACCGGCCGGGAACTAATGGCGCCGGCGAAATTCGCGAACGCTTGCGCCTCCTGCCATTTGCTCACGTTTGACAAGCGCTTCGATGAAGGTGTCCCGCACGACAAAACAGAGGTCGTGCATGCATTTCTCGTGAAAAAGTTCCGCGAATACATCGCCACGCACCCCGGCGAGAGTCACGTCGTGCGCGAACCGAATCGGGATTTGACTGGCAAGCCTTTGCCGCCGGAGGTTCGCGTCCTCACTCCCGCGCAGTGGGTGACGGAACGGACCGCAGAGGCAGAAGACCTGCTCTGGCGAAAGACTTGTAAGCAATGTCATACCGTCGTTCCATTTGAAAAGAGTTCGAAACGCAAGATCGACGTGTCGATTGCGCAGCCGGACGATTCTCCGGGGATCTCTGGCGGTTCAGCAGAATTACCGGGCATCGCATCCGCGCACAACACGTTGCAGTGGATGCCGCATGCGAAATTTGATCACAGTGCGCACACGGGCTTTACTTGCGTGAGCTGTCACGAAAAAGCGCTGACAAGCGTTGAATCGGGCGACATCTTGCTGCCGGGAATTGCAACCTGCCAGGCTTGCCATGCACCCGGACCGGATCATGCGGAATCCCGCTGCTTCGAGTGCCACACGTATCACGATTGGTCGAAGCGCAAGGAAGTAAAGCCCACTTTCACTCTTCCCGCACTGCGTACTGGCAATGGCGGAAAATAGAGCGGGTCGTACCGGTAGGCTGCAGCCCTTCGGAGGTAAACATGCTGGAAACAAGGCGCGGATTCGTATGCGATCTGGCAACGATGGCAGGCGTACTGGTGGTATGTAATGGCGTAGCCCTAGGACAGACGCCTGGAAAGCCGACTTTCCCAAAACCGCCGACGCCGGGAGATCCGCAGGAAAAGAACAAGACTGCAGATACATCCGACCTGAAAGCGATGAAACGAGCGGCGATGGTCCGGAACGAAAAAGAGTTTCGAGTGGGAGTGGAGCGGCTGTACCAGTTGTCTGGAGATTTACGGGAAGAGATGCAGAAGACGGCTACGACAAATGTTCTGTCCGTGCAGATTTACAAGAAGACGGAAGAGATAGAGAAGCTGGCGAAACGGCTGAAGAACCTTGCAAAGGGAAGTTGAAGTTCTTCTTAACGAAAGCGCGCGACACAAAGAACTCAGCCCACGTCGCCGGTGATGAGGAACAGCGGCTTGTTCTCGAAGCTGGAGAATTGCGGGCGAAGGCGGTCGGTGTTGTAGTGCTCCTTGACGTTGACGACTTTTTTCGTGGACGTGACGGTTTCGATGGGAATGTCGCCGTAGCGGCCTTTTTGCAGAACGACCAGGCGGCCGTGAACCTTCTTCAGGAGAAGATCGAGCGCGACATTGCCATAAGCCATGGGAGCGATGGAATCAATCGCGTCCGGATCGCCGCAGCGAACCAGATAACCAAGCTTCTGATTCACGACATCGATGGTTTTGCCGTTGTTGAATTTTCTGGAAAGCTCTTTCTTTCTCCGCCTTCGAACATCGCCCCCTCTGAAACGAGCACCGTGGAGTAGCGGCTGGGATTCTTGCGGCGGTCTTCGACGAGGAGCTCCGTCAGCCGTTCAATGTTGAATTTGTGTTCGGGGATCACACAGCGGTTGGCTGCGCCCGCCATCGTCGGAAGCATGGCGGTAAAGCCCGCATACCGCCCGAAGACTTCGAGGACCATGAATCGTTCATGGGAGCCTGCTGAGGTGCGAAGGCTGTTGACGAGTTGCAGCGTGCGCGTGATGCACGTGCTGAAGCCGATGCAGTAATCGGTGCCGGGGACGTCGTTGTCCATGGTCTTTGGAATGGCAATGACCTTGAAACCCTCTTTGTGAAGGCGGACGCCGTAACTCAGCGTGTCATCGCCGCCGATGGGAATGAGCGTTTCAATACCAAGCCAAGCGAGGTTTTTCAAAACTTCCGGAGTGAGATCGTTTCTCTCGGCTGTGAACTTGTCCTTGAGGTGCGCGGGCACACTGGACTTGCTGACGCGGCCGGGATTGGTGCGCGAGGAGTGCAGAAACGTGCCACCCGTCCGGCCGGCGCGATCGACGATTTCTTCGTCCAGCAGAATAAAGTTGTCGGAATTGTCGTAATCCTTTTCGCGGACCATGTCCACGAGCCCGGCCCAGCCGTGGCGAATGCCAATGACCTGATAGCCCTCGCGCAAGGCGCGCAGTGTAACGCCCCGAATCGCGGGATTCAGACCGGGAACGTCGCCGCCTCCGGTCAGAATGCCGATCACGCCTTTTCCCGTGCTGACGTTTGCCATGATTCTAGAATCGCCCTTTCCTGAATTCCCGAAGAGAAATTATCCACTCTGTAGCGATTTTAGCAAAGCGCGAAGCCGCGGATGCGTTCCTTGGCACGAATGAATGCAAAAAATGGCTTGGAGATTACGGCTCTATTTTCGTGCCGAGGACCGTAAGAAATTTGGCGAGCCAGGCGGGATGCGCGGGCCACGCCGGCGCTGTAACCAGATTGCCGTCGGCGATCGCTTCGGTCATAGCGAGATTGACGTAGGTGCCGCCGGCTTGAGTAACATCGGGGCCCACCGCAGGATAAGCGCTGCACTTCTTCCCTTCCAGTACACCGGCAGCAGCGAGAATCTGCGCGGCGTGACAGATCGCGGCGATGGGTTTATTGGCCTTGGAAAAGTGGCGAACGATTTCTCGGACTCGAGGATTTAGGCGAATGTATTCCGGTGCGCGGCCGCCAGGGAGAACGAGCGCGTCATATTCTTCAGGCTTCATCTGCTCAAATGTGGCATTCAGCGCGAAATTGTGCCCCCTCTTTTCGGAGTAGGTCTGATCACCTTCGAAATCGTGGATAGCGGTGCGAACAGCGCCTGGAACGGGACCATCACTTCGTAGTCTTCCACGTAATCGCCAACGATCATCAGAATGGATTTTTTGGACATGAGGTCTCCGAACCGCAAAAGTGCAGTAATAACATAAGATGCCCGGCCGAAGCCCGGCGCCACAAACAAAAAAAAGAAAGGGCGGGCCAAGGCCCGCCCCTCTTCGACGAACAGATCTTAGTGAGCGTTGAGTTGCGGCGAGGAGGCTACCGACACGTGCTCGGTCGAATCCTGAATGGTGAGCCGGTCGGTGCGCATTTTGTCCCACTCCAGCAGAGTGAGGCCGTAGGAAGCGAAAAGCCGCCGGATGCGCGCGGAGTCCCAGCGCAGAACTTTTTCCAGTACGGGCACGAGCACGCTCATGGCGTTATCGCTGAGAACGGTTCGCTTGGCCACACGCGTGATGAACTTGGCTTCGGAAACCGCAATCGTAAGCCCGTCGTACTGATTGACATGCATCATCACGGGCAGGTCCGAACTCCCGTCGCCCATGTAGATGATCTGGTCATGGCTGATGCCGAGGCTCGCGCGGAGCTCCTCCAGCACGGTGATCTTGCCCCATCCGGCGGACGCCCGAATGATGGAATCCACTTCGCCGGTGGCTTCGTTGTAGCGAAAGCGCGTACCGAAGATGTGATCTGCCGGAACGATGCCTTCGAGCGCCGACTGGATAATCTCCTGCGGGGCGGCGGAAATTACGTTGAAGTGAAACTTGTAGCCTTCGGCGAGATTCTCAAGCGCACGCGCGAACAGCGCAACGTCGTGCTTCAGGCGAATGCGTTTTCCCGTTTCCACGAGATGCTCGCGGCGCACCCGGCGAAAATCCGGGTCGTGCAGGATCAGATAGCTGAGCTCCGCGCCCTGTTGGACGAGGTTCATCTCCGCAAGGCCCTTCACCTTGTCGTCGAAGCTGTGAAACCCGATGAGCTCGCTAAGAACGACTCCCGAGTCGTTGAAGCTGAGCGTCTGGTCGAAGTCGCTGGCCAGTAGAAATTGTTTGGTCATGTACTAGTACCTGTTACTGCCTTTCTTGATGGGGCTGCCCTGGGAAGCCTTCCACCCTCTCCATTTACACGATACGCTTGTTCACCCAGGGTCCCTCACGAATTATTTTAATGGATGCTATGCGTTAAAAGTGTGAACGATTCATTATACCTCGATTAGATGCGACGAGGTGGTAAAGGGCACAAAGGAAAGGGGTTGACTGTTCCTATGGTGAATATAATGCCGCAAGTCCTGCGTCTGGAAAGGGATAGCCGTAGACGAACAAAAAGAGAAGCAATCTTGGAGGTAAGGAATCCTGAGGGCCCAACCGTTGCCCCCTCGCGCCAGAATGGACGGATTAGAGCCCCAAGGCGTCCATTTTCGCCCTTTCGAAGTCCCCGTCCTCCCCCGGATACCGAAGGCGCTCGTTGAACCGCCCCGTCTCCTTCGCCAACGCCCAAACCAGGCTCTCTCCTGCCGGCACGATCTGCGGTTGATTGCTAAACACAGGGTCTTCAAACGCCAAGGACGCGTCAATCCATTGCCAGCCGGCTTTCTCGAAGGCCGTCAGTACATCCGGCAGGACGTAGGCATTCAACGGGTTAAAGTGAAGCAGGATCGTGTGCCGTATATCGCGCTCGAGAACGTCCAGCGCAAGTTGACGATAGAACGCCGCGCGATCGAGCAGATGCGCAGTGAGGTAGTCGCGATACGGGGCCACAGGAGCGTTGGGCTGCTTCCCGAGGCGATCGACCAGGCGCTGGCTTACGTACCAGTCCGAAGCATCAATGGTGACATGCCCGACGCGGTATCCGCGCTCCTTGAGCAGCGCACGAAAACGATCGCGCTTCTCGGCGGTGTCTCCCTCCTTCAGGAAGGGGTATCGGAACAGCGCTTTGCGATTGTGATAGGGACCAATCACCTTTTCATTTTTCAGAAAATCCAGCGCGAAGTCGGCATAACTGGTCTGCTCCCCATAGAACTTGTGCGAATAGGAATGGTTGCAAATGAGGTGGCCCGCTTCATCCCAGGCGGAAAGCAATTTCGCGCCGTCGGCTTCATCCACGCGCATCCCGCAAACAAAAAGCGCCGCGCGAATATCTTTCGCCGCGATCGCTTTCAGAATCCGCGTGTTGGCTTCCTGCCATTTCAAGACCGATCCGAGCTTGAGAGTGGGATCGTCCAGCGTGAGCGACCCGGCCTTTGCAGCAGTGGCAATAAATTTTCGGCGTTTCATGGCCAGCACCTCAATAGAAAGTACGCAACCAATTCCGCGCTCGCGCTACGAATGCCTCGATCGAACTGGAATCGGAGCCAGCCGCTCCAGACGCAGAGCACGACGCTCCGCCAGGCTCGTCCTCAACGGAATAGAACTCGCTCGTACGCGAATGGACGTAGAGCCGCTGAGCTTCGGCGCGGTTGAGCGGGCGCGCGCCGCGGCGGCCGAACACCGCGAGCTGGTTGCCCGATTCGTCGACGGCACGGTCCCGATCAATCCCTTTCGAAATAGCTAGCGCGGGGCCGCGCGTGTGCGCAGTTGCGATAAGTTTGGGTGTGGGCCGCGGACTGAATCCCGAAAAATGCGCGGGATCATCCCATGGCGACAGAATTTGCAGAACGCGAAGGCCGTTCTTGCCGTCGGCAACGAAAGCAAACGCACTGGCCGCGACCATCCCGATTTTCACGTCGTTGACGTCGTTGAGCTGGCCCTCGGCAGTAAAAAGTTGATCGAGCTTCGGGTCCTCGGCCTTTTCGACATCAATAATCGCCACCCCTTGCTTGCCCGCCGAAACATAAGCGTAGGTGCGCGCCACGTAAACGTTGCGTGCATCCTCGAGAGGAACGCGCACCTCGGTCACAGGCTTCGGTTGCGAGAGATCTGTGACGTCGAGAACTTTCAGCCCATCGCGATCCACGGCAAACGCATAGCGAAATTGCACCGCGATGCCGCGGGGCTCGTTGAGTGCCGGCGCGCCAATGCTGGCAGTGACACGCGGAGCGAGTGGATTGTCCAGATCCACGACCACCAGAGCTTTCTCCGTGAGGATGTACGCATACGTGCCCGCGATCGTGATCCGTCGAGCGCCCGTTAATACCCCGTCCGGATTGAAGGCCAAAGTCCGCTTCAGGAAATTGTTGGCGGGATTGCCGTCAAGCAGCGTGCCCACGCCGGGACTCTTCGATTTCAGATTGGGGTCGCCAATGATGACCAGGCCTTCTTCTTTGTCCGCGACATACAAGAAGCCATAGAGAAGATGAATCCGCTGCTCTTCATTCTCGGGCAATTGCTGCCGCAGCGGATCGACAGCTAGTGTCGTCGGAGAGGCAACGGCCTGAGCGTTTTTCGTCGGCGCAAAGAAACGCTGGCCGCGCGGTGAAACCGGCGCGGTATTGACCTTCTCGGAGAAACCTTTGTTATCAATATTCGCGATGTCGTAGACGCGCAGCCCCCCGGGACCGTTCGCGGCATAGGCGTACTCGCCGCGCGCCTGAATATCGAGCACGTTGCCGGTGTGCTCCGCCGCTGCGCTGAGTTCTCGTTTTTGACTTACAAATTTCTTGTAATTGTCTGGATACGCGATGCGCTGAAGGTCGCTCCCGAAAATGGCTTCCGGTTCATCGTGTTCCGCGACGGCGAGGGCTTCGAATCCCTTTTTGCCTGTGGCTACATAAACGTACCGGCCCATGAAGTTCATGAAATTCGTTCCCTGCAGCAGCAACTGCGCCATCCACGCATTGTTGTCGTTCCGCGCGGAGACATGGCAATCGCTGCACTGCTTGGTTTCCTTTGCGCGCACCGTGTGTGGAACAAACGTGGAAAATGCCTGCCCGGAAAAACCCGCCGCCGAAATGGTCTGCTGTGTGTAGTACAGCCATTCGCGATTCGCATTTTGCGAGCTGACCAGCACCGCGCACGACGAACGCGCCGGCGCGATGCGGTGGCCGGTCACCGTCCCGTCCACGCCCAGCATATAAATGTCGTCGCGAAGTACCTGAAAATTGTAGCTGGTGTAGTTTTTTGTGAGCAGCCCTTCGTTGTGCAGCATGGGTTTGCGCGCGTTCGCCGTCATTTGCAGATGGCAGCCAAAGCACGTCGGCGTCCACGACGTGTGACACGCATAGCAAGTCATGCTGCTGTTCGCATGCGCCAGCGT
>WNFT01002622.1_pt1 | contig 15420 bp, 17 predicted proteins | sample 5400191 | NCBI WGS metagenome assembly WNFT01 (sample SAMN13153359, study PRJNA577476) | soil metagenome | isolation source: 80 cm saprolite under Madrone tree | place: USA:California | collected 2016-06-14 | reverse complement strand
AGCGCGCGGCTTCCTCGCGAACTTCCTGCAAGAGCGACTTAAATTCACACTTTTCCAGCGCGGCAATGAGTGCGGGATAATCGGGTTTGATCCGGAGATCGTCGATTCGCGCGGGCAATTCCAGATCGCAATCGAGCTCCACCATCTTGCGGTTCTGCAAGATCTGATCACGCGCGTTCGTGAGCTTTTCGCGCGTGCGCTGATTTTTCACTTTGTCGATCTTGGCAAGCAAAGATTCCAATCCCCCGAATTCGCGCACCAGCGCCGCGGCAGTCTTGCGGCCGAGGCCAACGCCGGGAATGTTATCGACCGGATCGCCGGTGAGCGCGAGGACATCGCCGATGAGCTTCGGTGGCACGTCCCATTTTGCGGTCACCTCCGGCTCGCCCAGAAGCGCAAATGCATCTTTGGGCGATGCGAGATCGGCTTTTGCCGTCGTGTAAACTTTCACGCAGGGTCCGACGAGCTGAAACAAATCCTTGTCGTTAGTTGCGAGCACGACTTCCACGCCACGCTTGCAGGCAACGAGGGCGTAACAACCCATCAAATCGTCCGCCTCCGTGTTAGGCAGCGAAATGTTTCGAAAGCCGAGCAGGGGAGTGAGCTTTTGGATGAAATCGAGCTGCGGGATCATCGGCTGCGGCATCTCCTTGCGCGTCTCTTTGTAGGCTGGCTGCAACTCGACCCGCCGCTGGGGCAGGCCTTCGTCCCAGACCACCGCGCCCAGTTCAGGCCGCAGGTCTTTCAACATGCGCCGCAAAGTTTTTGTGAACCCGAAAATCGCGTTCGTCGGTTGGCCGCGCGAATTCGACAGATTCTGAATCGCGAAGAACGAGCGATAAACGTAATAGTGCCCGTCAATCAAAAGCAACTTCATTTCCAGAGACAGGATTAACCGGTCGCGACGATTTGAAAACAGGCTTTTGTAGGGCGGCTGTGTCAGCCGCCTAGACGATTGGCACAATCGCCCTACAATTTTGGCCGATTCGCGGTTAAATGATTGGCATGGCTGAAGAATGGATTGTCCGAGTCCAGGGCAAGGAATATGGACCGGTTGACCTCGAAACCTTGCGGGAGTGGCGAGACGAGGGCCGCGTGCTTACTTCGAATCAAGCGCGACGCGCCGATGCCGATCTTTGGATAACCGCGGCGGAAATTCCCGGCCTGTTCGAGCCGGCCCCCGTGGCCAGCGGCCCGGCTGAAATTCCCCTTCCTCGCCGCAGCTTTGCCCAAATCCTCGCCGAAACCTTGCGAATTTATCGGAAAGGTTTTTTGCAATTCTCCTACCTGACGCTGCTCGTGGCGCTGCCTTCCCTCTGCGCGCAACTGAGCGGTTCGGCGCTGGGCGCATCGCCAAATATCAACATGGATTTGCGCCCGCTAATTGCGGCGGTCTTTACCTTTGGCATGCTCCTGCTCAGTCTGGCTGCCTGGCCAGTCTTTATTGCCGGTATTCAGATTCTCACGGTCGAATTGGCGGCCAGTCGCAGAGCGCCAATCTTTGGTCTTCTCCACCAGGCGCTAAAGTTTTGGCCGCGCGTCGCGATTCTCTGCATCTTTGTCTATGGCGCTTATTTTTTTTGGACCCTGCTGCCCCTGGGCATAGTCCTGATGCTCGCGGCTTCCGGGCCGTCCCTCATTTCAATCTTTCTGGCGGTGCTGGCGCTGGCCTTCCAAGTTTGGATGATTGGGCGCTTGTTCATAAATTTTTTATTCTGGCAGCAATTCGCTGTGCTAGCCGGAGCGGATGCCGCCAGCGCGCTGCACCAAAGCAAGAAACTCGCGCGCAGCGGGCGCGACCTTCCCTGGTTTCAACGCCCGCTGTGGCGAGGCATTTTTCTTTTTTCAATCTGGTCGGCGTTTGTGCTCGCGCTCACCATCGGGCCTGAGTGGTCCGCGATCCGGCATTATTTTCACGAGCTGACCACCTCCCAGGATCCCCAAGCTCTGCTCCAGTCACTCACGACCAACTACAAGCCTGAAGCTTTTAACCTCGCCAGCTTCCTGCTCGGCCTGGCGCAGACGCTCCTGCGACCCTTGCTCGGAATTGCGTTCGTCCTCTTGTATTTCGACTCGAAAGCGGATCTTTCCGGGGAAGATGGCGATTAATAGGCCTTCGCCCAAACAACGCGGCGCGGACTGGGCTCGCCGGTGAAGATACAGCGGCCGGGCTCGCCCGCCGCGGCGGGCGGGATGCAGCGGATTGTAACTTTGAGGTCGTTTTTGATTTGGTCTTCGACTTTGCGGGAACCGTTCCAATGCGCCAGGCCGAAGCCGCCGTGGATTTCCGGTTTCTCCAAATTTTTCGGCGTGAAGAAATCGTAGAACTCTTTTTTTGAATCGAGCACGCGCGTGTTTTCGTCGCGGAATTTTCTCGCGCGCTCATAAAGATTTTGCTGGATGGAATCGAAAATCTCGGGCGCGCGCCTAACGAATTCTTGCATCGACATTGACTCTTTGGCTTTGACCGGTTGATCGCGCCGGCTCACTTCAACGGAATTTTTCTCCAGATCGCGCGGCCCGATCTCCACCCGCAGCGGCACACCTTTTTTGATCCATTCCCAATTTTTCACGCCACCACCGAGATCACGCCGATCCACTTCGGCTTCGATCGGTGCGTCGACATAACGAACGGCGCGCAGTTCACGCGCGAGTTTGTCGCAAGTTTCGAGCACTTTCGCGCGCGTGTCCTCCTTCGGTGTGATCGGCAAAATCGCGATGTGCGTGGGCGCAATGCGCGGCGGCAAGACAACTCCGTCATCGTCGCCATGCATCATTACGACCGTGCCGACCAGGCGCGCGCTCACACCCCAACTCGTTGTCCAGCCAAATTCCTGTTTGCCTTCGCGGTTTTGAAATTGGATCCCGCTCGCCCGCGAAAAATTCTGTCCGAGAAAATGCGAGGTGCCGGCCTGGATGGCTTTCCGGTCCTGCACCATCGCTTCGATCGACAATGTCTGCACTGCGCCGGGAAAACGTTCGCTCTCGGATTTTTCGCCGATGAAAACTGGAATGGCCAGATGATCGCGCACAAATCGCTCGTAAAGATCGAGAATTAATTTTGTTTCCGCGCGTGCTTCGGCTTCAGTTTCATGAACGGTATGGCCTTCCTGCCAGAGAAATTCGGTCGTGCGCAAAAACAAACGCGGCCGCATTTCCCAGCGCACCACGTTGGCCCATTGATTGATCAGAATGGGAAGATCGCGATACGATTGCACCCACTTCGCGTAACTCGCACCGATGATCGTCTCCGAAGTCGGCCTAACGACCAGTGGCTCGTTCAGCGCACTCGCCGGTTTCATTTTTCCATCGACATCGACCTCCAGCCGGCTGTGCGTGACGATGGCGCACTCTTTCGCGAAACCTTCCACGTGTTCAGCTTCCTTCGCGAAATAACTTAATGGAATGAAAAGCGGGAAGTAGGCGTTGCGGTGTCCCGTTGCCCGGAACATCGCATCGAGCTGGCGCTGCATGTTTTCCCAAATGCCGTAGCCCCACGGGCGAATCACCATGCAACCGCGCACGTCCGACGGCTCGGCCAACTCAGCCGCTCGCACCACTTGCTGATACCACTCGGGAAAGTCCTCGTCCCGTCGCGGCGTAATCGCGGTTTTCGAGGCAGCGTTCGGCATGGCGAGAAGGAATTAAACTCGCGCGGACAAATTGACCAGTCACCATTTCTGCAAACGCGACTTTACCCCATGACAGTTGCTGGTAATTTCAGCGTATGAAAATGAAATCGCTAATCACGATGTCGATCTGGGCTGTGGCATTACAAATTACGCCGATCACTTTTGGCCAAGATGCGGACGAACCAGGAAAAGGCGGGCCGCGCCACCACGAAGAGCGCTTCGCCAATCTGTCCGCTGACGAACGCGAAAAGTTGAAGGCCGCGCACCAGAAAGCGATGCAGGACCCGGTGGTGCAAGCGGCGCAGGAAAAGATGCGCCAAGCCGACAACGAATTTCGCGACGCGTTGCATGCATCAATGTTAAAAGCCGATCCGTCGCTTCAGCCGATCCTCGACAAGATGCCGAAAGGCGAGCGGCACGAACATTGACGAAGATTGTTCGACGCCAATTTGACACTCCCTGGCGCGTCCGGTAATTTCCGTGCCTTTTCCGGCCCGATGAAAACGTTTTCCGCCAAAGCCAGCGAAGTTCAGCGCAAATGGTGGGTCATAGACGCAAAGAACCAAGTGCTCGGCCGCGTTGCGGTCAAGGCCGCCAAGTTATTGCGCGGGAAAGAGAAAACGATCTTTACCCCACATGTTGATACCGGCGATTTCGTCGTCGTGATCAACGCTGACAAAGTGCGATTGAGTGGCAAAAAGGAAGAGCAGAAAAGTTACATGAGCTTCTCGGGATATGTGGGCGGTCACAAATCGGAGAACGTTCGGGCACGTCGCGCGCGGCATCCGGAATTGCTGATCGAGCGGGCCGTGCGCGGGATGATCCCGCACAATCGGCTCGGTCGCGCGGTCTATCGAAAGTTGAAAGTTTACCGCGGCGATTCGCATCCGCACGCCGCGCAAAAACCAGCCGCGGTTTTGCTGCGATAGTTTCTTTATGGCGCAGTCACAGGAATTCATCGCCACCGGACGCCGCAAAACCTCCGTCGCCCGCATTCGCATGACGGCAGGCAGCGGCAAGATCGACATCAACGGTCGCAGCTTCGAAGATTATTTCCCGACCGCGCCGTTACAGAATACGGTCCTCCAGCCATTGCAAGCCGCGAAATTGGTAAACGCTTACGACTTATCGATCAACGCCACCGGCGGCGGCGCGACCGGACAGGCCGGCGCGGCGCGGCTGGCGATCGCGCGCGCTCTTTTGCAAATCGATAACAATTTGCGCAGCACGCTCAAGGCCGATGGATTGCTTCGGCGCGATCCGCGCATGAAAGAGCGAAAAAAATCCGGGCAACCCGGCGCGCGAAAGCGTTTCCAGTTCTCGAAACGTTAATCACGGCGTTCGTCGCATTACGCTTTCACTGTAGCGGCGGTCTGTGACCGTCGCACTTGGTGCCCACGCAAAAACAACGCTCATAGAGCGCCGCTACAACTACGGTCTCGGCTTTGGACTGCTCTGACCCGGCGTCGGAGGCGGCGCTGCCAAAAATGGAGGGATCGTCGGGGTTGCAGCCGGCTGCGATGGGCCTACCGGTTTGAGCGAACGCAAGGCCCGCGCCGCCTCGCCCGCCCAAAAGCTATCGCGATATTGCGTGAGAATTGCTTCGCAGACGCGGCGCGCTTCCTCGCTTCGATTTTTCGCCTTCAAGAGATGCACCTGCCAATAAAGCGCCAACGGAGCGTTAAAACTTTTCGGATAACTCGCAGCGATCCGTTGGTACATCGACAATGCCTCATCGGTTTTCCCCATCGACTCGAGATTGGCGGCCATCGCCATTCGCGCGCTGGTCGCAAGCTCGTGATTTGGATTTTTATTGATGAAAACCTGAAGAGCCGCGTTGGCCTCGATAAACTTCTTTTCATTGCGCTGGGCTTCTGCGAGCAAGAGATAAGCTGCCGAGCCGGCCGGCGTGTTCGGATAACGGGCGATCACTTGTTGATAATCCGACGCGCTCTTTGCGCTGCTGAGCAAAGCCGATGCGGCCGAATCCCGCCGATCGGAATAAAAACGATAACCGGCAAAACCAACGATCGCTAGCACTGCGACCACAAGCACGGCAGCGATCTGGTTCTTGAATCTTATCCAGAAGACGCGCGCTTCGAGCGCGGCGTCGCGAGAAGGAGGCAAGGCTGTCGGCATGTTCAATTGTCGATCTTACGCGCGGCAATTCCAAGCTGCGTGAGGGTCGTCTTATGCCACGCGAAACTTTCCCGCGCAAGCGCAGCGAAACTCGTTAGGCCAGGGGAGCTCGCTTTCTCATGCCGATTCTGCGGAAACAATCATGTAAGTGATCACGGCAGCCGCGGCGACGACGATGACCACCGTGACGGCGACAACCATCTGCGGATCGGCTTCGATTTCGCCGCGCTTGATTGCCCGATTAACGACGTGATAGCGCCAAGCGGCAAAGATCGTGAGCAGCGCACCGAGGCCGATCATGCATTCACCGAGCGGCGCGGAAATGCCGAGGCGGTGCACCGGTATCTGCGGATTCATTCGCACCGAAACCTCGCCCATCCAAACGCTGAAGCGCGCGATGACGAACCCCAGGCTCATCACCGCGATGTTCGTCCTTACCCAGGCGAGAAATGTGCGCTCGTTGGCGAGAATCTCCGATTCGATCTTGTCCGGATCGAGCTGTCCCTTTTCGTGCGTCGAACTTTGTTTCGTCTCGTCAAAGTTGGACATCCATCATCAATTCGTTTCCCGAATCGCGCCCGGTCTTGCGCCACCGGTTTGGGAAGGTGTTAACTCCACCCCATGAACTCATGGCAACAATTTTGGACTCCGGTCCGCGTTTTTCTCGGTCTCGGCGCTGAACCGCAGACACTCACCTTCATGTAGATTTCACTAAGAGGAATCATCGTTTTCATTTTCACGCTTGTGATGGTGCGAATCAGTGCCCGCCGCTCGCTCGCACGCCGCACCGTTTTCAACAGCGTCTTTCTCGTGATTCTCGCCTCCGTGCTCGCGCGCGCGATCAACGGCTCGGCCGAGCTCTTGCCCACAATCGGAGGAGGTTTTGCGATGGTTGGGTTCCACCGATTGCTCGCCTGGATTGCGTTCTATTCCCATGGCTTCGGCAATCTCATCAAAGGCGCGGACGAAATTCTAATTCGCGACGGAGAATTGGTGCATCGAAAGTTGCGCAACAACCACATAACCAGACACGATCTCGAGGAGGATTTGCGGCTAGCGCTGCATGCTGAAGATCTCGCGCGCATCCGAAGCGCCCGCCTCGAGCGCAGCGGCGACATCAGCTTCGTCTGCAAATGACTCCGAATTTGGGGAGCGCACGCGCCTCGCGTGCTGATTTGCGCGCCCTCGCGCAAATCCTCTGAATTCAAAGTTGGACGTTCGGTGCCTGCCACGCCGTCGTGTCACGCCGTAGTCTTAACCCAGGCGGTAGCCTTGCGAAGGCGGGCGAAGGCGGGGCCTGCCGCGCCGTAGCCTTGCGAAGGCGGGTTGAGCGTTGGACGTTTGCCGTATGACTCCGCACAACAAGCTTTTCACTCCCGGCCCGGTCGAAGTCTCAGCGAAGACCTGGGACGCGTTTTCGCGTCCGATGATCAGCCATCGCGGCGAAGATTTTAAGAATCTTTACCGCGCGGTTCATCCGGGCCTGCAAAAGTTGTTCGCCACGAAGCAACCGGTTTTTCTTTCCACGTCTTCGGCGTGGGGCGTGATGGAAGCTTCCATCCGGAATCTCGTCGGTCGCGGTGTGCTTTGCTGCATGTGCGGCGCGTTCTCCGATAAATGGCTCGACGTGGCCAAGCGCTGCGGAAAAGAAGCCGAGCCGTTGCAGGTCGATTGGGGCAAACACATCGATCACAAAAATGTCGATCTTCGGCTCGCGAGTGGAAAATTCGACACCGTCACTTTGATTCACAACGAAACCTCCACCGGCGTGATGAATCCGCTGCCGGAAATTTGCTGCGTGCTCGCGAAATATCCTGACGTCGCGCTGGTCGTCGACACCGTCTCCTCCTTCTCTGGCGTCAGGATCGACATGGACGCACTCGGCATCGACGTCATGCTCACCGGCGCGCAAAAAGCGCTTGCCCTGCCGCCTGGCTTTTCACTCTTCGCCGTTTCCGAAAAAGCTTTTGCCCGCGCCGAAAAAATTCCGAACCGCGGTTTCTATTTCGATTTCCTCGAATTCCAAAAGCAACAAGCGGAATGGATGACCCCGAGCACACCCAGCATCGCGCACATTCATGCGCTGCAATCGAAGCTCGACGAAATTTTCGAAGAAGGACTCGAAGCGCGCTTCGATCGACATGCGCGCACCAACGCCCTTGTGCACGAGTGGGTCCGCCGCGCCGGCTTCGACTTCTTCGCCGAGGAAGGGTTCCGCTCGAAAACGCTCACCTGCGTCAAAAACAATCGCGGTATCGACGTGCTGAAGCTCGCCCGCGATCTGCGGGCCAAACATCATCTGATCATCGATCCCGGCTACGGCAAAATCCAAGGCAAAACCTTTCGCCTTTCCAACATGGGCGATGAAACCGAAGAAACGGTTTCGCACTTACTCCGCTGTCTTGATGACTGTTTGGCGTAAGGGTAAGTCTCCGAGCGCAAGTTTAAAAATCTCGCAACCCGCAGGAATGGCGTGCCTATATTTACCAAAAATTGACTGGAACGCGCTTGGCGCGATCGGAACACTTCTCGCCGTTGTCGTTGCATTATTCCAAGAGCCATTTCGCCGTTGGCGGAATGCCCCAAAGCTTGATATTAGATGGCGTCATCGCGATTCAGATATTTGCCGATCAGTAGTTGCAAACCTGCCAAGGATCGCCACTAACGTTCGGATACTAGTGCACAACGGCGGTCGAAAAGCCGCTCAACATGTTGACCTGTTAGTAACCGACCTATACAGGAGGCAAACAGACGGATCGTACGAACTAGTTGATGGCTTTATTCCTACGCCGCTGCAATGGACGCATTCTGATCAGGGCTACTGCGAACACCTTCCACCTGGGCAACGCTTGTGTGACTTAGGTGTTTTCGAAGGCGACGATTTACTGGGCGGCGGTCATGATCGTTTCACATTTCGCACACAGATACAACCGACGAGCGAATACAATATCCTACATGATGGAGTTTTTGCTGTGCGAATTGTCGCTTCCGCATTGAATTGCAAACCAGCAACGGAGCTCATCACAATATCGGTGGGTCCACACATCATCGTCACGCCCTATCCGGTACCATTCTCGATTTCTGTCGCGACGCGGGACGTAGTGAAACAGATTGCGCGCTCGGAACAAGCTCAGCCTCGTTTGGCAATTCCTGAGCGGTGAAGGCTTGAGTGAGAATCGCGGAACAAAAGCGAAGGGCGCCTTCGTTTCCGAAAGCGCCCTTCATATTTGACGGCGGTAAGCCGAATTCTGTCCGGTTGATTTCTCAGCCGTGATAATCATTTATCTTCCAGCCCCAGTTTTGCGAGCGATGTGGCGCAAATTCCTAACTTGCAATTCGAGATTGAAGGCAAGTTGGAAACTTGCCCGGACCTCAAAATCTTCACCCGCGAAACTGGGGCTGGACGGGACGAATTTTCATTCATCCGCGTGCGACGATACCCGAGGATCGACGGACCGGCTGTCCTCCCTCTGTTTTGTCTTGCACCGCATGGGGTTTTTCCTGCCTCGCGAATTACTCCGCGAGCGGTGAGCTCTTACCTCGCCTTTTCAACCTTGCCGGAACCCAAGCGGGAAGCTGACAGCTTCCCCTACAGTTTCCCATAGTTGCCAAAGAACCGGCGGTGTCTTTTCTGTGACACTCTCCGTCACCGCAATTTTGTAATTGCGGCGCCCGCGTTTTTTACGCGGCATGCTGCCGTATGGTGTTCGGACTTTCCTCCAGCGAATCTTGCGATTCGCCAGCGATCATCTGCCATCAGCATGCAATCTAGCATAATCTGGAATCCAGGAAACCAAGAACTGGGTGGTGTCCTAATATGAAAATTATAAATGAATCTTGTAGCTACTCGCGGGATAAGTTCTTCGTAAAGATCAATGCCCGCATTCCTAGTGGGACAACGCGACCGTTACCACGCGGCGCACTTCATGAAAGATTTGGCCGGGCGGTTGAACAATCGGATTCAGCTTTCCAGCGACGCGCTCGGAGCCTATGCCGATGCGGTTGAAATGGCTTCGGTGCGGAGATCGACTATGCGCAGATCGTAAAGGAATATTCATCCCCTAACCGAGAAGACCAGCGTAAGTACAACCCGGCTCAATTAACGGCGGTTTTCAAGACCGCCATTGTCGGCGAACCGAATCCTTCAAAAGTTTGCACGAGCTATATCGAACGGGCGAATTTGACTGTGCGCACGGATTGTAAACGGTTGGCGCGTCTCACCCTCGCGTTCAGCAAAAAGCTGGACAATTTCAAAGCCGCAATTGCGCTGCATCTAGCGTATTACAATTTCGTGAAAGTCCACGGCTCCCTTCGTTGCACGCCCGCAATGGAAGCGGGGATTGAAAAGAGCGCGTGGGCGGTGTCTGATTTGGTGAATGCCGCATAAAAAGATCACGAAACTTAAAGACGCCATCCGTGCAACACATGGTTGCGAATCGCTTCACATCGAATCCGTGCCGGTCAAAGAAATCTTCGAAGGCCAAACCGCGTGGCAAGGAACGGTTGAAGTTTTCGATCTAATCGGCCACCCGAAAGCGAAGCGAGCGTACGCGTGGAGCTATCACGACGGCGATCAAACAAAGTCGATTGCAGTGCTTGAAATTCCGCCCGTGGATTCGCCGCAGTCCGCCGTCAAAGCGGCGTTTGCGGCAAGGGGACGCCAACCGTGAACAAAAAGCAAAAGGTCTTAACGGTCTTAATGCTTCTCTTGTTTACGTTGTGCAGCATTGTCGTTTCATCAGAGTATGAGCCAAGCTGGCAGGACGTATGTATTCCATGGGTGACAATATTGGTGATATACGCGGGGCTTTTCTTCGTCTTAAAGAGCAAACGACCTGATTAAATTCAAATTAGGACACTACCAAGAACTGATCCACAGATTCGGCAGATTGTCGGAGATTTCTGAGAATCTCTGATTTTGAGATGCCAAAATAATCTCCTTTCATCGATTAACAAGATCGAGAAGGGGGCTACCTGATCGAGCGGCGGAGTGCTTACGGCTTCTGGCTCTCCTGCGTCTGGGCGCGGGATTGTTCGGTAACGTCACGGGCGCGGTCGAGTGAGCGCTTCATCCAATTGTATTGTGACGCCTGGCCTCGGGGCGCCGGCGTTAACGCCGCGGGCGTGGGCTTCGCTGCAACCGACTGCGTTGTGATCGGTTTGGCTTGAGCCGGCGGCCCTGCGTTCTGTCTCTGGCGCAAAAAGACAAATCCCAGGCCGACGACAATCACAAAGATGAGGAAAGCACGCATTCTTTGTTTTGGAGCAGTTGCCAAGCCACTGGGATTGAAGAAAGAAGGCGGTACCCAGGATTAGATCGACATCAGAAAGCCCGTTGCGTCGCGGGGCTGACATTTTGCGAAACGCTCCAGTCGAGTTGTTTTAGAAAGTGAATGCACTCGCACCGCGCCGCGCGAAAAAATTCGCGGCGGTTTGCGCCGACGACGTCAAGGCATGTCGATGATCGATCCATGCGACCTGCGCGGCGGCGGCGAACAAAATTTGAAATTGTAGATTCCATACCGCGCACTCGATGGGAAGCAGTCGCGATTGAAAATCGCCCAGCCAATCGGCGTGAAAATCGATGTGCAGCGCTTCATCTTTCAAGATGAGCGCGCAAACTTCTTCGAGCACGCAATCGCGGGTTTGCCGGTGGAGCAAACGATAGTAAGCCGTCCCCACGAGCTCGGCGATGACGAGGACTTGAATTTCAAACTTGAAGCCGAGCGCACGCCGGGCCAGTCGGAAAATGGCATGTGTCCAGTGATGCCGGACGCTTCGGCCGCCGAACCGAGACACCAGACGTTCCAGCAACCGCGCGTGCTCCTGTTCTTCAGCAATGAAAAGCTTGAGCGCTTCGTGATACGCGGCGTTATCTGGGATCTGCGCTTTGGCTTGGGCAAAAAGGAATCGACCCTCGCCACTTTCGCCGAGTTGAAAATGGGACAGCGAATGAGCAAGCAGGCGTTGCATCCTTGCATCGAGTGGAGAAGGCAGGTTCCACTTCGGTTCCGGCCGGTTGAGCTTGTTGTTCTGATAATAATGCAGCCATTGCAGTGAGTTCGTCATCGGATTTTGGATTTGGTTTGTTGTTTGAGTTGAGCAGAAGAAATTTCGCAGAGCCGCTCGTGCACAGCGTGAATGGTTTCTGGAATCGTCGAAGTACCCGCAGTCAGACCGACGATGTCGATCTTGGCGAACCAATCGGCTCGCACTTCATCGGGACGCTCGACGTGAAAGACCGTCTTGCCCGCCGCGCGACAAGTCTCAGCCAATTGCCGCGTATTATTACTCTCGCGACCGCCGACAACGACGATCGCCTCTGCGGCGGCAATCAACTTTCGTAATGCTGATTGTCGATCTTTCGTCGGCTTGCAGACCGTGTCGACGAATCGCACTTCGGATTGCGGATGTCGGCCGCGAACAAGATCGACAATCTCTCTGACGAAATTGATCGGCTGGGTTGTTTGCGAAATGATTCCGTAACGCGTGCGGATTGGAAGATGAGAAACATCTTCCGACGAACTCAAAACGATTGCGCCCGGAAAATCCCCGATCAGCCCTTCCACTTCGACATGGCCGGGTTTGCCAATCACGACCGGAAAGAACCCCGCCGCCACGAGTTGCTTGAGCTGTTCGTGCGCGTGACGCACGAGTGGACAAGTTCCATCTGCGACATTGAATCCAGCCGCACTCCACTCCGCGCGTTTCACATCGGACGCGCCATGCGCCGTGATCATGACACGAGCAGAGGTCGATTTTGTCGCGCCAAGCGAAGCCTCGCCGATGCCTTGTGCGCGCAGCCGCTCCCGGGCAACGGGGTTGTGCACGAGTTCGCCGAGGATGGTGAGCGGACCTTCGGAGGCGAGCTGTTCCGCTTGGATAATCGCGTCGCGCACTCCAAAACACATCCCGAAATGTTCCGCCAAAATGATTCTCATAGTTGTGCCAGGCTCTTAACTTTGTGCCACAAAGTTAGAGACTAAAAAAATTCATTTCCTTTTCCATTGCTTCACAATTTGCTCAAGCACCGCGACGTGATCTCGAAACGCGGTCCGTCCTTTGGCGGTTAGGGCGTAGCTCGTTTGCGGACGGCCGCGCATCTCCTTGGTGGCGGAGACCAAACCAAGTTTGTGCAGCGTCCGCAGGTGCGTGATCAAGTTGCCGTCGCTCATTCTTAATTCCGCTTTCAACTCCTGAAACGACCAGCTCCGGCGCGAAGCGAGCAAGGCCATGATGGCGAGCCGCCACTTCTCGTGGATGATTTTGTCGAGCTTCTCGAAATCCATCGTTCATTCGTCGACAGGTTGTTCGCCAGCATCGCGTTTTCGCGACCAGGTGCAGGCAGCGTAAATCAGATGATAGAGACCGAAGGTGAGTCCCATGACCATGGTCGGAACATTATCGGGCAACCCCTCGACCGCGTTGGCAATCACCGGAACGCTTACGCCCGTGAGCAAAAAGGCCCAGCCCAGAATGGCGAGGGAACGCGGAGCGAATAAGGCAGTGGAAAGCAGGGCCAATCCGTAGAACACCACCCAGATCACGACTAACTCCAATTCGACCGCTCCCAGGAACCCAATCTTGAGAAACCAAAGCGTGAAAATCGCCGGCACAATCAAGTTTGGCGCGATGGCCCGAAGGGCCAGTTTCATTCCCGGTGAAATGAAAGGCCGGCCGCTGCTCCGTGCTTCGCGCCAGACGAACAACGCATTCATAACCACTGTCAAAATCAGCACATCGATCCAGATAAACACGAACTCCCGGGGACGAATGACGCGACCGATTAGACTTTGAGAATGATTGCTCAGATGAATGAAAACCGCCGACAAGATCGACAACACGCCGCCAACCAGTGCGGTCGGCGCGGAGATGGCGCGGTAAATGGTGGCACGCTCCATCAGCGTGCGGATGACGCGAAGATCTTCTTCGGCCCGGGAGCGATCGTTCATCATGATGTCACTTTGTATTACAAAGTTAAATCGCGCGCAACAAATTTTTGCGTGTGTCGTTAGCCTAGATCGGCGACGGCACGCTCACGAGGAAGATCGTGATCATGGTCAGCGCGATCACAAGTTTGCCCATCATCCCGCCGAGATTGCCGAGCAAACTTCCCCAGCCCGCTTTCCCGGCAGCGATCATTTTCTTGCCGGCGATGAATTCGCCCGTGATCGCGCCGATCACCGGGCCAACAAACAAGCCAATAATTCCGAAGAACAGTCCGATCAACGCGCCGATGATTGCGCCGAACGTCCCCCATTTGGTCGCCCCAAAATATTTCGCGCCCAAGTAGCTACCGAGAAAATCGAGCGCGTACGTAGCAAGCGTCAGCAGAACGAGAATGCCAATCATCGGCCATCCAATGCTTTTTTCTGCGCCGAGCATCATGCGATGAATCACCGCGGCCGCAAGAATGATGGTGGTTCCGGGAAGAATCGGCACAACGGTGCCAATTAGTCCGACGGCGAAAACGACGATCGTGAATAACCACCAAAACAATTCCATTGGATACGTGAATCGTGATCGGTGATTCGTGAATCGGGAAGCAGATGCCGATTTAACGATTCTCGATTTAACGAATCACCGCTCCCATCTTCTTTTTGACCGAGCAGATGGCGTTCCTATACTGAATTTTCCACATTTAACTTAAACCGGAGGACCACCATGCCACTTACAGTTGGAACCAAAGCGCCAGATTTCACATTGCCAACCAAAACGGCCGACGGACCGAAGCAGATAAAATTGAGCGATAATTTCGGGAAGAAAAACACCCTGCTTCTTTTTTTCCCGATGGCGTTTACCGGCACCTGCACAACGGAGATGTGCGGGGTGAGCATGGATCTGTCGGCCTACGGTAGTCTCAACGCGACCGTTTACGGAATCAGCGGCGACAATCCGTTCGCGCAGGAAGCCTGGGCGCAAAAGGAGAAAATCACGGTCCCGCTCCTGAGCGACTATGAGCACAAGGTCGCAAAAACCTACGACGTCGCTTACGATTCGTTTCTGCCACAAATGAACCTCGGGATGGGTGGCGTGTCGAAGCGCGCCGTGTTCATTATTGATCGCAATGGTGTGATCCAGTACGCCGAAAGCAACGATGACGCGCGCGCCTTACCGAACTTCGAGAAGATCAAGGCCAAACTAGCCGAATTAAAATGAATTTGATCTGGAATCCATGAAACCAGGAAAAAGAGAAAACATTTTAAGCCTGGGTTTGCCTTTTCCTGGCTTCCTGTTTTCCAGATTCGTCCCGTGTTCTTCGGATGAGCGACGAATTTAAGACGCTGAAGAAGTTTGATGCGGGCAATGGCCGGCAAGGATTTCTGCATTCGTTGCCGGCGCTGGAAGAACAAGGCGTTGGCAAAATTTCGCGATTGCCAGTGAGCATTCGCATCGTGCTCGAATCGGTTCTGCGGAATTGCGACGGAAAGAAAGTCCGGCGCAAAGATGTTGAAACGCTGGCGAATTGGAACGCGAAGAAACCGGCCAACGAAGAGATCCCGTTCGTGGTCGCGCGGATCGTTCTCCAGGATTTCACGGGCGTGCCGCTGGTGGTCGATCTTGCGGCGATGCGCAGCGCGGTCAAACGGCTCGGCGGCGATCCGAAGATCATCGAGCCGCTCGTGCCGGTCGATCTTGTCGTCGATCA
>WNFT01003630.1_pt1 | contig 15421 bp, 13 predicted proteins | sample 5400191 | NCBI WGS metagenome assembly WNFT01 (sample SAMN13153359, study PRJNA577476) | soil metagenome | isolation source: 80 cm saprolite under Madrone tree | place: USA:California | collected 2016-06-14 | reverse complement strand
CCCGCCCGAGCCACCGGAACACGTAGCGTCACGCGGGGGACGACCGATCAGCGCTGATTCGCTCGCCCCAAACGCGCCGCGCGCGATCGACCTTGCGCCGCTCCTCCGACCCCGCTCGGTGGCCGTGCTCGGCGCCTCCGATCGTCCCTCGCCGGGCCGGATGGTCATCGAGAGCCTGGACCGCATCGGCTTCCCCGGTCCCGTCTACCCGATCAATCCGAAGCACGAGACGCTCTTTGGCCGCCCCTGCTACGCCTCGACCGCCGATCTGCCGGACGGCGTCGACCTGCTCGCGGTGGGTGTCAACCACACGCGCGTCGTCGAGCAGATGCGGGTCGCCGCGCAGCGCGGCGTCCGCGCGGCCATCGTCTTCGACGGCGGATTCGCCGAGCGCGGGGACGAAGGGCAGCGTCGCCAGGAGGAGCTGTCGGCGATTTGCCGCGAAGCGGGCATCGCGCTCTGTGGCCCCAACTGCATGGGCGTCGTGAACCCGCACGCGCTGAGCCTTGTCTACATCCAGACGCTTCACGATCCGGCCCTGCTCGCCGGCAACGTGGGATTGATCTCGCAGAGCGGCTCCATCGCCATCAGTCTGCTCGCCGATTGCCGGCGCTTCGGCTTCAGCCACGTCATCTCATCGGGGAACGAAGCCGTGCTGAAAGCGGTGGACTTCCTCGACTACCTGATCGACGATCCCGCGACCCGGATCATCGCGCTGTTTCTCGAGACGGTGCGCGAGCCCGACCGCTTCGTCGCGGCGCTCGACCGCGCCGCAGACCGCGGCAAGCCGGTCGTGGTCCTCAAGGTCGGCCGTTCCGAACGCGCGCGACGCGCGATCACGAGCCACACCGGCGGGCTCGCCGGCGAGGCGCGTGTGTTCTCCGCCGTGCTGCGCGCCCATCGCGCCATCGAGGTCAACGAGCTGGACGAGATGGTCGAGGTGCTCGCATGCTGTCAGGGTCCGCGCCGGCCCAGTGGACGACGGGTCGCGGTGATGACGGCCTCCGGTGGACTGGCCGAGCTGATCCTGGATCTGGGCACCGCAGCAGGTCTCGACCTGCCCCCGCTCACTCCTACCGCCCGCGCCGAGATGCGAAACGCGATCGGGACGCTCTCCGGCGACGGCAACCCGCTCGACGCCTGGGGCAACGGCGACTACTCGACGAACTTTCCCCGCGCCGTCGCGCTGCTCGCGGCCGATCCCACCTACGACGTCGTGACGTTCTGCAGCGACAGCTTCGACGACCAGCCCTTCGGGACGCCGGACCGCTTGCTGGCGTATGCGCGCATCCTGGCCGCTGGCGCGGCGCACTCGCCCAAGCCCTTCTACTACATGACGACGCGCGCCGGCATCTTCCGCAAGGACGTGCTGGCGTTCCTCCGCGAGCACGGGATTCCTGTGATCGGGGGCACGCGTCAGGGGCTCGGCGCCATCGACCGCCTCGCGGGCTGGACACGGACGCCGGAGCCTCTCCGCGCCGCGGCTTCCCGGCGCACCGCACGGATCGAGACACTCCTGGCCGGACGTGCGCGGTCCACGATTCACGAGCACGATGCCAAGCGGGTGCTCGCGGAGGCGGGTCTGCCCGTCGTCGAGGAACGCCTCGTGACGGGATTGTCTGGAGCCCGCGGGGCCGCCGCGGCGCTTGGATATCCGATCGTATTGAAGGTCGTGTCCGACGACATCCCGCACCGCTCCGAGTTCGGCCTCGTCGCGGTCGGATTACGCGACGAGAAGGAGCTCGTCGAAGAGTGGGAACGCATGTCGCGCCGGCTCGACGAGATCGGCCGGCGGGATGGAGCGGCGGGCTTTCTGATCCAGGCGATGGAGCGAGGTGGGCTCGAGGTGTTCGCGGGAGTCAATGTCGACCCGGATCTGGGTCCGATCCTCGCGTTCGGCACGGGCGGCGTGCTGATCGAGACCCTCGCCGACGTGGCGCTCCGCGTGCTGCCGCTGCGTGACGGCGACGCGGAGGCGATGATCGCGGAGACGCGCGCGGGAGCGCTGCGCTGCTCGCCGGAGTCCGCGGCAGGCCACCCGGTGACGTCCCCGCCCTCGTCCACTGTCTGAACTCGCTCGGCGACTTCGCGTGGGCCGAGCGAGATCACATCGCCGAGATCGACGTCAATCCGATCGTCGTGCGGGAACGTGGCCGAGGCTGCGTGGTGGTCGACGCGCTGATCGTGCCTCGCGGTCGGCTTAAGGAAGCAGGCTCGCCACGTCGATGACCGCGTTGGGCGCCGCGAGCGGCGTCACCGTTGCCCGGGAGCACCCCGTGCGGGGGCGCTACCTGACCGTGGGCAATCCCATCAACCAGCTGATGCTGAAGTTCTTCTCGAGCTGACCTGCGTCGTCAGTTGCCGGTTGACTTGAAGCGTCACCCGCTGTGAAATGCGGACACGCAACATGACTTATCGCGAACGAGCACTCGCCCTGTTCCCCGCCGGCTCGAACGGTGAATACGGCATCCCCGCCGAGCTCGTTCCCGTCATTGAGCGTGGCGAAGGCTGCAGGGTGTGGGACGCCGACGGTCGTGAGTTTCTCGACATGACCATGGCCTGGGGCGCGGCGCTCGTCGGTCACGCGCACCCGAAGGTGATCGAAGCCGCAAACCGTCAGGCTGCGTTCGGTGCCAACTTCGCCGCGGTGAACAGCCGGGCGGTAGAGCTCGCCGAGCGCATCGCCGCCATCTCCCCGTGCGTCGAGCGCATCAGGTTCGTGGCGTCGGGGACCGAGGCGACCATGCTCTGCCTGCGTGTCGCTCACGCGGCAACCGGCAGGCCGAAGGTGCTGAAGTTCGAGGGCGCGTACCACGGACAGCATCCCGTCGGCGTCACGAGCATGCTCGACGGCCGCCCCTCTGCGCTGCCGGCAGCGGATCCGAGCGGCGCCGGCGCGTCGTGGGTGGAGCGCGACGTGCTGGTGGCGCCGTACAACGATCTCGACACCACTGAAACCATTCTGAGCGAGCACGCGCAGGAGCTCTCGGCGGTCATCGTCGAACCGCTCCACCGCTGCATCGCTCCCAAGCCGGGCTTCCTCCGGGGATTGCGTGAAGTCACACAACGGCTTGGGATCATTCTCGTGTTCGACGAGGTCGTCACCGGCTTCCGGCTCGCCCTTGGTGGCGCGCAGGAGCTCTACGGCGTCTCACCAGACCTCGTGGCGTACGGCAAGGCGCTCGGCGGCGGCTTTCCGCTTGGCGCCTACGGCGGACGGGCCGATTTGATGGAAGTGGTCAGCGAGCATCGCCTGCCCGGCCCGCGGTACGCGTGGTCGGCGTCGACGGCGGGCGGCAACCCCGTGTCGTGCGCCGCAGCGCTCGCCACGCTCGATCTGCTTTCCGAGCCGGGCACGCATGCCCGATTGCACGACGCCGGCAGGCTGCTTCGACAACGCCTGGTTGAAGCGCTCGCTGCCGCGGGCGAGGCCGGCCAGGTGCTCGGCGATGGACCGCTCGCCCAGGTCGCGTTTTCCGCACACCCGGTCACCGACCAGCGCTCGTGGCTCGCGAGCGACCGCGCCCGGGGCCGGGCCGTGATGCTGGAGCTGCTGCGGCGCGGCGTGTTCCTCAACCCCATGGGCACGAAGCTGTACCTCTCCCTGGCGCACACCGAGCCGGCAATCGGGGAGTTCGCGAATCGCTTTTCTGCCGCACTCGAAGCCACGCGGCCGGTGAAGCCGTGACGGCCGATCTGGTGCTCAAGGGCGGCACCGTCCTGACCATGGATGCGGCCGACACGCGCGCCGAGGCGGTGGCCGTGCGCGACGGCGTGATCGTGGGCGTGGGCGCCGGCCACGACGTCGAGAGCCTGATCGGCCCCGGGACCCGCGTGCTGGACTGCCGGGGCAAAACGATAACGCCGGGCTTCATCGACTCCCACACGCACAATGTCTTCGTGGGGGAGTTTCGCTACAGGCTGGACCAGCTCAACCTGCCGGCTCAGCTGGCGCCGTCGGTCGAGGCGCTGCTGAGCCAGGTCGAGGAGCGCGCCGCGCGCACCCCGGCGGGCGCCTGGATTGGCGGCAAGAACGTCGAGCCGAACGGCATGCGGGAGCGCCGGTGGCCCACGCGCCACGAGCTGGACCGAGTGGCGCCACAGAACCCCGTGATCCTCACTATCCGCGGCGGCCATGCGTGTGTCGCCAATACGCGCGCGCTTGATCTCTTCGGCATCGGGCAAGATACGCCGGACCCCGAGGGCGGCGTCATCGATCGCGATCCCCAGACGGGCGACCTCACGGGCGTCCTCCGCGACGTCACCTCGATACGGAGCGCCTTGCCCCAGGGCTCACTCACGGATTTGAAGGACGGACTGGCCACGCTCGAGAAGATGTTTCTCCGCCTCGGCATCACCTCGACCCACGACTGCGGCGCCACCCCGAGGCCCGAGTCGTACCGGGCGTACCGCGAAGCGGTGGACGAGCGCCGCTGGCGCATCCGGACGTCGCTCTTCGTCTATCACGACTTTCTCATGGCGAACGAGGAGCTGTTCCGCGAGGGCTTCGATGACACGAGGCTCAAGCTTCGTGGGGTCAAGCTCTTCATGGACGGCTCGATCCAGTGCTTCACCTGCGCGTTCCGCGAGCCCTATGTCACGAAGGACACGCGCGGCTGGGAAGGGCTGCGCTATTCCCAGGACAAGATCGACGAGGCGGTGACGGAAGCTCACCGGCGCGGATATCAGGTTGCCATCCACGCCCAGGGCGACTTGGGCATCACCATGGCCGTGAACGCCATCGAACGCGCCATGCAGGCGCATCCCCGTCCGACTCCGCGCCACCGCATCGAGCACGCCCTGTGTCCGACCCTCGAGGATCTCCAGCGCATGGCGCGGCTCGGCATCACGCCGAACCTCTTTCTCTTCCACCCGTGGTTCTGGGGCGACCAGCACATCGGCGAGTTCATCGGCCCCGTGCGCGCCCGGCGCATGGTGCCGGCGCGCACGGCGATCGACCTGGGAATGCGCCCGTGCGCCCACTCGGATTGCCCGGTCTGCACGCCGGACGATCCCGTGTGGCCGTCCAATCCACTCTGGGGCATGGCCTGTGCCGTCACACGTCGGACGCGATCGGGGGTGGATATCGGGGCCGCCGAGCGCGTCACGCCGCTGGAGGCGCTTCGGATCTACACGGCAAACGGCGCCCGCGCAGTCTTCGACGAAGAGGTGAAGGGTTCGATCGAAGCCGGCAAGCTGGCGGACCTGGTGGTCCTGGCGGACAACCCGCTCAATGGCGACCCGTGGGCCATCAAGGACATCGCGGTCGAGCGCACCATCATCGGCGGCGAGATCGCGTACGACCGCGAACGTGACGGCTAGTCAAAGGAGAACGTGATGAGACGATTTCGACGGTCCCTGGCTCCGCTGGCGCTCCTGATCGCGCTGGCCCTTTTCGCCTCGCCCCTTCTCACCCCGCCGGCCGGCGCGCAGACGCCGAAGCGCGGCGGCACCCTCGTCGTCGGCAATGACGAGGACGCGGTCGGGCTCGATCCCCACCTGTCGGTGGCTTTCGCCTCGTCCAACTACTTCGAGCACGTCTACAGCGGGCTCATCCGCTTCAACGCGAAGATGGAGCTGGAGGGCGAGCTGGCGTCGTCCTGGGACATTCCCGATCCGCGGACCTACGTGTTCAAGCTCCGGAAGGGTATCAAGTTCCACAACGGCCGCGAGATGACGTCCGAGGACGTCCGCTACTCGATCGAGCGCATCCGCGATCCCAAGAACGGCTCGGTGCTGCGCTCGGTCTACGCCACCGTGGAGCGCGTCGAGACGCCCGATGCCTACACCGTGCGCCTCAAGCTCTCCAAGCCCGACGCAGCGCTGCTCGGCATGCTCGCCACCCGCGCCTCCTACGTGGTGCCGAAGGAAGAGGTCGAGAAACACGGCACGCTTCAGAAAGACGCCGTCGGCACCGGCCCCTTCAAGCTGGCGGAGTACGTCACGGGCAGCCACATGCGCTTCGTGCGGAACGACCAGTACTTCGAAGCGGGACTGCCATACCTCGACGGCTTCACCATCCAGGTCATTAAGGACGAATCGTCGCGCCTGGCCGCCCTGCGCAAGGGCACCGTCGACCTGACCTGGATCAAGGCGCCGGAGATCGAAGAGCTGGCCCGGAAGGAAAAGACCATCGTCTCGGCCGACACGCCCGAGGCGCGCCATCTCTACGTGTGGCTCAACACGCGCCAGGCGCCGTTCAACAACGTCAAGCTCCGCCAGGCGGTGGCGGCCTCGCTGAACCGGCAGGAGATCATCGACACGGTGCTCCTCGGCCGGGGCAAGCTCACGACCGCCATCCCGCCCGCCACCGTGCCCTTCGTGCTCTCTCCCCAGGAGACCGCGGCGCTGCCGTTCTACAAGCCCGACGTGGCGCTGGCGAAGAAGCTCATGGCCGAGGGCGGCCAGCCGAACGGCTTCGAGTTCACGCTCAAGACCTCCGCGCACAGCCCCGACTACGTGCCCGCCGCCCAGGTGATGCAGCGCCAGCTCGCCAAGGCCGGCATCAATCTCAAGATCGAGCAGGTCGAGTGGGGGGCGCTGCTCAACCTGGCGCGCACCGGCGGCGATTTCCATTCGATCGCCTTCGCGCGCATCTGGTACCCGGATCCCGAGGGCTATACCTACGACACGCTTCACAGCAAGGGCTCGTTCAACGTGGGCGGCTACTCGAGCCCGGACTCGGACCGCATGCTCGAGGAGCAGCGCGCCACGACCGATCCCGCGAAGCGGGCGGCACAGTGGAAGGACCTCCAGCGCCTGTGGGCGCAGGAGGTGCCGATCATCTTCCCCTACGCGATGCGGACGCGCTTCAATGCGTGGCGGCCCAACGTGAAGGGCTTCCAGGCCATGGCCAACTCGTCGCGGATCTACCTGCGCGAGACCTGGGTCGAGCGCTGAGCCCGGCGCGGTGATGGCGCCCAGGATCGCCCGGGCGCCGTCACCGCCGGACGAGGTGTCGTGAAGTGCGTCGCTATATCGCCGTCCGCATGGTGTCTCTCATCCCGATCCTGTTCGGGGTGTCGCTGCTCGTCTTCGCCATGCAGGCCCTGGTGCCCGGAGACATCGTCGACATCATGATGGGCGGCGACCAGGCCTTCGGCGACAGGAACGCCGAGGCGCGCATGCGCCGGCAGCTCAACCTCGACCGCTCCGTGCCCGAGCGCTACGTTCTCTGGCTCGGGGGAATGTTGCGCGGCGATTTCGGCACGTCGTTCGTGTCGGGCAAGCCCGTGCTCGGGGAAATCCTCCGCCGGCTGCCCGTGAACCTCGAGCTGGCGGCGCTCGCCATCGCGATGGCCCTCGGCCTCGGCATTCCCATCGGCACCCTGTCCGCCGTCCGCCGCGACACCTGGACGGACGCCGGGATCCGCTTCGGCTCGGTGCTCGGCTACTCGGTGCCGAATTTCTGGGTGGCGACGCTCACCGTGCTGGCCGGGTCGCTGCTCTGGCCCGGCATGCCGATTCTCCAGTACGTGCCCTTCACGGAAAGCCCGGGCCGGAACCTGACGCTCGTGCTGATCCCATCGTTCGTGCTGTCGCTCACGGTGCTGCCGCTGATCGTGCGGATGACGCGCGCCTCCGTCCTGGAGAACCTGCGTCTCGACTATGTCCGCACCGCCCGGTCGAAGGGCCTGCCGGAGCGGAGCGTGGTGTACCGACACGTGCTCGCCAATTCGCTCGTCGCCGTGCTCAATGTCACGGGCGTGCAGATGGGCGTGCTGATCGGCGGCCTCGTGCTGACCGAGGAGATCTTCATCCTGCCCGGCATCGGCAGACTGCTGCTCGAGTCCATCCAAAAGCGTGATTTCCCGGTCATCACGGGCGCCACGCTCTTCCTCGCCACCGTCTTCGTCACCATGAACCTTGTGGTGGATCTCCTCCATGCCGCCCTCGACCCCCGTGTCCGTCGCTGAGCCGGTTGCCGTCCCCGGTGTCGCCGGCGTCGCCGTGTCGGCGATTTCGCGCCCCGCGGGCCACTTCTGGCGCCAGCTCTGGCGTCGCAAGACCGCGGTGCTGGGCTTCACGCTTGCCGCCGTCGTTCTGCTGGGGGCTCTGCTGGCGCCGTGGCTGGCGCCCGAGGATCCACTCGCCATGAGCCCCAGGCGCTTTGGCGCGCCGTCCGCCTCGGCGTGGCTCGGCACCGATCAGTTCGGCCGCGACCTCCTGAGCCGTCTTCTCTACGGCGCCCGCATGTCGATGGCGGTGTCCATCGCGGCGGTCGGGATGGCGACTCTCATCGGAGGCGCCATCGGGCTCTGCGCCGGCTACTTCGGGGGGCGGATCGACCTCCTGCTGATGCGAGGCGTCGACGTGCTTATGGCGTTCCCGACGCTGCTCCTGGCGCTGGCAGTGGTCGCGACCTTCGGCGGGAACACCCGCAACCTCATCCTGGCCGTCACGCTCGCCTACATCCCCATCTTCTCCCGCGTGATCCGCGGCAGCGCGCTGTCGGTGAAGCAGAACGACTTCGTGGAGGCCTCACGCGCGCTCGGGGCTCGGGACGGCCGGATCATCTTGCGCGCCATTCTGCCCAATGTGCTGGCGCCGATCATCGTGCAAGCCACGTTCAATCTGTCCACGGCCATCATGATCGAGGCTGCGCTGTCGTTCCTGGGACTGGGCGTCCAGCCCCCCGCTCCGTCGTGGGGCGGCATGCTGAGCGAGGCGCGCAACTTCATGGAGCTGGATCCGTGGCTGGCGCTGGCCCCGGGCGGCGCCATCACCCTCGCCGTGCTCGGCTTCAATCTCTTCGGCGATGGCCTGCGCGATATCCTCGACCCGCGCCTCGCCGGCGAAAGCTGACGCCCTCGGCGGATTCCAGGATCTTCTTCATGACGGCCATGCCCCGGTCGATGAGCCCGGCCACGTAAGCCCTGAAGTCGCTCGGCAGCAGATCGGCGATCCAGACGACGCGGCTCCGGCCGGCGCCGGGATTTCGGGCAGTCCGTGAGCGCTCGAGCACCTCTGACTCATGGGCGGTTCCACCATTTCTCGGATTCCGGGACCGCATTTTGCGGATTACGCTTCGGTGGTGGCACGGCTCTCCGCGGCTCCGGCGCAGCCCTCGGCGGAGAGAGAGCTTTGTCAGGCCCTCTCTCGGCAGGAGGAGTGGCAGAAGCACGGGCCGATAGCGCCGCAAGCTGTTCGCGTTGGGCAGCCATATCCCGGAACAGGAGCATGTTCTCCTTCAGCAACGCTTCGTTGGCGTCGTTCGTGCGCACGCTGTACAGAACGCTTAGGGCTGTCGCAAGCAGAAAGATAACGGCCAGGGCCCAGCCGGCATTGAACAGGAAGCGGCTTCGATACAAGCACCCCCCGAGCACGCACTCACGATGCATTGGGCGTATGGAGGGGTCCGCGACCGGAAGGGGAAAGTCGGGCTCGTCGGGGCTCGCAGCATCTACTTCGGGCTGCCGAAGCGAGAATGTTTTCATTCGCGTCTCTCCTGAGTCCCCCAGGTGGTCCAGTTCCACAGTTGGTCTAGTCGATGACGGGCGGGACTGATGGCTCCTTCCGGGAGCAAGGGCAATGCCACAAGGCAGACGTTACTTGTCCAACCCGTAGAACCGAGATGCTCCTTCCGCTCGTGTAAGGAGGGGTAGATCGGCGGGAAAACTTGTCCCCGAGTGTGCAATATCTACCGGATCGCCGCAGCCTAGATTTTCGCTCCGGATTTGTTCCAATCGTCCAGGAACTTCTTCAACCCGATGTCCGTCAAAGGGTGCTTCATCAAGGATTCCAGCACGGCAAACGGCATCGTGCACACATGTGCTCCCGCCTTCGCCGCGTCCACCACGTGCAGCGGATTGCGGATCGACGCCGCCAGCACCTGTGTCTTGAAGCCGTAGTTGCGGTAGATCTCGCAGATGTCGCGGACGAGGTCCATGCCCACCGCGCCGATGTCGTCCAGACGACCGAGGAAGGGGCTGATGTAGGTGGCTCCCGCCTTGGCCGAGAGCAGCGCCTGGGGCGCCGAGAAGCAGAGCGTCTGGTTGACCCGTATGCCCTCGCCGGAGAGATGCTTGACCGCCTTGAGCCCGTCCTTCGTCAGCGGGCACTTGACCACGACGTTCTTCGCGATCTCCTTCAGCTCCTTGCCCTCCTTGACCATTCCTTCGAAATCCGTCGCCACCACTTCCAGGCTGACGTCGCCCGGGACGATCGAGCAGATCTCCTCCACCAGCGGGCGGAAGGGTCGCTTCTCCTTGGCGATCAACGACGGATTGGTGGTGCAGCCGTCCACCAGCCCCATGGCCACGCCTTCCTTGAGCTCGGTGACGCTGGCCGTATCGAGAAAGATCTTCATGTCATGCCTCCTGGATGCGCTCGACCTTCACCTGTGTCCCCGAGCGCACCTTCTTGAAAATGGTCGGGTCGCCGGCAAGCTTGCCGAAGACGTTGACGGGGCTGGCGGGCCGGATCTCCTCGCCTTGGCTCGAGGGCGTGCGGCCGAAGAAGATGCAGAACGCGGAGCCGGGCGGCCAATAGGCGAGGTCGCCCAATTCGACGGTGGCGCGGGGCTTTTCGGGCTTGGCGTGGACGGGGATCTGGAAATAGATCTCGTCGCCCCAGGTCTCGCCCGCGACGGCCAGCGGAAGCGCGTCCCATACGAGTCGCGAGGTCGCCGAGTCGTCGAGGACGGCATCGGCAGCCACCGAGCCCGCCGTGATCCGGATGCGCCGCGAGACCATCACCGCTCAGTGTAGTCGCCCCGCGCGCAGCGGGCAACCCTTACCCGCCCCAGCGCCTCAGGTAGGCCGCGAGCCGTGCGTCGAGGGCGGCCCGGTCGAGGATGGCCGCGGGTCCCTCGCCTTCGACCGCGGCCGCTCCCGCGCACGCCGCGGCGGCAGCCGCCTCCCACGGGTCACCTCGACGCTGGTATTCGACCAGCAGCGTGGTGGCGAAGACGTCCCCCGCTCCCGTCTCGTCGACCTCGGTCGCGCCGTCGGCCTCGACATGGTACGGATCGCCGTTGACGTAGAGCGTCGCCCCGCGCCTCCCGCGCGTGATGGCGCCGAGCGGCACCTGCTGGAGCCACGCGACCGCCGCCTCTTCGCCTCCAGGCAAATCCTCCTCGCTGAGCACCAAGAGCTGGGTCTGCGGCAGCACGGCGGCGGCGTCCTCCCACGGCTGAAAGCCCATCAGGCCCCCCCGGCCACGCTTGCGCATCCAGCCCTGCGGCAGCACCGCGACGGCGGCATCCTCGAACGCGCCGGCCAGCGCCGGGTCCACTTCTCCCGCCACCGGACTCAACACAACGAGCGGCGCTCCCCTCCACGCGGCGGGCAGGTGCTCGGCCTCGAGATCGGCGGCGCGCGAGAGGAGGGTGAGCGTCCGGACACCCTTCGATGTGCCGAGCCGGTAGCGCGTGGTGTCCGCGGACGGGACCGTCGTGACGTGGAGGCCCTTCAGAAAAATGTCGAGCGGGTAGTCTGGAGCGACGGAAGTGAGGAGGCCGACGCTGAGGCCGAGCCGGTGCGCCGTCAGCCCCGCGTAGTAGGCGGAGCCGCCGGGCCTGACGCCCGAAGGCGTCTCGTCGAAGGTGACGTGCCCGATCGCAACGAGGTCGATCATGGATCCCCCCTCCCCTTCCGGGAGAGGGCCGCCGTCACAGCTCCATCTGCTTGGCGATGATCTCCTTCATGATCTCGGAGGTGCCACCGCCGATGGTCAGCAGGCGGATGTCGCGGAAGAATCGCTCGATCGCGTATTCGCGAATGTAGCCGTAACCGCCGTGGAGCTGGACGCAATCGTAGGCGACCTTCTGGGCCATCTCCCCGGAGAAGAGCTTCACCATGGAGATCTCCTTGACCGCGTCCTGGCCGGCCTGGAACTTGAGACACGCGGCATAGGTGAGACAGCGGCTCGCCTCGATGAGCGTGGCCAGGTCGGCCAGCTTGTGGCGCACGACCTGCTTCTCGGACAGCGGCCCGTCGAAGGCGTGGCGCTGCTTCACGTACGCGATGGTGTCCTCGAGCGCCCGCTCGCAGCCGGCCGCCGCGTGGAGACCCGCCACGAGGCGCTCGCGCTGGAACACCCGCATGACTTCGTAGAACCCGACGCCTTCCCGCCCGAGCAGGTTCCCGGCCGGCACGCGCAAGTTCTCAAACGCCAGCTCAGCGGTGTCCGACGCCCGGTTGCCCATCTTGTCGAGCTTGCGGCTGACGGTGAATCCGGGCGTGTTCCGCTCGACCAGGAACATGGAGATGCCCTTATGCCGCTTCCCGCTGTCGCCGCTTTCAATGCGCGCCGCGACGAAGAAGACGTCGGCCATGACGCCGTTGGTGATGAACATCTTGGAGCCGTTCAGCACGTACGAGTCCCCGTCCCTCGCGGCGCGCGTCCGGATGGCCGCCACGTCGGAGCCGCCGCCGGGCTCGGTCACCGCGATGGCCGTGAGCTGCTCGCCCCTGCAGATGCCCGGCAGGTACTTGTCCTTGAGGGCCTCGCTGCCGGTCCAGTAGAGGTGGGGCGAGGCCATGTCCGTGTGGACGCCCAGCGCCATGGCGAAGGCGGCGCAGCGTGAGCGCGCCGCTTCTTCGCAGAGCACGGCCGTGGTGAGAAAGTCGGCGCCCCCGCCGCCGTACTTCTCGTCGTACTCGACGCCGAGGAAGCCCAAAGCGCCCATGCGCGGCCAGATGGACTTCGGGATCTGCCCCGCCTCCTCCCATTGGTCAACGTGAGGCTCGACCTCCTTCTGGACGAAGGAGCGGACAGCCTGGCGGAACATCTCGTGCTGCTCGTTGAAGATCTTCACGCGCCGCTCCCCCACTTCGACTTGACGGCTTCCCGGTCCACGATACCTTCCGCCGACCGTGCGAGAGCGTCGGCGAACACCACGACGTGAGGGCGCTTGAAGCGGGCTATCTTCGATGCGACGAAATCACTGACCTGCTGGGCGGTGTAGCGGCCGGCGGATTTCACCTCGACCACCGCCTTGATCGCCTCGCCCCATTTCGGGTCCGGGATGCCGTAGACACAGACGCCGCTGACGCCGTCCATCTGCATGATGACCGTCTCCACCTCCGCGGGATACACGTTCTCTCCCCCGGGCTTGATCAGCTCCTTCTCGGGCTTGCGCTTCACGTAGTAGAGGTAGCCGTCGGCGTCGTAGCGCCCGACGTCGCCCGTGTGGTGCCAGCCGTTGCGGAACGTATACGCCGTCACGTCCGGCTGGGCGAAGTAGCCCTGGAAGACGAGCGGACCCCTGACCACGATCTCCCCCGGGGTGCCCACGGGCACTTCGCGATCGTAGTCGTCCACCAGCTTCAGCTGGCAGAGCGGCGCGGGCCTGCCGGCCGCGCCGGGCCGGTCGGCCACGCGCTGGATGCTGACGAATCCGCTCGTTTCAGATTGCCCGAAGCCCGTCCAGAATTGCGCCCCGGTTCGCTCGTGCAGCCGCTGGATGGTCTGCGAAGAGTCCAGGCCGGAGACGTGCTTCAGGCTCGAAAGCCGGCTGCCCTGCTTCTCGGCGGCATCCAGCAGGCTCGTCAGCACCGGAGGAAAATCGGAGACGTGGGTGACGCGGTGGCGGTCGATGAGGCGCACGGCCTCGTCGGCGTCGAAGCGCGGCACGAGGACACTGGCGCCTCCGGCATGCATGTGAGCCATGGCCATGCCGAGCGCGGTGATGTGGAAGAGCGGGAGCGCGAGGAGATAGTGATCCGTCGAGGTCAGGCCAAAGCTCGACATGGCGGTCAGGTTGGCGGCGAGGACGTTGGCGTGGGTCAACACCGCGCCGCGCGGCACGATGTCCACCGCCGCCGTCGAGATGACGGCGAACGGGTCGTTCGGAGACACGTCGGCTCCGGCCGCTCCCCTGGACGCTCCATAGAGGGAATCGAACGCCTTGAACCCGGGCGCGGGCGATCCGCCGAACTGATACCAGTGCGGCACGGCTTTTTTCTTCTCCGGCCAGCCCGTCACCACCGGGAGCGTCGAGGCATCGACCACCATCATCCGGGGCGCCGCGCGCTCGACGACGCGCTCGACCTCCTCCGCGGTCAGCCGCCAATTGATCGGATAGGCTACGATCCCTTCGCGGGCGCAGGCGCCGTAGAGATCCAGGTACGCGAGGTCGTTCTGCGCCAGGATGCAAATGCGCTCGCCCTTGCCGATGCCCAAGGCCGCGAGGCCGCCCGCCAGCGCGTCAGCCCGATCCTTGAACTCCCTGAACGAGAGCGGCCGGTCATCCTGGATGACGGCGGGCGCGTCGCCGTGAACGGACGCTCCCCGCGCGATCATGTCGTAGACCGTAAATGCCTGCACGTCCATGCGAGATTGTCACCTCTCCGTCACTGACACCCCATCACTGTCCCCCATTCACTGACCCACGATGTCCTTCTTCATGGGCCCGAGGATGGCGAGGAGCTCCTGCTGCTCCTTGGGAGGCACCTTGAACTTGGTGAGCGACTTGACGAGGTCCTCCACCGTGGCGTTCCACTCCGCCTCCGTGATGCCCATGCCCGTGTGAACGGCCTTCATGTCCCGGCCCAGGTACGCGCAAGGCCCGCCGGTCGCGTCGCAGATCTGGTCGGCGAGGTTGGTCTGAAGCTTCCCGATCTTGACCGCGTCCAGGTCCTTGAAGCGGCTGTTGACCCGCGGATCGGCCGCCATATTGGCCACGAAGTCGTCCACGACCCCCTTGATGGCCTCGCGCCCGCCCAGCCGCTGGTACAACGTGGGCTCGGACGACATATCCGCCGGCGCCGACGCGCAGGCGGCGAGAGAAGCGGCCACGACCGCCATCATCACGGCGCGGATCATCAGTCGCATCGGTACTCCTCCTCGTTGAGGGATGGGCTAGCTCAGCCAGCGTTTTCGGCGCTTGTAGTGCTTCACGTCCCGGTACGATTTACGGGCGCCCACCTCGGTGAGGCCCAGGTAGAACTCCTTGATGTCGGCATTGTCGCGGAGCGCGGCCGCCGGGCCGTCGAGCACGATGCGCCCGGTCTCCATCACGTAGCCGTGGTGGGCGATGGCGAGGGCAAGCGTGGCGTTCTGCTCGACGAGCAGCACCGTGAGCTGCTCGTCACGGTTCAGCCGCGCGACGATCTCAAAGATCTCCTCGACCAGCATCGGCGCGAGCCCCAGCGACGGCTCGTCGAGCAGGACGACCCGCGGATCGGACATCAGCGCGCGGCCGATCACGAGCATCTGCTGCTCGCCTCCCGACAGGTAGCCGGCCTGCACCGAGCGGCGCTCCTTGAGACGGGGAAAGTACTGGTACACGCGCTCGATGCCGCCCGCGATGCGCGCACGGTCGGACTGGATGTGGGCGCCGACCGTCAGGTTCTCCTCCGTGGTCAGGTGCTCGAAGACGCGGCGCCCCTCGAAGACCTGGGCCACGCCGCGCTTGACCATGTCGTAGGGCGCCACGCGGTCGATCCGCTCTCCGTTGAGCTCGATCGTGCCCTTG
>WNFT01002619.1_pt1 | contig 15428 bp, 27 predicted proteins | sample 5400191 | NCBI WGS metagenome assembly WNFT01 (sample SAMN13153359, study PRJNA577476) | soil metagenome | isolation source: 80 cm saprolite under Madrone tree | place: USA:California | collected 2016-06-14 | reverse complement strand
TGTGCAAGCCGGGGAGCATCAACCCGCACACGAAGTTTGAGGCCGAGGTGTACGTGCTGACGAAGGAAGAGGGGGGGCGGCACACGCCGTTCTTCAAGGGGTATCGGCCGCAGTTTTACTTTCGCACCACGGACGTGACGGGAGCGGTGGAGCTGCCGGAGGGGACGGAGATGGTGATGCCCGGGGACAACATCAAGATTGTGGTGGAGCTGATTGCGCCGATTGCGATGGAACAAGGGCTTCGGTTTGCGATTCGAGAAGGCGGTAAGACGGTCGGTGCGGGTGTAGTCGCCAAAGTTATAGCGTAATATCCGACCCCTTTTTAGGGCGGGGCCGTTTCGGCCCCGTTGAAAGTTGCGCGAAGCGCATGGCAATTCGGGGTCGCTTCGACCCCGTAGATTCGGCGCGAAGCGCCCAACGAGTTAAGAGTGACTGCATACTTACGGCGCCCGAGGCCCTGGAACTTATTTTATGGCTAATCAAAACATCAGGATCCGGTTGAAGGCTTTCGATCATCGTTTGATCGACAAGTCGGCCCGCGAGATCGTCGATACCGCGAAGCGCACCGGCGCGACCGTCAAAGGTCCTGTGCCCTTGCCCATCAAAATGGAGCGCTTTACGGTGTTGACCGCGCCGCATGGCGACAAGGACGCCCGGGATCAATTCGAAATTCGCACGCACAAGCGTCTGATGGACATATTGAACCCCACGGACAAGACCGTGGACGCGCTCATGAAGCTGGAGCTACCCGCCGGCGTCGACGTCCAAATCAAGCTCAACTAGCAGCTTGGCATCCGGATAGCGAGATAGCGGTCGCCCTCCCGAACGACTCAGGTGTCGGTCAGCATCACGGCGTCGAGAGTGCCCTTCGGACCTTGTTCTTCTGGCACCTGATGTAGAGCGGCCCAGCGCGTCAAGGGACTGGGGGATAGGAAGCCTGAAGGCAACTGCGCCTTTTTGTCTTTATCGTTGCCTTCAGGCTTCCTATCCCCCAGTCCCATGCAACCGGGCCCCACGCTGATTTGAACCGAAACTTGTACTGCCGGCGAATTCATATATAATCCGCCGTCCAATTTTAGAGGTCGGAGCGCGTGGGCGCGACGCCAGTTCACCTACGGGTAATTGGGGTCCGTTGCCTAAACCGCCGGCTGATTGCAACGACTGCGGGAGCCAATCGAAGCTTCCCGCCTGAGGATTTTGACAATGGCCATTGGTCTGGTTGGCCGCAAGTGCGGCATGACCCGAGTATTCACCGACGCCGGTGTGACTGTCCCCGTGACGGTCGTCGAGGCGTTGCCGAACCGCATCTCGCAAGTCAAAAGTGACAAAACCGACGGCTATCGCGCGGTGCAGATCACTACCGGCGGCCGTCGCCCATCGCGGATTACCAAGGCGCTGGCGGGCCATTTCGCCAAGGCCAATGTCGCCGCCGGCTATACCTCCCAGGAATTCCGCCTGAACAAGGGCGAGGGCGACGCTCTGGCAGCCGGCGCCGAGCTGAAAGTCGACATGTTCACCGCGGGTCAAATCGTCGATGTCACCGGGACCACGGTGGGCAAGGGCTTCGCCGGCACCATGAAGCGCCACAATTTTGCGGGCGGCATGAAGACTCACGGCAACTCGGTGTCGCACCGCGCGCCGGGTTCCATCGGTCAGCGCCAGACGCCGGGACGCGTGTTCAAGGGCAAGCGCATGTCCGGCCATATGGGTGTGCGTAACCGTACCATTGAGAATTTACGCATAGTCGAAGTCGATGTTCCCCGGAACCTGCTGTTGATCAGCGGCGCGGTTCCCGGTGCTGAAGGCGGCCGGGTCGTCGTCAGGCCCTCCGTCAAGGCCGTCGGGCAGGCGCGTCGCAATAAATTGGCGCCGAACAAGGCCCCTGCTGCCGCCAAGGGCGCCCCCGCTGCGAAGGCTGCGCCGCCCAAGGCCGCCAAGAAGTAACCCTCATGAAGCTCCAGCTAAAGAACGCATCCCCGGCCAGCGATATCCAATTGTCGGATGTGGCTTTCGGTCGTGCCTACAACGAAGCGCTCATTCACCAGGTCGTAACCGCCTACCAAGCGGCAGGACGAGCCGGCACCAAGGCGCAGAAGACCCGCGCCGAAGTGCGCGGCGGCGGCAAGAAGCCCTGGAGCCAGAAAGGCACGGGTCAGGCGCGCGCCGGGTCGATTCGCAGCCCTATTTGGGTGGGTGGTGGACGAGCCTTCGCTGCTCGGCCGCGAGATTTCTCGCAAAAGGTCAATCGCAAGATGTACCGCGCCGCCATGCAGTCCATCGTGTCGCAGCTGGTGCGTGAAGACCGTCTGTTTGCCGTTGAATCCCTGGAGCTGGCCGCACCGAGAACTAAGCTGCTCATCAGCAAATTGGCCGAGTTCGGCCTTACACGCGCCCTGATCTTGATCGAAGCGCATGACGAAAAATTGTTCCTGGCAGCCCGCAACGTGCCCTACGTGGACGTGATGCCGGTGGCCTCGCTCGATCCCTTGAGCTTGATCAAGCATGACAAGGTGATTGCCACGGTCGGCGCCTTGAAGTTGCTCGAACAGCGTCTCGGAGGCGCCCATGAATAAAGAACGCTTGATGACCGTGCTGATTCAGCCGCACGTGTCGGAGAAGGCCGCCACGGTTACCGAGAAAGCGAATCAGTACGTGTTCCGCGTACGTGACGACGCCTCGAAGTCGGAGGTGAAGCAGGCCGTCGAATTGATGTTCGAGGTCAAAGTCGAAGGCGTCAATTTGCTCAACAAGCCGGGCAAGACCCGACGTTTCAAGAATGTGGCCGGCAAGCGCAACGGCTTTAAGAAGGCATACGTACGTTTGGAGACCGGGCAGTCGATCGACTTCACCGGCGGCGCTTCGAAGTAAGGACTATCGGCCATGGCACTCATTAAAATGAAGCCGACCTCTCCGGGTACGCGCTTTGTCGTCAAAATCGACCGCTCGCACCTGCACAAGGGCGGACCGCTCGAGTCTTTGACCACGAAGAGGAATCGTACCGGAGCACGCAACCATTCCGGTCGGCAAACGACGCGTCACATCGGCGGCGGACACAAGCAACGCTACCGCCTGGTCGACTTCAAGCGCGACAAGGATGGTATTCCCGGCGTTGTGGAACGTCTCGAATACGATCCGAACCGCACTTCTCATCTGGCTTTGGTGCTCTACAAGGACGGCGAGCGCCGCTACATTTTGGCGCCGAAGGGCGTGAAAGCCGGAGATGAAATTCGCTCCGGCGCGGATGCGCCGATCAAGCCGGGCAATGCATTGCCGTTGCGGCACATCCCCGTCGGCAGCATCGTGCACAACATCGAGCTCAAAGTCGGCAAGGGCGGCCAGTTGGTGCGCAGCGCCGGCGGCTCCGCGCAATTCGCGGCGCGCGAGGGCGTGTATGCCAGCGTGCGTCTGAAGTCGGGCGAAATGCGCAAGATTCACGTCGATTGCCGCGCCACCATCGGCGAGGTGGGCAATGACGAGCACAACCTGCGCGTATTCGGCAAGGCCGGCGCGGTGCGCTGGCTCGGCGTGCGTCCGACGGTTCGCGGTGTCGTGATGAACCCGGTCGATCACCCGCACGGCGGCGGCGAGGGCAAGTCAGGCCAAGGCAACCCCCATCCTGTGAGCCCGTGGGGCTTGCAGACCAAGGGTAAGAAGACGCGTCACAACAAGCGTACTGACGGCATGATCGTTCAGCGTCGCAAGAACAAACGACTGTAAGACTGGAGATATCACAGTGCCTCGTTCGCTAAAGAAAGGCCCGTTCGTGGATTTGCACCTGGCCAAGAAGGTGCAAACGGCCAGTCAGAAGAATGATCGCCGCCCGATCAAGACCTGGTCGCGGCGTTCCATGGTCATTCCCGACATGGTTGGCTTGACCATCGCGGTGCACAACGGCCGGCTGCATGTGCCGGTGCTGGTGTCCGAGAACATGGTCGGCCATAAGCTCGGCGAGTTCGCGCCCACGCGCACGTTCAAAGCGCATTCCGGCGACAAAAAAGTGTCGGCGGCGGAGTAGGGCATGCAAACCAAAGCGGTTTTACGATGGTTCAGGGTGCATACCGGCGGCGAGAAAATGCCGGTGGCGGAGTAGCTGGGTATGCAGACTAAAGCGGTTTTAAGATACGCGCGCATTTCTCCCCAGAAATGCCGCCTGGTGGTGGACACGATTCGCGGCAAATCCGCGACGCTGGCGGTCAACACGTTGAAGTTCATGCCGAAGAAGGGCGCGAAGATCGTCCTCAAGGTGTTGGACTCCGCGATCGCCAATGCCTACAACAATTTCAATGCCGACGTCGACGATCTGAAAGTCACTCGGATCGAGGTCGACCCGGCGCCGATGCTCAAGCGGTTTCATGCGCGCGCCAAGGGGCGCGGCGTGCGAATCGCCAAACGCAACAGTCATATCCTGGTTCAAGTGTCCGACGGTAAGCGAGAGGCCTAATGGGTCAGAAAGTAAATCCGATTGGCATTCGTCTTGGCATCACGCGCGACTGGACGTCGAAGTGGTATGCGGGATCCAAGACGTTCGCCTCGAACATCCACACCGATTTCCTGGTGCGGAAGTATCTGAACAAGAAGCTCGCCGATGCCTCGGTGAGCCGCATTCATATCGAGCGCGCCGCGCGCCGCGCCAACATCACCATTCATACGGCGCGTCCGGGAATCGTGATCGGCAAGAAGGGCGAGGACATCGAAAAGCTCCGCACCGCCGTGGCGAAGATTCTCGGCATGACCATGAACGATGTGCGGCTCAATATCGCCGAGATTCGCAAGCCCGAGCTCGACGCAAAACTGGTCGCCGAAGGCATCTCGCAGCAGTTGGAAAAGCGGGTGATGTTCCGCCGCGCCATGAAGCGCGCGGTGACCAACACCATGCGTTCCGGTGCGTTGGGCATCAAAGTGCGCATCTCCGGCCGCCTCAATGGCTCGGAAATCGCCCGGACGGAGACCAACCGCGAGGGGCGCGTTCCTCTGCACACGTTCCGTGCCGATATCGACTACGGCGTCGCCGAGGCGCAGACCACGTACGGGGTCATCGGCATCAAGGTATGGATATTCAAGGGCGAAGTGTTCGATCAGCCGGAAGCCGAGGCCGCTGAGGCTGACGCTGAAGCCGCCGCGGCGACCCCGCCCAAGCCCGCTGAAGCCCCGGCACCGGCCGCTGGTTGAATTAGGTAACGACACATGATGCAGCCGAAGCGGACCAAGTTCCGCAAACAGTTCAAGGGCAAGATTTCGGGCAGCGCGCAGCGCGGCAACTCCGTTGCGTTCGGCGAATTCGGCCTGAAGGCGACCGATCGATGCCGCATGACCGCCCGCGAGATCGAAGCAGCGCGACGCGCCATCTCACGCCACGTGAAGCGCGGCGGGCGTATTTGGATACGGGTATTCCCGGATGTGCCGATCACCCAGAAGCCGCTTGAAGTGCGCATGGGCTCGGGCAAGGGCAACGTCGAGTATTGGGTGGCGAGAGTACTGCCCGGCAAGGTGTTGTTCGAGATCGAAGGCATGAGCGAGGAAATCGCGCGCGAGGCATTCCGCTTGGCCTCCGCCAAGCTGTCCGTGTCGACGGCGTTCGTCAAGCGCCAAGTCCGGACATGAAGGTGCGTACATGAAGGCGAAAGATTTGCGCAGCAAGGCGCCCAAGGATCTCGGCGAGGAACTCCTCAAGCTGCGCCGCGAACAATTCAATTTGCGCATGGCGCGTGCGACGGGTCAGGCCGCAAAACCGGATCAATTCGCCAAGGTGCGCAAGAACATTGCGCGAGTGAAAACCGTGCTAGCCCAGTTAAGCAAATGAAATTTCTCGCCCGCGCAGCGGGCCCTATAGGTCGGGGTCGCATCGACCCCGTAGATTCGGCGCGTAGCGCCTGGAGATTTGGATGACGACACCAGAAAATATCGCAGTAGCCGAATCGGCCCCGGTGGCCGGACCGGCCCCTGTGCCCGGGCAGCGCTTGCTCACGGGCAAGGTCGTCAGCAACAAGATGGACAAGACCGTTGCGGTATCGGTCGAGCGTCTGGTCAAGCACCCGATGTACGGCAAGTACATTCGTCGTACCACCAAACTGCTGGCGCATGATGAGAACAATGAGTGCAAGGAAGGCGACACGGTTTCGATCAAACCATGCCGGCCGATGTCGCGTCGTAAATCGTGGGTGCTGGTGCGCGTCGTCGAACGCGCCCGCGCCGAATAAGGAGCCGCCATGATCCAGATGCGAACGATGTTGACCGTGGCCGATAACAGCGGCGCCAAGCGCTGCCAGTGCATCAAGGTGCTGGGCGGCTCCAAGCGCCGTTACGCCGCCGTCGGTGATGTCATCAAGGTGAGCGTCAAGGACGCCATTCCGCGCGGCAAAGTGAAGAAGGGCGAGGTCTATGACGCGGTCGTCGTACGAACGAAGAGCGGTGTGCGCCGCGCCGACGGTTCATTGATTCGTTTCGACACCAATGCAGCCGTGTTGTTGACCAACAAGCTCGAGCCGATCGGCACCCGTATCTTCGGGCCCGTCACGCGCGAGCTGCGCAATGTGCAGTTCATGAAGATCATCTCTCTCGCCCCAGAAGTGCTGTGATGAAAAAGATTCGCAAAGGCGACTTGGTGGTTCTGATCACCGGTCGGGACAAAGGACGCAAAGGCGCCGTCATCGAAGTGCTGGCGGACGATCGCGTGCGCGTCGAGGGACTCAACATGTCCAAGAAGCACCAGCGGCCGAATCCGCAGATGGGCGTGCAGGGCGGAATCATCGAGCGCGAAGCGCCTTTGCATGTGTCGAACGTGTTGATCTTCAATCCGGCGACACAGAAAGGCGATCGCGTCGGGTTCAAGGCGCTCGAGAACGGCCGCAAGGTGCGGATATTCAAGTCGAACAAAGAAATGGTCGACGCGAAATAACCGAGTAAATAACATGGCAGCAAGACTAAAACAGATTTACAAAGAGAAGCTCGTGCCTGAGCTCAAGGCCAAGCTCGATCTCAAGAACACGATGCAGGTGCCGCGCATCCTCAAGATCACGGTCAACATGGGCGTGGGCGAGGCCGTGGCCGACAAGAAGGTGATGGACGCCGCGACCGCCGACATGGCGAAGATCACGGGGCAAAAGCCCGCGGTGACCAAGGCGAAGAAGTCGGTCGCCACGTTCAAGGTCCGCGACGGGCAGGCCATCGGCTGCAAGGTGACCCTGCGCGGCGATCGGATGTACGAATTCCTGGATCGTCTCGTCAGCATCGCCATTCCGCGCATCAGGGATTTCCGCGGAATCAGCGCGCGTTCCTTCGACGGCCGCGGCAACTACAGCTTGGGCGTCAAAGAGCAGATCATTTTCCCCGAGATTCAGTACGACCAAATCGATCAAATTCGTGGAATGGACATCACCATCTCTACGTCAGCGCACGATGATAAACACGGGCGCGCGTTGTTAGAAGCTTTCAACTTTCCGTTCCGCAAGTAGGGTAATAGCCCATGGCCAAGACGAACATGCTCATGCGCGAGAAGCGCCGCCTCAAAGTAGCGAGTAAATACGCTAAGCGACGCGCTGAGCTCAAAGAGCTGATCCGCGACCCGAAGACCGGGGCGGAAGAGCGCGCCGCCGCGCAAGTGGAACTACAGCAGCAGCCGCGCGACGCGGGCGCGACGCGGCAGCGTAACCGCTGCTCGATTACCGGACGTTCTCGCGGCGTGTATCGCAAGTTCGGTCTGGCGCGTACCAAGCTCCGGGAAGCGGCCAATCGCGGTGAGATCCCAGGCCTGTCGAAGGCGAGTTGGTGAGGCGCGCACAATGAGCATGACTGATCCGATTGCCGATCTTCTGACGCGTATTCGCAACGCACAATCCGCGGGCAAGCCCACGGTGGGCGTAGGTGCTTCGAAGCTGAAGCTTGCCATCCTCAAGGTGTTGAAGGATGAGGGCTACATAGCCGGGTACGGCGTCGACGCCGCCGGCGCGAAGAGCACCTTGTCCATCGAGCTCAAGTATCACGACGGCCGTCCCGTCATCGACCGCATCGAACGCATCAGCCGTCCGGGACTGCGCATTTATCGCGGTAAGGACGAGCTGCCCAAGGTGCTGGGGGGCTTGGGTGTGGCGGTCATTTCCACGCCCAAGGGCATCATGTCCGACGCCCAGGCGCGCGCAGCCGGCACCGGCGGCGAAGTGCTGTTCGTCGTTCAATAAGGGTCGTCCAATAGGATCGATCACAGGGTTTAATAGGTAGGATTTATGTCACGAGTCGCAAAAAAGCCGGTTGATCTCCCGCAGGGTGTCAGCGCCACGATCGGTGCGGACGCCGTTACGGTGAAGGGCGCCAAGGGCACGCTGACCCTGTCGATCAAGAGCGGCATCAAGGTCGTGCAGAAGGACAAGCACCTGGAAGTGGAAGCCGACACGAGTGCGGAAGGCATGAACGCAATCGCCGGTGCCACGCGTGCGCACCTGGCGAACATGGTCACGGGCGTGACCAAGGGCTACGAGAAGAAGCTCGAGCTGGTCGGCGTGGGTTATCGCGCCGCCGTCCAGGCGAAGAGCCTGACGTTGACCTTGGGCTATTCGCACTTGATCAACTATGCGATTCCGGACGGCGTCACCATTGAAACCCCCAGCCAGACCGAAATCGTCGTCAAGGGCATCGATCGCCAGCGGGTCGGCCAGACCGCGGCGGAGATTCGCGACTTCCGGTCGCCGGAGCCGTACAAGGGCAAGGGCGTGAAGTACTCCGACGAAAAGATTTCGCTGAAAGAGGCGAAAAAGAAGTAAGCACATGAAATTGACCAAACAAGACACCCGCCTGCGCCGCGCGCGCCGGGGCCGCGTAAAGATCAAGGAGCTCGCCGCGCTGCGCCTGTCGGTGCACCGGACGCCCCAGCACATCTATGCGCAGATCTTCGCCCCCGAGGGGGACAAGGTTCTGGTTGCCGCGTCGACCCTGCAGAAGGACGTGCGCGGCGCATTGAAAACCACCGGCAACATCGAGGCTGCCAAGGCCGTGGGCCGCGCTATCGCAGAGCGCGCCAAGGCGAAGGGCATTGCCAAGGTCGCTTTCGACCGTTCCGGTTTCATGTATCACGGGCGCGTCAAAGCGCTGGCAGAGGCCGCTCGCGAAGCGGGTCTCGAGTTCTAACCCAAAGGTCTAAAGACATATGGCGAGAGTAGAAAAACCGATGTCCGGCGATGACCTGCTCGAAAAGCTGGTCGCGGTGAACCGTGTCGCCAAGGTGGTCAAAGGCGGCAAGCAGTTCGGCTTCACCGCGCTCACCGTCGTGGGCGACGGCGCCGGCCGCGTGGGCTTCGGCTACGGGAAGGCGCGTGAAGTGCCGGTAGCGATCTCAAAGGCCATGATGCAGGCGCGCAAGAGCCTGGTCACGGTCTCATTGAAGAACGACACCCTGTTCTATGCCGTCAAGGGACGGCATGGAACCACCCGGGTGTACATGCAGCCGGCCGCCGATGGTACGGGCGTGATCGCCGGAGGCGGAATGCGCGCGGTGTTCGAGTGCGCCGGCGTGCGCAACGTGCTCGCCAAGAGCTACGGCTCGCGAAACCCGATCAACGTGGTGCGCGCCACCATGGATGCGCTGGCCAAGCTGCGGACTCCGGACGATATCGCGGCCAAACGCGGCAAGAGCGTCGCGGAACTCGTGGGCTGACGTCATGTCCGATAAGTCAATCAAAGTCACCTTGATCAAGAGCCTCTACGGCCAGCTGGCCAGCATCCGCAACTCGGCGAAAGGCTTGGGATTGCGGCGGATCGGCCACACCGTCGTGGTCGCGGACACCCCGTCGAACCGCGGCATGATCAATGCGGCCAGCCACATGCTCAAAGTAGAGACAGCGTAATGCGATTGAATACCATCAAGCCGGGCGCCGGCTCCAAACGGCCGCATCTTCGGGTAGGCCGCGGCGCATCCGCGGGCCAGGGCAAGACCTGCGGCCGCGGCGTCAAGGGACAGCGCGCGCGCAAGGGCGGCTATCACAAGGTCGGATTCGAAGGCGGTCAAATGCCTTTGCAGCGGCGTCTGCCCAAAACCGGGTTCCGTTCGGCCATGAAGGCCTCGCGTGCCGAGTTGACGCTCACCGATCTGATGCGCGTTACGGGCACCGATGTGACCCTGGCCGGCCTGATCGAGGCCAACCTGGTCCCGGAAAGCACCAAGCTCGTGAAGATCATTTTGTCCGGTACGGTCGCCAAGGCCTACGTCGTGAAGGATAAGGTGATCACGGCGACCAAGGGCGCCAAGAGCGCGGTCGAATCGGCCGGCGGGCGTTTCGAGGTCTAAGAACGTGGCCACTTCCAGCACCAACCCGACCGCCGCTCTAGGAGACATGACGCGCTTTGCCGAGATGCGCAAGCGTTTATGGTTCCTGCTGGGCGCTCTGGTGGTGTATCGAATGGGCACGTTCATTCCCGTGCCGGGAATCGACGCAGCTCGATTTGCCGCGTTCTTTTCGACCCAGAACGGCACGTTGCTCGGCATGTTCAACATGTTCTCGGGCGGCGCCTTGCAGCGTTTCAGCATATTCGCGCTGAACGTGATGCCTTACATCACTGCATCCATCATCATCCAGATGGCGTCGATGGTATATCCGCCCTGGGCTCAAATCCGCAAGGACGGCGAGTCCGGCCGGCGCAAGCTGATGCAGTACACGCGCTACGGCACCGTGGCGCTCGCCGCCTTCCAAGGCTTCGGCGCGGCCCTGGCGATTCAGAATTCGGGCGGCAATCTGGTGCCGAACCCCGGTCCGCAGTTCCTGTTCATCGCCACGGTGTCGATCACTACGGGCACCCTGTTCGTGATGTGGCTGGGCGAGCAGATTACGGAACGCGGCATCGGCAACGGGATCACCATGATCATCGTGGCGGGCATCATCGCCGGCCTGCCGCGGGCCATCGGCAATACGCTGGAAATGGTGCGCTCGGGTGAAATGAACCCGCTGATCGTGCTGCTGATCCTGGTGGTGGTGATCTTGGTGACCCTGTTCTGCGTGTTCGTCGAGCGAGCGCAGCGCAAGATCCAGGTCAACTATGCCAAGCGCCAGGTCGGGCGCCGCATGATGCAGGGGCAGAGCACGCATTTGCCGTTCAAGCTCAACATGGCCGGCGTCATTCCGCCTATTTTTGCGTCCAGTCTGTTGGTATTCCCGGCGACCATCGCGCAGTTCTTCGGCAATAGTCCGAACCCCAATGCCATCCAGAGAACCCTGCAAAAGGTCGCAGTCGTCCTGGGCTATGGTCAGCCGCTGCACGTTTTACTGTTCGCCTTGCTGATCATCGGGTTTGCGTTCTTTTACGTCGCCTTGGTGTATGACGCGCGGGATACGGCGGAAAACCTGAAGAAGGCGGGCGCCTTCATTCCCGGGATTCGTCCCGGCCAGCAGACCGGCGACTACCTGGACAAGGTACTGACCCGCCTGACCCTGTGGGGCGGCCTCTACATCATGGCGGTGTGCTTGCTGCCTGAAATCATTCGTATGGTGAATCCGAGCGTTCCATTCCAGTTCGGCGGCACCTCGTTGTTGATTATCGTCGTCGGTGTCATGGATTTCGTCGCCCAGACGCAGTCGCATTTGATGTCGCACCAATATGAGGGCCTGATGAAAAAGGCCAGCCTGCGGGGCATCGGGAGTAAGAAATGAAAGTTCGTCCTTCGGTCAAGAAGATCTGCAAGAACTGCAAAGTCGTGCGGCGCCGCGGCATCGTGTACATCATTTGCTCGTCCGATGCGCGGCACAAGCAGCGCCAAGGCTGATGAATTATCTAGGCGCTTCGCGCCACCATTTAGGCGCTTCGCGCCACCTTTTAACGGGTCGAGGCGACCCGTCAGATTGATGTTTAGGGGGCTTTCGTATATGATTACCTGCTTTTTCGCGTGCGCGATGGTGGAGAGCTAGATGGCGCGTATCGCCGGCATCAACATTCCGATGAACAAGCATGTGGTCATCGGTTTAACCCACATTTTTGGCATTGGAAACAGCCGCGCGGCGCGCATTTGCGACGCAGCCGGTGTGAAGTACAGCGTCAAGGTGAAGGATCTTACGGACGCCGAAGTCGCTTCGCTGCGCTCCCAGGTGGCTAAATTCGCGGTCGAGGGCGATCTGCGGCGCGAAGTGTCGATGAACATCAAGCGCCTGATGGATTTGGGCTGCTACCGCGGCATCCGGCACCGCAAGGGCTTGCCGATGCGCGGCCAACGCACGCGCACCAACGCCCGAACCCGCAAGGGACCGCGCAAGCAAGCCGTGAAGATGAACGCCCCCCCGGGCAAGGTTTAATTAAGGTTATCGGACGGGGTCCTATCGGGCGGGGTCGCTTCGACCCCGTAAATCCGGCGCGTAGCGCCTAGATAACGAGCACCGTCCAAGAGAAGGTTATATGGCAGATCAGAAGCAAACGACTCAAAGCACCGCCGGAGCGGCCAAGCCGGCACGTAAAAAGGTGCGGAAGAACGTGCTGGATGCGATCGCGCACGTGCACGCTTCTTTCAACAACACCATCATCACCATCACCGATCGGCAGGGCAATACGCTGTCCTGGGCGACCTCCGGTGGATGCGGTTTCCGCGGTTCGCGCAAATCGACCCCCTTCGCGGCCCAGGTTGCCGCGGAGCGCGCGGGCACCGCGGCCCAGGAGCATGGCGTGAAAAACGTCGAGGTTCGGGTGATGGGTCCCGGCCCGGGCCGCGAATCCGCCGTTCGTGCGTTGAACGGGTGCGGGCTCAAGATCACCAACATTGAAGACGTGACTCCGATCCCCCATAACGGCTGTCGTCCGCCGAAAAAGCGTCGCGTCTAGCGTTTGTCCAGGCTTAGGCTCAAGGGTTTGTAATGGCAAAATATACCGGTCCGAAGTGCAAGCTGTCTCGTCGCGAGGGAACCGATCTGTTCCTGAAGAGCGGTGTGAAGCCTCTCGAGTCGAAGTGCAAGCTTGAAGTGCCGCCGGGCGGCGTGAAGAGCGAGCGTAAGCAGCGCTTGTCGGAGTACGGTTTGCAGCTGCGTGAAAAGCAGAAACTGCGCCGCATGTACGGCGTGCTGGAGCGCCAGTTCCGCAACTACTATCAAAAGGCGGCCGGCCGCCCCGGTGCGACGGGCGAGACTCTGCTGCAATTCTTGGAATGCCGGCTGGACAATGTGGTCTACCGGATGGGTTTCGCGGCGACACGGGCGGAGGCGCGCCAGCTGGTGAGCCACAAGGCCGTCGCCGTGAACGAGAAGCTGGTCAACATCGCCTCTTACCAGTGCAAGGCCGGCGATGTGGTCAGCTTGCGCGAGAAGGCGAAGAAGCAGACTCGCATTCAAGCCGCCCTCACGATTGCCGCGCAAGTCGGCTTTCCGGATTGGGTGGAAGTGGACGACAAGAAGTTCTCGGGAATTCTGAAATCGGTTCCCGATCGGCAGGAAATTCTGCCCGACATCAACGAGAGCCTGGTCGTCGAATTGTATTCTAAGTAACGCATCGCAGCGCGACGCTGTGTTGTACCCGGTAAGTTAACGTAGGTGATATCCATGCAGGGATCGATCAATGAGTTTCTGAAGCCGCGGGTCGTCAAAGTACAGCCCGTGTCGCCGCGCCATGCGCGTATCGTGATCGAACCGTTCGAACGCGGCTTTGGTCACACGTTGGGCAATGCCCTGCGCCGCGTACTGTTGTCCTCGCTGCCGGGCGCCGCCATTACTGAAATCGAAATCGACGGTGTGCTCCACGAGTACACCGCCATCGAGGGTGTCCAAGAGGACGTCGTCGACATTTTGCTGAACCTCAAAGCGGTGGCCATCCGCATGCACACCCGCGACGTCGCCGAGGTGCGCCTGCACAAGAAGGGTCCGGGCCCCGTGACGGCCGGCGATATTGCCGGCGACCACGATATCGAGATTTTGAACCCGGATCTCGTGATCGCGAATTTGACCAAGGCCGGTGAATTGTCGATGTCGCTGAAGGTCGAGCGCGGACGAGGTTATCGGCCGGCGGCGCAGCGCATGGCGTTCGAAGAGCAGACGCGCGCCATCGGCCGCCTGCAGCTGGACGCCTCATTCAGCCCGGTGCGCAAGGTCACGTATAACGTGGAAAGTGCACGCGTCGAACAGCGTACCGATCTCGACAAGCTCATTCTCGATATCGAAACCAACGGCACCATCGATCCGGAGGAGGCGATTCGCCGCGCCGGCGGAATCCTCAAGGACCAGCTGTCGGTATTCGTCGACTTGCAGGGCCAGGATGAGTCGACCACCAAAGCCACCGAAACGCAGTTCGATCCCATCCTGCTGCGTCCGGTCGATGAGCTGGAGCTCACGGTGCGCAGCGCGAACTGCCTCAAGGCCGAGAACATTCATTACATCGGCGACCTCGTGCAACGCACCGAGGTTGAACTGCTGCGTACGCCGAATCTGGGCAAGAAGTCGCTGACCGAGATCAAGGAAGTGCTCGAAAGCCACGGTCTGACGCTCGGCATGCGCATCGACAACTGGCCGCCGCCGGGATTGAAGCGCGACGACGAGCGCGACGGCATTTAGCTCAAGAGATTTTCGACAAGGGCATAAGATCATGCGGCACAGACACAGCGGGCGCCAACTCTCGCGCAACTCCTCACATCGTCATGCGATGCTGCGTAACATGGCATCGTCCCTGCTGCGTCACGAGGCCATTCGCACGACGGTGCCGAAGGCCAAGGAACTGCGCCGTGTGGTCGAGCCGCTGATCACCCTGGCCAAGGTCGATTCCTTGGCCAAGCGGCGTCTGGCGTTCTCGCGTTTGCGCGACTTGAGCGTAGTGGAAAAGCTGTTTGCCGATCTCGGACCTCGCTTCAAGGCGCGGGCCGGCGGATATACGCGAATCCTCAGAATGGAGCCGCGTCCCGGTGATTCGGCGGATATGGCCTTGATGCAGCTGGTTGACGCGGCGACGGCACCCGCGGAAAAGACCGAGGACACGAAGGCCGCCAAGGCACCGAAGAAGTCCAAAAAGGCCGCGCCCGAAGCAGAGGACGCGGCGGCCGCACCCAAACGCCGTAAGGCCAAGGCTGCCGCCTAGTACCCCACGCGGTGGGTCAGGCTCCTATCGCCGCGCGGCGGGCGTGAGGCTTGCGTAAAGCGCAGCCAGCCGCTGTGCCATCCTCATCGAGGCCCAGGTTTCGGCATACTGGCGGGCTTGCGCACCGAGCGCACTGAGTGCGCTGCCGTCGGCCAGCAGACCGCTGACCACCTCGGCGAACCCCTTCCTGTCGTTCGGCGCGTGGCGGCAACCCAGGCCCGGTCCCAGAATATCGATCGTTCCCATGCGCGGGATGGCCACCACCGGCACGCCCTGCGCCATCGCCTCGAGCAACACCAAACCCTGGGTTTCCGTCAAAGAGGAAAACACGAAGACATCCGCCGCGCTGTAGCAGTCCTGTAGTTCGCCGCCGCGGTCGAAGTAACCGAGGAAACGCACGGCACCATCCA
>WNFT01002617.1_pt1 | contig 15430 bp, 14 predicted proteins | sample 5400191 | NCBI WGS metagenome assembly WNFT01 (sample SAMN13153359, study PRJNA577476) | soil metagenome | isolation source: 80 cm saprolite under Madrone tree | place: USA:California | collected 2016-06-14 | reverse complement strand
GACCTGCCGTGCCAGCCTCCACCGCGCATAACTGCATCGGCAGGAAAAGCGGTGCACGCCGTACCCCAGGTGTAGTGGAGACTTTTGGGGCACTGCCGTTGATTTTATTCACTTTTTGTCGCGAGTTGGTAAAGTTGGGTTAAGCTCGACCATCGGATTCGGGGAATAAACAATATGCAGACGAATGCCGGCAAGAAGAAACAAAAGTGCAAGAATTGTGAGGGCAAAGGCACCCTTAAGAAGGGAGACAAGGTCGTGAGGTGTCAGCGGTGCGATGGGACCGGGATCAAGCGGTGACTACACGGCCTTTCGCAGCGCCGCTGCGGTGCGCCAATTCGGAAGCGATCGAAGCACAAGCGGACGCGTCGTCGACGGCTCGATCCGTCGAAACTGACCGGTGTCTCGCCGTTCTCCGGTGGACAAGGCTTATGGTGAGCTTTCTTTTTGGCCGCCTAGAGAGACCCCACCATCTTAACTTCGACAACTGAGAAGCCGAGCTTCTCGTAAAGCGACCTTGCGGGATTCCGGCTTAGTACGTTCAAGTCGCATTGCTCAATTCCGACTGTGCGCCCCCAATCCAGTATGCGTGCTATCAGTTTGCTGCCAATGCCGCTGCGCCGCAGGCTTGGGAGAACGTAAACGACACTAATGTGCAATGTCCTCTTAGGTGCAAAGGCGGCACCTAAGGTCCGCAGCTCGGCGCCTGCAATTCCAATGAGATCCCCGTTCTCCGCTTCAGCAATCACGTATTTCGAATTCTCCCCTTGCAGTTCAGTGGTAAGGGCAATCGACAGTTTTTCCCAGGCTTCGTCCTCGGGGCCCGGAGCGTAGCCTCCATAGCTGGCCATGTCCGTAACCATTTGACGAATCATTTGAACGATGAATCCAGCTTCATCATATCTTGCGTCGCGAACAGCAATTTTGTCCATCGCCTTCGGGCTCCCGGCCAATGATCCCTATTGTGCAGATTTCTCCTACAGATTGGGAGCGTCCGATCCGAAGTGCCGCGGCATCGGAATCCTTCAGACCGAACTTTAGAGGGTTTCGGACGACGGGCCCCATCGCGACAGTGGGGCTGGCACCGGGGCCGTCGTCCGAAAGCCTCCAGGGAAGGAACCCGCGGCGAGGTGCGGTTGGTGCGCCGCGCGCTACGGCGATTTGATCGCAGCGCGGCGGGTGGGCAGAGGGCGGCGGGGCGCGGGGATCATCTGATTTTGGCACTGGATCGTGGTGATCGGGTTTGAATGAGCGGTGCTGACGCTGTGTTTGGGCGATGCACGCAGCAAGGGCAAAGACGCGCGAGTGGCCGCGCCGGATCGGTCTCGCTCGTCTGCTCGGCTGCGGGTGGGGCCAGGTTCAAGAGGTTACAAGGCGCTACGCGAGCTCACGGCTCGTCAAGACACTTGGAAATGTCAGACTTCGCCCCATCGACACATCGATTGGTCCGATCGTTTTGAAACCGGACGCCCGATAGAACCGTTCAGCGTTCAATGTCGAAAGGCAATGCAGTTTGCGTATGCCGAGTGTCCTCGCATCGTTGAAGCAACAAGCAAGCAGGGAGCTCCCAACTCTCGACCCGTCCACTCGGGATGAGTTGCAAAGTGGCGGATGTGCCCCTCCCCACCGTCCTTTGCTTCCGATAATAGACATTCTCGAACCCAATCCGCCTTCGTCACTAGGAACGCTGCTGGCGCGCTTTCTTGCGCCGGGCTGTCTTGGTGCCGGCCGCCCGCTTTGACGCACGCGCGGGCGGTGCCACGGTCGGGGCGACGGCCTTCCGTACCCGAGCGCCCGGCCCGCCGCCGTTTTCCGGAATGAACTCGATACCGGCCGCTTCGAGGGCGTGCTGAATCGCCTCGATCGTTGATTGCTTCGCGTCGGCGCCAAGCTCGATACGACTGACCGTATTTGCCGTAACGCCGGCCTTTTTAGCCAATTCGCGGACTCCCCACCCTATTGCAGCACGGGCCATCCGAAGTTGAACTGCCTTCATTTGTACAGGGTCCAAATTGGATTTGACATTGTATCAACAAGGTACCATTGTGTTTGTACAGTGTACCGACGCAAAGGGATGAAGGCAAGGAGATCGAAGATGGAAGAGACCAAGCGGAAGCTCCGCGAAGACCTGACCCCGGAGCAGCGGGAGCAGGCCGAAAAGATCGGATCGATCGAGTTCAAGAGCGCTCGGTATTCCCAGATGCGGCGGTTCGCGAAGTTCATCCCCAGCAGGGAACAGCACTAAAAGGTGACGCACGACGGTGGCCCTCCGGGGTCACTATCGGGCGTCATGCCCAGAGCGGCCGCGCACGGTGCGACCAACACCGCACGCGGCCTAACCACCGAAACCTGAATGAGAGGTTCCAATGGCTAACCCCGAAGTTATCACGATTCCGCTAGACCTACCCCGCGACGAAGCCAACGCTTTCGCCGAGCTATTGAAGCGCACAAGCTACGACGACTGCCTGCGCCGTTCCAATCGGAACAAGAAATATTCGGACGGCCGCCAGGAGGCGGACGTCATGTGGGCCGGGCTGCGGCTGGTCGAGACTCAGTTCAACGAGGCGGGCTTCGCGCCTCGCTGATTTTTCGTTGAAGGGCGTCCCAGATCGGGACGCCCTTTTGCTTCCCATAAGTGCAATTCCCGGAAGTCAATTGGGGTTTGAAATGACCACCGCCCTTGCGGTCATCCCTGAGCAAGTCGCACTGTTGCCCGCGCTCCCGGCTGCCGACATCGACCGGGCTGCCTCCTATGCCAAGCAAGACAAGGCGCCAGCGACGCGCGCGGCCTATAGGAGCGACTTCGCCAGCTTCCAGGCATTCTGCCTTAGCCGCGGCGTTGCCTCGCTCCCGGCCACAGCTGAGGCGTTGGCAGCCTATCTCGCGAGCGAGGTTGAGTCGGGCTTGAAGCCCTCGACGATTTCGCGGCGGTGCGCTGCGATCCGCTACGCTCACAAGCTTGCCGGCCGCGAGCCGCCCACCAATTCCGAGGCGGTCAAGGCGACCCTACGGGGCATCCGGTCGATCGGAGCCGCGCCCGTCCGCAAGGCGCCCGCCGTCGCCGAAATCATGCGTGACATGGCCCATGCCGCGCCGACCAGCATCAAGGGCTTGCGAGATCGTGCATTGCTATTGCTGGGCTTTGGCGGGGCCTTCCGTCGCTCCGAACTCGTGGCGCTCGATGTCGCTGACCTTGAGGAAACCGAGGCCGGATTGCGGGTCACGATCCGCCGTAGCAAGACCGATCAGGAGGGCATCGGCACGACGATTGCCGTTGTCCGCGGTGGCGCGAACTGCCCGGTCAAGGCGCTCCGGGCGTGGCTCGATGCTGCCGGGATCGCTGAGGGGGCGGTGTTTCGCCCTGTCCGCAAGGGCGGCAAGGTCCTCGACCGGCGCCTGACCGCCAAGTCGGTCTGCGACTTGGTCAAGGCTTATGCCCGCCGCGTCGGCCTTGATGGCGCGGCCTTCGGTGCCCACTCGCTGCGGAGCGGCTTCCTGACCAGCGCCGCCCGCAGAGGCGCCAGCGTTTTCAAAATGCGGGACGTGAGCCGGCACAAGTCAATGGACGTGTTGCAGGCCTACGTCCGCGACGCGGATCTCTTCCGTGATCATGCTGGCGCTGGGTTGCTCTGATGGCTGACACGAACATCACCGAATCGCGTTCCTGGTCGGCGCAATGACCCGACAAACGCCTTGCGCCAGCGACGACGGCGCAAGCGCAAGGCCCAGTCGACCGTTACGGCGCACGCCCAACGTGCACAAATTGCGCATGTCGAAAAACCCAACGATATCAAATCCGACGTAACGTTTCCGTCGGTCGACGGAATGTCGCTGACGTTACTGCCTCCGTGATTGAGCTGGCGGGCGCGGCAGCGTAGCGGCGCTCAGCGAGACCGGCCAAGCGCACCACTTAAGCGTCCGCCTGGGGCTCTTAATGGTTCTTTATTTGTTCTCTTTCTATGGTTAGAGTCGACTAAAGGGATGATTCGACCGTGACCGCCGCTTATCTCGCCAAGCTCAATCCGCAACAGCGACGGGCCGTAGAACATGGCGTGGGGATCCCAAATGACGGTCTCGGTAATCCGCTCCTGGTAATCGCCGGGGCGGGGTCCGGAAAGACAAACACGCTAGCCCATCGCGTGGCGCATTTGATCGTCAACGGAGCCGATCCGCGGCGCATCCTCCTCCTGACCTTTTCTCGGCGCGCGGCTGCCGAAATGACCCGCCGGGTTGAACGCATTTCGGCGCAGGTGTTGGGACAGACCGCCGCCATCATGACGGACGCGTTGACCTGGGCCGGCACCTTTCACGGCATCGGGGCACGTTTGCTGCGCGAATATGCCGACCAGATCGGCCTCGATCCGAATTTCACGATCCACGATCGTGAAGACTCGGCCGACCTGATGAACCTGGTTCGGCATGAACGCGGCTACTCAAAAACCGAGAGTCGATTTCCGACCAAGAGCACCTGTCTGGCCATTTATTCCCGTTGCGTGAATGCCGAGGCGGCGATCGAAGAGGTGTTGCGTACATCCTATCCATGGTGCGCCGCCTGGGCTCGCGAGCTGCGGGGGCTGTTCGCATCCTACGTCGAGGCCAAGCAGCGCCAGAATGTGCTCGATTACGACGACCTGCTGCGCTATTGGGCGGAAATGCTAAGCGCCCCGGCATTGGCGGCTGATGTCGGTGGGCGTTTTGATCATGTGCTTGTTGACGAATATCAGGACACCAACCGACTGCAATCGTCGATCCTGTTGGCGCTGAAACCCGACGGGAGGGGTCTGACCGTCGTCGGCGACGACGCCCAGTCGATCTATTCCTTCCGGGCCGCCACCGTGCGCAACATCCTCGACTTTCCGTCGCGGTTCAGCCCGGCCGCTGAAATCATCACCCTCGATCGGAACCATCGTTCGACCCAGCCGATTCTCTCGGCGGCGAACGCGGTCATCGATCTTGCCGCCGAACGCTTTACCAAGAATCTGTGGACGGAACGCCACGCCGCCGAACGACCGCAGCTTGTCAGTGTCCGTGACGAAACCGATCAGGCACGGTACGTGGTCGAACGTGTGCTGGAAAATCGAGAGGGAGGAACGACCTTGAAGCACCAGGCGGTGCTGTTTCGCGCCTCGCATCACAGCGGACCGCTGGAAGTCGAGCTCACCCGCTGCAACATTCCCTTTGTGAAGTTCGGCGGGCTGAAGTTTCTCGACGCGGCCCACGTCAAGGATGTTCTGGCATTGCTGCGCTTTGTCGAGAACCCACGCGACCGTGTCGCCGGGTTCCGGGTGATGCAGCTTCTGCCCGGTGTGAGGCCAGCCGCGGCACAACGCGCCCTCGACCACATGACGGACGCGGCCGATCCGATCGAAGCCCTTGGCTTGGCTCCGGCACCGCCGCGCGCGGGAGACGACTGGTTATCGTTCGTCGCAACTGCCAGGCAGCTTGGTGCCGGAACGGCAGGCTGGCCCTCGGAACTGGAATTGGCACGCCTTTGGTACGAGCCGCATCTTGACCGCATTCATGAGGATGCCGTGACCCGGCGGGCGGATCTGATTCAGCTGGAACAGATCGCCGGCGGCTACCCCTCGCGTGAGCGCTTCCTGACCGAGCTGACGCTCGATCCGCCGGACGCCACCAGCGACCAGGCGGGCGTTCCGCTGCTTGACGAGGATTATCTGATCCTGTCGACGATCCATTCGGCCAAGGGCCAGGAATGGAAATCCGTCTTCGTGCTCAACGCAGTCGATGGCTGCATTCCGTCCGATCTCGGGACCGGCACCACGGCGGAGATCGAGGAAGAGCGTCGGCTTCTCTATGTGGCGATGACCCGTGCTAAGGATGATCTGCATGTCATCGTGCCGCAGCGGTTTTTCACGCACCAGCAGAACGCACACGGCGACCGGCATGTCTACGCGTCGCGCACACGCTTCGTGCCGCGCGACGTTCTTCATCTCTTCGACGCCGCGACCTGGCCGGTCCTGTCTGCTAAGACTGCGACACGATCAGCGAGCCAGGGCGTTCGCGTCGATGTGGCCGCGCTCATGCGTGGCATGTGGCGCTAGGGACGCGCTACCACTTGTACAGCATTACGGGAGGCCTCGGGGCCTAACCATTCATGCTCGGACCCGGCCAGGACTGTGACAACGGCAAGCGCGAGACCGCTTTTGGGCACGGCGATGCTGAATCTGGCCCGGAGCGCCCGCGTAAGATCATCCACATTGACATGGACGCCTTCTTTGCGTCCGTCGAACAGCGCGACAATCTCGAGCTGCGCGGCAAGCCCGTCGCAGTCGGAGGCTCCCGCGAACGCGGTGTCGTCGCGGCGGCAAGCTACGAGGCGCGTAAGTTCGGTGTTCGCTCCGCGATGCCTTCGGTGATCGCACGCCGGAAATGTCCCGAACTGATCTTCACGAGGCCTCGGTTCGACGTCTACAGAGAAGTCTCTCTGCAAATTCGCGCGATCTTTGCGGAATACACATCAATCATCGAGCCGCTGTCACTCGATGAAGCCTATCTCGACGTGACGGAAAACCTCCAGGGCATTACTTCAGCAACCAAAATTGCCGAGAGGATCAGGGAGCGAATTCGGGCTGAAACCCAACTGACGGCGTCTGCCGGCGTGTCCTACAACAAATTCCTGGCGAAGCTTGCTTCCGACCACCGCAAGCCCGATGGGCTGTTTGTCATCACGCCAGCGATGGGGCTGGTCTTCGTTGAAGCCCTCACGGTGGAGAGGTTTCACGGGGTTGGCCCGGCGACAGCCGCCAAGATGAATAAGCTCGGCATTTTCACAGCCCTCGATCTGAGGGCGCAGGGCGAGGAGTTCCTGCGGAAGCATTTCGGCAAGTCGGGACCACATTATTATTACATCTCTCGCGGCATCGATCATCGGCCTGTCCTGGCCAATCGTGTCCGCAAGTCGGTTGGTGCCGAGAACACATTCCCGCACGATCTCACAAACCTGGAAGATATGCAGGCTGAGCTTGAACCGCTCAGTGAAAAGGTCTGGCGTTACTGCGACGCGACGGGCGTGCGGGGGCGGACCGTGACCCTGAAAGTGAAGTACGCGGATTTCCAGATCATCACCCGTAGCCGCTCTTTCAGCGCGCCGGTAGCGGACATCGCGGTTTTGGCAGCGGTCACCAGGGAGTTACTTGCGACGTTGCATCCAACAACGAAGGGTGTTCGCCTTCTCGGCGTTTCGCTGTCGTCCCTGTCTTGCGACAAGGTCGATGTCGATCCTCAGATGATCTTAGCGTTGTGACGCTGTGAATCAGCCAAGAAGGAGACATTTTTTCACAGCGCCGGTCCTTCAAACCCATTGGATTCTATATCGGGAGGTCCGGTAAGCGAATGTCAAAAATATGGAACAAGAAACCGATTGCGGCATTGCAGACGGAGGCGGCGGAGGTTGAAATCCAAGAACTGATGACCCATGGCAGCGTCCCGCTCAAACGGACGCTATCCGCCATGAGCCTGACGGCACTCGGGATTGGCAACGTCATCGGTGCTGGCATATTTGTGCTCACTGGCCAAGCCGCAGCCGCTCATGCCGGTCCGGCGATAGGTCTGTCCTTCGTCGTCAGCGCGCTTGCATGCGCTTTCGCCGGCATGTGCTATGCGGAAATGGCGTCGAGCGTTCCGATTTCGGGGAGCGCCTATACCTACGCCTATGCCACAATGGGAGAAATCATTGCGTGGATCATCGGTTGGGACCTGCTCCTCGAATACGCGTTGGGGGCGGCCACCGTGGCGATTGGCTGGTCCGGTTACGTCGTCAGCTTTCTCAAGGATTTTGGCATCACGCTGCCGGACATCTGGACAGCGGCGCCGTTTGATTTTGATCCGGCGCGCGGTGAATGGCAAAGAACGGCGGCTCTGATCAATGCCCCGGCCATGTTGGTGACCGCCATTGCCTCGATGCTGCTGGTCGTAGGCATTCACGAATCCGCGAAGGTCAATAACTTCATTGTCGTCGTCAAAGTAGGCATCGTGTTGATCTTCATTTTCGTTTCCATTTGGTTCGTAAATACTGCCAATTGGGTGACGGCGAGCAATCCCGATGGTGCGCTGATTCCGCCCAATCTCGGACCCGGTCAATTCGGATGGAGCGGCATCCTGCGCGGCGCGGCCGTGGTGTTTTTTGCATATATCGGGTTTGATGCCGTATCCACGGCGGCACAGGAGGCAAGCAACCCGCAACGGGACATGCCGATCGGCATTCTGGGGTCGCTCGCCGTCTGCACGCTGCTCTACGTAATGGTGGGCTTCATCATCACTAGCATCGTGCCGTATGACGAGCTCAACGTGCCCGACCCGATCGCTGTTGGAATCGACGCGATCGGTCTGAAGTGGCTTGGGCCGATCATCAAACTCGGTGCAATTCTCGGCTTAAGCTCGGTCATTCTCGTGAGTTTGCTCGCTCAGACGCGGATTTTATATTGCATGTCGAAGGACGGGCTGCTGCCACGCAAGGCCGCGATTGTCCATCCGCGCCTGCGCACGCCCTACATCACTACGATGGTCACGGGAGTCATTGTGACGATCCTGGCAGGGCTGTTACCGATCGAACTTCTTGGCGAACTGGTCAGCATCGGCACCCTTCTGGCATTTGCGATTGTCTGTGTTGGCGTGCTCTTACTGCGCGTTGTGCAACCGGACCTGCCGCGTCCGTTCAAGACGCCTGCAGTGTGGTTCGTCGCTCCGGCCGGGGCAGCATCCTCGGTTTTTCTGATGTTCGGCCTGCCCGTCGAGACGTGGGAGCGACTAGGGTTGTGGCTAGTGGTCGGCCTCGCGCTTTATTTCCTTTACGGCGTGCATCACAGCCGGCTCGCAGTGCCAGCTCTATAAGGCACGTACTTCCGGAGTCGGAGGAACTCCGGACGCGCCAACCGCATAGCAGGCACCGCCGCTTGTGACCCCAAGCGGTCCTGGACGCTTTCAAAGCATTTGGCAATGCAGCAGCCTCATTATCACACCCCTTTTTTCGCTCGCACCGAAAATGACACGGGAATGCGGGGATGGCCGTCGGGAAGCCGCCACCACCCATCGGGTGTCGGCACCAGCATCGGCACGCCTTGCCACGGCAACACGTCGTGCTCGCGAAACATCGTAATCGTCAGCCCCGAGTCGATAAGTGCACCGAGGATCGCGGACAGCGGATGTATCCACTCCCGCGTCGACTGATGCGTCATGACGGTTGGATCGCCAGTATAGGTCGTCGCATTGTTGAACTCCAGCGGCCGGTCAGGAGGCGTCCAGTAATCATAGGTGGGGAGCAGTTTGCCGGCGAACTCCTCCAGCACATAGAAGCCCGGATGCGCGTCGGCGCAGTAAAGCTCGCCCCCCGGCGCCAGCACGGATGCGATGACCCTCGCCCAAAGCCTCATGTCGGGTAGCCAGCACAGCGCTCCCCACGCGTAAAGACGACGCGGCGCCTCGTCTACGGTTCCTTGAACGAAGTCAGCCTTCAGTCCGGTTTCCTCCGCAAGGCGGCGCGCAGCGTTCACCGCTGCTCCGGAAGAAATCGAGTCCCGTCGCGACGGCGCCGAGTCGCGCCAAACGAAGCGTGTCCAGCCCGATATGGCACTGCAGATGGAGGACACGCTTGCCGCGGACATCGCCGAGCTCGACCGCTTCGATCCCCTGGAACGCCCTCTCGCCCGCACGAAAGCGGTCCATCGTGTAGAAGCCGGTGGAGTCGCGTGCATGGATGGCGGCGCGCTCATCCCAATTCCAGCGGTTCATCTCGATTGGATCGGCCATGCAAGGCCTCGCAACTACGAATACGCAAGCAAGCGCGATGGCTCACCTGTATCAGCTTTGCTGGGTGCAAAGTAATATAAGCCGCGAAGGCCGGTACCGGGGATTGCTGCCGCCTGCGCTGACACCTTGGAGCGTCTCTGTTTGACCCGATTCAGACATCGTCGCACCAGGCGGTCGCGTCGAAACCGGGCACCGCCTCGCCCGTCAGTCGCATTCAGGCGCTTGCCGGTCGACACCCAGCGCCCGCAGCTTGCCGGACTTGATGTGCTCCATCGTCGTCGACACCGCGTCGAAGCCACTTGCGCCTGCCGCCCGAGCAGATCCGTCACCGCCCGCGCGCAACCGCGGTTAGCGCGCCCGCCGGCGTCGCCTGCCTCACCTTCGTCGGCGACAAGGCGGTTCGATGCATACCGAGCCCACAGCAGAGCCGGGCTGGGCCTATTGTGGTGCGGGTCAGTGCTGGTGATGCCGATGGTTTGCTGCCGGGGCATCCTGCGCGCCGTCCGCAAGACGCGAGGTTTGGGCTTCGATATAGGTGATCAAGTCCGCGGCATCGATCTCGGAGAGTCCCAGATTCGGCATCCGCACGCCCGGAAACCTCGCTGCGACCGTCATGGCAACCGGGTCCTTTTCGGCCCGTACCTTGTCGGGGGCCCTGATGAATCGCTCCAGCCAGGTTCGTTGGCGGCGCTCGATGACACCGCGCAAGTCAGGCCCGACGCGATCGCCGACCCCGATCGTGTGGCAGGGAGCGCAGAGTTTCTTGAACAGGGTCATGCCCGGCTGTAGATCGAGCGCATAGCCGGTATTGCTCGCCTCATCGAACTTTGGCTGGCGTACTTCATTGCGCCATTTCGGATCCATGGAGCGAATGTCCATGATAAGGCGGTCGAGATCGCCGAATGCCGTATTCCTCGCCCACTCGCCGGTCGCATCGTTGCCGAGGACGATTTCATTGCGGTGCTCGCTCAAGGTGCGGCTCTTGTCGCCAAGTCTCGAATTGATCAATCTGATGTCTTCCGGCTTCCCGGTCAGAAACAACCATCCCGGTCCGGTGTCGAAGGCCGTGGCGAACTCCTTGAGCCGCTCCGGCGTATCGCGCTCCGGGTCGACAGTCATCGAAACAAAGAAAATATCGCGACCCACCTTGTCGCCCAGCTTGTCCTCCACTTGCGCTATCCGTGCGGTCGTGAGCGGACAGATATCCGGGCAATTCGTGTAGATGAAGCTGATCAGGACGATCTTGCCCTTGATGACATCGTCGTAGAATTTCAGCGTTTTGCCATCCTGAGTGACGACGGGCAGGTTGGGGAAGTAATCTGCTCCTCGGTGCCCGGTCTGGGCTTCAAGCGGGCCCCGCGCCGATATGATCACAGCCGCAAGCGCCACGATGGCCGTCAACGGACTTCGTCGCATATTTGCCTCCTGTGCCTCCATAACATGGCGCCGATCGCTTCGACCTGACATCGTGGATACGGCTTGAACGCGGATGACCCGAGCAATGGACCTATCGTCCACCATACGACGGTGACGCGCGCATCAAGACGCACCGCGTGAGACCGCAGCGGCGTCAGCTGCGGCGATCGTAAGGCCCACGACTATTGCAGAGCGGTAACCGTCGGTTTGCCGTTGATCCGCTCGACCGTGGCCTGAACGGTCGCTCCGACCGTCGCCGTGTTGAGCAGCGGTGGGCTCACCTGGTAGTCGGCGGTCGCCGTGGGCGAGGCGGTATTAACAGTGCTGGCCGCAGTTGGTTTCGCGGGCAAGGTTTGTCTCAGACTTATTGTGCCTGCTGCCCTGTTCACTTTGGCGACCACCGCCGTGAACGTGGCAGTTGTCGCAGTCGCGGTCTGCGCAGAGGTAGAAGCGGTCTGCGCATATGCGCAGGAGCTGCCGAGCCCGATTGCGAACATTGCCGCGAATACCGTTTTACTGATCTTCATCGTTACCTCCCGAAGCATTGCCGAAGCGTCGAACGTGCTTTGGACTCAAGCGGGCCTCTCGCCGATATGATCACAGCCGCGAGCGCCACGACGGCTGTCAGCGGACTTCGTCGCATATGTGCCTCCTGTGCCTCCATAACGTGGCGCCGAGGGATGCCTTTCGACATCCTTCGGCGGATCGCGTTCCTCAGTCGTCTGCTATGGGACTCCGCTAGGGGTCATCCGCAGCGGATTTGACGCAATCGTAGTGATCTGCGATGGGCTGGTGCTGGCTGTCGCTTCCGGCACCACTTCGGGCGTCGTGAAGAACACGCCGTCGGGCGTCGGGTTCGGAGTTGCGGTGATCGCGGCCTGCGGTGACCCGGCCACGCCGGTGAGGAGCTGGATGCGCATCAACAGGGCGAAGTCCTCGTGCACCGTGTTGTGGCAATGGTTGACGTAGGATCCGCCATATTCCCCGAACTGGATCTGGAATTGCACCTGACCCGAGGGACGCAGCCGCCAGACGTCCTTTCTGACCAGCAGTTCGGTTGCGGGAATTTGATCGCCGCCGCGGTTCATGGTGATGCCTTCCTCGAAGTGGAGATGGATCGGGTGATCCCAACCTCCCCCTCCGTTGATATAGGTCCAGTGCTCGATGTCCCCCGCCTTCGGGTACAACAGCTGGACCCGGTTGGCGTTCATGGAGTGGGCTTGACCTCCGTCGACGATGACGGTCCAGGGGAACGACGCGGTATCCGGACAATCGGGTATGCATTGACCATTGGGCCCGCGCGAGTCGCCACTGCCGGATCTCCCCCATTGGACGACCCGTTCTCGTACCGGGGTGACGATCGGGATTTGCTGGGTCAAGATGTTCGGCACCACGCTGCGATCGGGGTCGGTTGAATGGAGGATGACACCCGGAACGTCTACGCTTGGAACCTGACTGACGATCCGGAATTGCAGGATTCCGCCGACGGCCGGGTCGTTTGAACTGCCTGCTAGAGCTTGCTGCAGCGGGAGTTGCTGGTCCGGCTTGCGCCCGTCGGTCTGCTGCAGCGTATTCACCAGCGTGAGACGATCGCCGATCCTGAACCGCGAGAAGTCGACGATGATGTCGTAACGCTCGGCAGTGCCTTGCTGATCGAGCGAAGTCAGGGAGATCGGGTTGACAAACAGATTACCGTCGTTGGCGATCTGCAGGAACGGCACGGCGTTTCCGCTCGAGTCGGCAATCTGCAGCTGGATGAATCGCGACATCCCGGCGCTCAGGATGCGGAACCGGTACTTGCGCGGCAGCACCTCCATGAACGGTGCGTAGGCCATGTTGACCAGCATCACGTCGCCGAGGAATCCGTCGGTGTCGAAGATGTCAAAGAACAACTGGCCGGTCGGATCGAAGGCCGCGTCCGAGACAATGAGGTTCACGTCGAAGTCGACATTGCCGAAATCCAGCAGGCTGCCGCTTGGCAATCGCAGATTGATCCCATCGGTGAGCGCTTCGTTGCCGCGGTCGGGGCCGCTGTACATGTTGATCATGCCGAGATTGCCCTTGTAGACATTCTCGGCCGTGAAGAAGAATCGGTGGTCGTGGGCCCACATCGTGCCCTGGATCTCGCGAAAATCGCCCGCCACATTGACGAGGCCGCCATTACCGTTAGGTCCTGACGCACGTGGATCCGTTGCTTGGGTATTGATCTTGTCGCGCCGGGCGAGCGTCGTGCTCCAGCGGTAGTCGTAGAATGTCCCCGGGAAGTGGTGCACGTTGGCAGCGCCATCGCTTTCGGCGCCGTTGTGGGCATTGTGAAAGTGGAGTTGGCTCTCGTTGCGACCGAATCCGTTGTTCTGCGCGCGGTCGACCGGCAGGTTGTTGTAAATCCGGGTAATGAGGGGTTGCCCGTATCGGGTCTTGATAAGGAACGGCGGCAACGTTCCCGTGGGGTTTGTGCCTCCGGAATTTGTTCGGCCTGTGTTGTAGGTCCAGACGCTGTTCGCATTCTGCGCAGGAAAATTGGGGTGGAAGCTGGTGTTCGGCGCAATCGGACTCAATGACATCACATAGCCGGCCTGCGGGAAGAACTCGTTCCAGCGCTGATGCGCGAAAATCTCGCCAGGCGGGCGACCCTCGATCGGCCCTCGTCCGGTGAGCGGATTCCTGAACTGCGGGTCGCTCGGGTTTGCCGTGAAGTCGGTGTGATAGGACAGGCGTCGGGCCGTCCGCGTTTCGCCCGTCGCCGCAGGAAAGGCTGCGTCGCCCGCCGAGGCAGGGTCAGCGGACGGGACGCGGGTGAGCGGTTGCGGCGTCTGAAGCGCCAGCCGCGGCAGCGGCTGGGTGTATTTCTGGGCGCCAAAGAGAGGGCTCGGTGGCGTACCGGTCGGAACACCATCGGCGAAGGCGCTCGGGGCAAATGGACTGAGACCGTTTTTCAAAGCGAGTCCGCCAAAGGTCAGGAGCCCCCATTTGTAAAGATCGCGCCGGGTGATTTGGCCTATTGATAGCGCCCTGATAATTTCGGCCCGCTTGTTGCGAGCGTTCTGGGCCTCTCTCAGTCGGATGCGTGATACTTTAGGCGATAAGTAATACATGCTTGGTCTCCTCCTCCACGCCACATCACTGATGGCGTCCCATTACCTGTCGACTGCATTTCATTCTTGATTTGGAACCTATGCGGTCACGGGGCTCGCACCCTCAACCCGTGTCGGTCAGCTTGAAAATTCCCCGTCCAGACTGGAAACAATGGGCCGATTGTCCGTTTGTGGGACCGCATGGGTACGCTCCGCAGCGCCCTCCTCCGCTACGTCAGACCGCGCTTCAATTGGAGGTTATGATGGCCTCAAACTTCTGACCGGTGGTTTCCGCACAATATCGTGATCGCGCGCTTCCCGGCCTTTCCGCTGAGAAAGGCAGCTCGCAATTTTCCTATTGCTCATGCCGCAGGACGCACCGATGAGCACATCCCCCTCCCCCTGTGAAGCTGTCGGCGCATTGACCCCAAAACCCGCGCAAGCTGTCCCCGAACAAAGCTGCTACCTAAATAATTTGAAGTAAATTTGCCAAGAAAACGGCAAGAAAGCGTTGCCAGGCTTCCGCCCGCCCATCCAGCATCCGCTAGCACAATCATCATCCATCACGACCTATCCCTCGAACAAGATATTTCAGGCCTGCAAGGCCGATTTATGCGTGATCTAAGATACAACAAGCATGTCGGCTCGTGACCCATTGCGAATCGTTGTCGCCATCGACCTCCACACGGACTGCGCCGCTGGCGGCTTCTCGCCCAGTAACGGCCTAGCGGCCCGCATCTGTCGGCGCCCACAGAGTGCGCCTGCCATTGCGGATCGGTTGGCCCCGCGCGATCTTGGCAATCGCGTCCCCTGACAGCTTGACGGGAGTGCCCAACCAGATGGGCGGGCCTTCCTCTTCTGGCCTCGTCCAGCAACCGACATGCGTTGATGGGGCGAGCACGCCGATTTCGCGCAGGTCGTGCACCTGGTGGCTTATGTTGCAGCCGATGGCGTCTCGCAGCGCGACGAATCCAATTCCGTTGTCCCCAGCCGCGATCAGCTTTTCGATGATCTGGCGACTGACAGATTTTCTGACCTGCAGGCCGGGCCTCGGTAGAACTAACAGGCCACGGCCCTCATCAACCCGCACGATCAGGCCACGGATCCGCATCTCCATCGTAAGATAGTGCATCGTCCAGATGGACGTACGCAGTTTGCGCGCGAGCTGCGACACCGTC
>WNFT01010002.1_pt1 | contig 15433 bp, 5 predicted proteins | sample 5400191 | NCBI WGS metagenome assembly WNFT01 (sample SAMN13153359, study PRJNA577476) | soil metagenome | isolation source: 80 cm saprolite under Madrone tree | place: USA:California | collected 2016-06-14 | reverse complement strand
GCTTGAACCGGCGATGCCGGTGCGGCCGCCGCCGGCGCAGGCCCGGCGGGCGGCTGCGGCTCCGGCATTGCTTTGGTATCCACAGTTTCCACAGGCCGCGGCAGGGCGGAAGGTTGCTCCGCGCGCTTGACCCGCTCGACCCGGGTCTCCGCCGGGGTGTCCTTCATCGCCGTCTTGGTCAGGAGCACGCCGCCGCCAAACCCGAACGCCAGCGCGCCCACCACGGTTCCAACCCCCAGCAGGTATGAGGACAATGAAAACGGCATCGTTGTCTCCCTGTTTACCAAGCGAACGCTCCACCCGCGCCGCCGTTCCGCAGATGCGGACAGGGTTAAAATGAACGGGCAGCCGCACCGAAAATTCCGCGCAGCAACCCGCCACCGAATCGCCAAAACAGTAGCGGCCCCAAAACCGTCGCGATCATCGGGTTTGGTTTCGACCCCAGCCAGACGGATCGTTGAAATCGGTTTGTCCGTCGGGAACAAAGTTCCAAATGATGGATTGTTCCTTTGCGCCCGGATTTCGGCACTCGGGGTAACGGCTAACGGCTTGGTATTCAGCTTGATTTAAGACCGTGCGCACGATTTTATGATCAAGAATCGCGCGCCCTGTTCGGATTCGATCGCGTATTCCTTCAAGGGAACTGCCATGACTGATCTCGGTCCTGCCTCTCCATCGGCCCGGCGTCGTTCCAAGGTCAAACCATTTACGAACGGCAAGCCCGATCCTTCGCAGGAGCTGCTTCACGCGCTGCAAGCGATGCGAAGCGGCGACTTCTCGGTGCGGATGACGGGTGATCATCTCGGCATCGAGGGAAAGATCGCCGACACCTTCAATGAAATCGTCGCCGCCAATCAGCGGATGGCGCAGCAGCTGGAGCGCGTCGGCCAGGTCGTCGGACGCGAAGGAAAAACCAGGCAGCGCGTCAAGTTCGGTCTCGCCAGCGGCTCCTGGGCCGACATGGAAGGCTCGGTCAACACCTTGATCGATGATCTGCTGTGGCCGACACGTGAAGTGACGCGGGCCGTCGCCGCCGTCGCGCAGGGCGATCTTTTGCAAACCGTTCAGCTCGATGTCGACGGCCGCCCCCTGGGCGGCGAATTTTTGCAATCGGCCAACATCGTCAACACCATGATTAAGCAGCTCAGCGTGTTCACCTCCGAAGTGACGCGCGTCGCGCGCGAAGTGGGCACCGAAGGCAAACTCGGCGGTCAGGCGCAAGTGCCCGAGGTGACCGGCGTCTGGAAGGACCTGACCGAGAGCGTCAACTCGATGGCCAACAACCTCACCGGCCAGGTGCGTAACATCGCCGAGGTGACGATCGCGGTTGCCAACGGCGACCTGTCCAAGAAGATCACGGTGGACGTGCGGGGCGAAATCCTGCAGCTGAAGGAAGCCATCAACACCATGGTGGATCAGCTTCGCTCCTTCGCCTCCGAAGTCACGCGCGTCGCGCGCGAAGTCGGCACCGACGGCAAGCTCGGCGGCCAGGCGATCGTCCCCGGCGTCGCCGGGACGTGGAAAGACCTCACCGACTCCGTCAACGCGATGTGCGGCAACCTCACCGCACAGGTTCGTAACATCGCCAACGTCACCACGGCGGTGGCCCGCGGCGACCTCTCGCGCAAGATCACGGTGGACGTCCGCGGCGAAATCCTCGAGCTGAAAGACACCATCAACACGATGGTCGATCAGCTCAATTCATTCGCTTCCGAAGTGACGCGCGTCGCCCGCGAAGTCGGTACCGAAGGCAAGCTCGGCGGCCAGGCTCAGGTGCCTGGCGTTGCCGGCACCTGGAAGGACCTCACCGACAACGTCAACTTCATGGCGTCGAACCTGACCGCCCAGGTCCGCAACATCGCCGACGTCGCCACCGCGATCGCCGGCGGCGACCTTTCCAAGAAGATCACCGTGAACGTGTCGGGCGAAATCCTTCAACTGAAGGAAACGCTCAACACCATGGTCGACCAGCTCAATGCGTTTGCCGGCGAGGTGACGCGCGTCGCGCGCGAGGTCGGCACCGACGGCAGGCTCGGTGGCCAGGCCAACGTGCTCGGCGTCGCCGGTACCTGGAAGGATTTGACCGAGAGCGTCAACTCGATGGCCAGCAACCTGACGGCGCAGGTGCGCAACATCGCGGAGGTGACCACCGCGGTCGCCAATGGCGACCTGTCGAAGAAGATCACGGTCGACGTGCGCGGCGAAATTCTCGAACTGAAAAACACCATCAACACCATGGTGGATCAGCTCAATGCGTTTGCCGGCGAAGTGACGCGCGTCGCGCGCGAGGTCGGCACCGAAGGCAAGCTCGGCGGCCAGGCGCTGGTGCGCGGCGTTGCCGGCACCTGGAAGGATCTCACCGACAGCGTCAACTCGATGGCCTCTAACCTGACCGGCCAGGTCCGCAACATCGCCGAAGTCGCGACCGCGGTCGCCAAGGGCGACCTGTCGAAAAAGATCACCGTCAACGTGTCGGGCGAAATCCTTCAGCTGAAGGAGACGCTCAACACCATGGTCGACCAGCTCAACGCCTTTGCCGGCGAAGTGACGCGCGTCGCCCGCGAAGTCGGTACCGACGGCAAGCTCGGCGGCCAGGCCGAAGTGCCCGGCGTCGCCGGCACCTGGAAAGACCTCACCGACAGCGTGAACTCGATGGCCGGCAATCTGACCGCCCAGGTCCGCAATATCGCCGAGGTGGCAACCGCGATTGCCGGCGGCGACCTTTCGCGCAAGATCACGGTCGACGTCCGCGGCGAAATCCTGCAGCTCAAGGAGACGCTCAATACGATGGTCGATCAGCTCAACCGGTTCGCCGGTGAGGTGACCCGCGTGGCGCGCGAAGTCGGGACCGAAGGCCGCCTCGGCGGTCAGGCCAATGTGCCGGGCGTCGCCGGCACCTGGAAAGACCTCACCGACAGCGTGAACTCGATGGCGGGCAATCTGACCGCCCAGGTCCGCAACATCGCCGAAGTGACCACCGCGGTCGCGCGCGGCGACCTGTCGCGCAAGATCACCGTCGACGTGAAGGGCGAAATTCTCGAGCTGAAAAACACCATCAACACCATGGTCGACCAGCTCAACGCGTTCGCATCCGAAGTGACGCGCGTGGCGCGCGAAGTCGGCACCGAAGGCAAGCTCGGCGGTCAGGCCGAAGTGCCCGAAGTCGCAGGCACCTGGAAGGACCTCACCGACAACGTCAACTTCATGGCGTCGAATCTGACCGCGCAGGTCCGCAACATCGCCGAGGTGGCGACCGCGATCGCGGGCGGCGACCTCTCCAAGAAGATCACCGTCGACGTTCGCGGTGAAATCCTGCTGCTCAAGGATACCCTGAATACGATGGTCGAGCAGCTCCGCTCGTTCGCCGCCGAAGTGACGCGCGTCGCGCGCGAGGTCGGCACCGAAGGCCGGCTCGGCGGCCAGGCCGTGGTGCCCGGCGTCGGCGGCACCTGGAAGGACCTGACCGACAACGTCAACCTGCTGGCGGCTAACCTGACGACCCAGGTCCGCAACATCGCCGAAGTCACGACCGCGGTGGCGCGCGGCGACCTGTCGCGCAAGATCACCGTCGACGTCAAGGGCGAGATTCTCGAACTGAAAAACACCATCAACACGATGGTGGACCAGTTGAATGCGTTCGCCGGCGAAGTGACGCGCGTGGCGCGCGAGGTCGGCACCGAGGGCAAGCTCGGCGGACAGGCGCAAGTGCCCGGCGTCGCCGGCACCTGGAAGGATTTGACCGACACCGTGAACTTCATGGCAGCCAACCTGACCGAACAGGTCCGCGGCATCGTCAAGGTGGTGACCGCGGTCGCCAACGGCGACCTGAAACAGAACCTGACGGTGAAGTCGAAGGGCGAGGTCGCGGCGCTCGCCGAGACCATCAACAACATGACCGATACCCTGGCGACCTTTGCCGATCAGGTCTCGAGCGTCGCACGCGAAGTCGGCGTCGAAGGCCGCCTCGGCGGCCAGGCCAACGTGCCCGGCGCCGCCGGAACCTGGAAGGATTTGACCGGCAACGTTAACCTGCTTGCCGCCAACCTGACGTCGCAAGTGCGCGCGATTGCCGAAGTGGCGACCGCCGTCACCAAGGGCGACCTGACTCGTTCGATTCAGGTCGACGCACGCGGCGAGGTGGCCGAACTCAAAGACAACATCAACACGATGATCGGCAATTTGAGGCTCACCACCGACGTCAACACCGAGCAGGACTGGCTGAAGACCAACCTCGCCAGGTTCACCAACATGCTGCAAGGCCAGCGCGACCTTACCACGGTCGGCCGGCTGCTTCTGACCGAGCTGACGCCGCTGGTGAATGCCCATATGGGCGTGATCTACCAGGTCGAAAATGAAGACAGCCCGCGTCTGCACCTGCTTTCGGCCTATGCCGACGACGGCAGCAATCCTCATCCGCAAGCCATGCAATTCGGCGAGGGGCTGATCGGACAATGCGCGATGGACAAGCGCCAGCGGCTGGTATCGGACATCCCGAGCGACGCGGTCCCGATCAATTCAGCGCTGGTGCGCGTCGTACCGAAGAACGTCGTGGTGCTTCCGATCCTGTTCGAGAACCAGGTCAAAGCCGTGATCGAGCTGGCCTCCGTCAGCGCCTTCACGACTTCGCAAATGACCTTCCTCGAACAACTCACCGACAGCATCGGCATCGTGCTCAACAGTATCGAAGCCACCATGCAGACCGAAGGTCTGTTGAAGCAATCCCAACAGCTCGCCGGAGAGCTGCAGACACAGCAAAAAGAACTGCAGCAGACCAACGAGCAGCTCGAGCAAAAGGCTCAGCAGCTTGCCGAGCGCAACGTCGAGGTGGAGCGCAAAAACCAGGAAATCGAGCAGGCGCGGCGCGCGCTCGAAGAAAAGGCCACCGAGCTTTCGCTGACCTCGAAGTACAAGTCCGAATTCCTTGCCAACATGTCGCACGAACTGCGGACGCCGCTCAACAGCATCCTGATCCTTGGCCAGCAGCTCACCGAAAATCCGGAAGGCAATTTGTCTGCCAAGCAGGTCGAATTTGCGCGAACCATTCACGGCGCGGGCACCGACTTGCTCAACCTGATCAGCGACATCCTCGATCTTTCCAAGATCGAGTCCGGGACCGTCACCGTGGACGCGGAAGAAATCCTCACATCCAACCTTCTCGACACCGTGGGGCGCCCATTCCGCCACGAAGCGGAGAACCGGCAGTTGTCGTTCGACATCGAGGTCGATCCGAACCTGGGGCGCAGCATCGTCACCGACTCCAAGCGCCTGCAGCAGGTGCTGAAGAATCTGTTGTCGAACGCGTTCAAGTTCACCGCCGAGGGCGGTGTGCGCCTGCGCGTTTCGGCGGCCGTGGGAGGCTGGAGCGCCGAACATCCCGTGCTCAACCATTCTCCCGCGGTCGTTGCCTTTGAGGTGACCGATACCGGCATCGGCATTCCCCTGGAAAAGCAGAAGCTGATCTTCGAGGCGTTCCAGCAGGCGGATGCAGGCACCAGCCGGAAATATGGCGGCACCGGCCTGGGGCTGGCTATCAGCCGCGAGCTTGCAAGCCTGCTGGGCGGCGAAATTCATCTGCAAAGCACCCCCGGCAAGGGCAGTATCTTCACGCTCTATCTGCCGCTGAAATATTCCGGGCCGACGGTGGCGCCGCGGGTCAGTGCCTCGTTGCAATACAGCGCCGCGCCGGCGCTGCAGGTCGCGACGCAGGAGCGCGTCATCGAGCAGATTCCGGACGACCGGTTGAATCTCGAACCGGGAGACGCGATTCTCTTGATTGTCGAGGACGATCCGCACTATGCGCGCGTCCTGGTCGATCTGGCCCGCGACAAAGGGTTCAAGGTCCTGGTCGCGGCGCGCGGCGCCGAAGCGCTCGATCTCGCCAAGCAATTCCAGCCCACCGCTGTGTCGCTCGACGTCTTCCTGCCCGATATGCTCGGCTGGACGGTGCTGAGCCAGTTGAAGCACAACCCGCTGACGCGGCACATTCCGGTTCAAATCATCACGCTCGACGAAGACCGGCAGCACGCGCTGGCCCGCGGCGCGTTCTCCTACGTCAGCAAGCCAACGACGACCGAAGGCGTCAGCGCGGCGTTGTCTCAAATCAAGGAATACGCCAAGCCCCGCCGCAAACGCCTGCTGATTGTCGAGGACAATGCGGCGGAGCAGATGAGCATCAAGGAACTGCTCGACCACAACGACATCGAGATCGTCACGACCGACACCGGCGCAGGCGCGCTCTCCACACTGCGCGCGAACCCGTGCGACTGCGTCGTGCTCGATCTGCGGCTGCCCGACATGAGCGGTTTCGAGGTGCTCGACAATATCCGCAAGGATGAATCACTGTCCAACGTGCCCGTCGTCGTATTCACCGGCCGCGAGCTGTCGGTCGAGGAGGATGCGGAGCTGCATACGATGGCTCGAAGCATCGTGGTGAAGGGGGTGGAGTCGCCGGAACGTCTTTTGGACGAGACGTCGCTGTTCCTGCATCGCGTGATCACGGAGTTGCCGATCGAGAAGCAGCGAATGCTCGAGAAGCTCAACAGCTCCGATGAGGATCTGGTTGGCCAGACCGCATTGCTGGTGGATGACGATGCCCGCAACATCTTCGCGCTGAGCAGCGTGCTGGAGCGGCGCGGCATGAAGGTTCTCACCGCCACGACCGGCAGCGAGGCGGTCGCGCTGGTCAAAAAGAACCCGGAGATCGCGATTGTTCTGATGGATATCATGATGCCGCAGATGGACGGCTATCAGACCATCGGCGTTATCCGCGAAAATCCGGCGTTCCGCAGGCTTCCCATCATTGCTCTCACCGCGAAAGCAATGAAGGGCGACCGGGAGAAATGCCTGGAGGCCGGCGCTTCCGACTATCTGGCCAAGCCGGTGAACACCGAGCAATTGCTCCTCGCCATACGCATGTGGCTACATCGCTGATCGGCGCACACGATGATGGACCATGAAAAGGTAAACATTCTTCTGGTCGACGATCAGCCGGCGAAGCTGCTTGCCTATGAGGTTATTCTCAAGGAGCTTGGCGAAAATCTCGTGGTCGCGTCCTCGGGGCGGGAAGCGCTCGAATATCTCTTGAAGAACGAGGTTGCCGTCATCCTGGTCGACGTTTGCATGCCGGAACTGGACGGGTTCGAGCTCGCCGCAATGATCCGCGAGCACCCGCGGTTCCAGAAGACGGCGATGATCTTCATCTCGGCCATTCAGGTCAGCGATATAGACCGGCTTCGCGGCTACGAGATGGGCGCGGTGGATTACGTCCCGGTACCCGTTATTCCGGAAGTGCTGCGCGCGAAGATCAGGGTGTTCGCCGAACTTTACCGCAAGACCCGGCAGCTGGAGCGATTCAATGCCGAGCTTGAGGATCGCGTTCGAGCCCGCACCGCGGAGCTGGAGCAATCCCACGCGAGGCTTCTGGAAAGCGAGAAACGGCGCAGCCTGGCGATCGCCGCGGGCCGAATGGGCTCCTGGGACTGGGACTGGATCAACGGCGACTGGATGTGGGACGAGGGCCAGTACCGCATCTTCGGCGTCGATCCAAAAGCCTTCGTGGCGACACCGGCAAGCGTTCAGGCGTTGCTCCATCCTGACGATGTCGACGAACTGCGAAAGGCCATCGCCCAGTTCGCCAAGGGCGTAACGTCGTACGAAGCCGAATTCCGGATCAAACGGCCGGACGGCGATATCCGCTGGTGCGTCGGCACCGCCGCGGCAACGGTCGACAACGGCGGCCGTGTGGTGCGGGTCAGCGGCGTCACCATTGACATCACCGAGCGCAAGCAGGCGGAAGAACGTCAGGATCTGTTGGCCCGCGAGGTCGATCATCGCGCCAAGAATGCGCTGGCACTGGCGCAATCCATCGTTCGACTGACGCGCGGGGAAAACGTAAAAGCCTACATTCAGGCGGTGGAAGGTCGGATCAACGCGCTTGCGCGGGTGCATACCATCCTTTCATTGTCGAACTGGCAAGGCGCGGAAATAGGAAAGCTGGTCGACGAGGAACTCGCGCCTTATTCGACGGGCGATCAGATCAAATTCTACGGCGCACAGATTCGGCTGCAACCTGCGACGGCGCAAACCCTGGCGCTGGCGCTGCACGAACTGGTCACCAATTCGGCAAAGTATGGGGCCCTTTCCACGTTGTCGGGCCGTCTCTCCATGGCGCTCCGAAGGTCTGGTTTGCCGGCTGTCGGTTCCGTTGATGCAGGATGGAGCCGCGCGACAGCTCAACGCTCTCCAAAATGCTCTCCTCGGCAGAAATGGCGCCGAGCTGGCTTCGAGGTCCGCCGACGCCTGAGGCGGAATTCCATTGCGATAACGACGGTGACGGGCGCGAGAGCGCCAATGGCTCGATCAAACTACATCCCTCGAGGCGAGTTCTAGGAAGCCGCGGCTGATCATTCAGGACGCCCGGTCGGAAAACTTTGGTGCCGCTCCTAGTCCGCTCCACGAAGCGTGTATACGGCGCGTGCGTTCACTGCATCAGAATCTTTGAGGTTTTCTCTACCAGAAGCCAGCGCAAGGGGAACGTCCGCCACGCAGCGGCGCCTGGTCCGGTGCGGGTGATAATCGCCGTGCCTGAATGGGACGCGAACGGTAGCGCGGTGAGCGATACTGGAAAAGCAACGGTATTTGAGGTACTTAATCGTCATATAACAACCGCCCGAAAAAAGTTGTAGTGTTTCGCGAACGCACGTCACAGTGCGGAATGCGTCCGGGTATTTTTAGTCCTCGAATGACGGTGCTTTCATGAATCACGCCGAGCAAGCGAGAGAGGCGCCGGCCGTTCTGCCGTCAACCATCACGAGGCGACTTGCTGCTATCGCCTTTGCGGACGTCGCAGGTTTTTCCCACCTGATGGCCGTTAAAGATGTTGATACCGTCCTCCGTTGGAGGACGCTTCGAACCGAGATTATGGAGCCGCACATGGCGCGGCATGGCGGGCGAGTCGCTGAGATTGCTGGCGATGCGGTGCTGATGGAATTCCCGAGCGTCGTGAACGCCGTGAGATGGGCCGCCGACGTTCAGCAGGCTCAGGAGCGTACTAGGACAACCGACGGTCCCCTCGCACTCCATCTTCGCATCGGCATCAACGTCGATGACGTCATCGACGAAGATGGAATCTTGCAGGGCGATGGCGTCAACATCGCGTCCCGCATCCACCAGGCTGCGGAGCCCGGCCAGATAGTCGTCACGGCGGCGGTTCGCGACTACGTCATGAATCGCCTGCCGCTGACATTCCATGACCTTGGTACGCCACCGATGAAAAATATTGCTCGGCTGGTTCGCGTCTACACAGTCGAATGGACCGATGGGGCCAGAGGCGATCCGACCGCGCAGCCTTACCTGCAATGGGCATCGCGACCCACGCTCGCCGTGCTGCCATTCCGAACAGTTCGCGGCACCAAGGACGAGAGCTACTATGGCGAGGGGATCACCGACGAAATCATCACCGGCTTGTCAAGAAATCGGTCGCTTTATGTTATCGCTCGCAATTCGACGCTGCGTTATCGCGAACGTGACAAGGATCTACGTCAGATTGCCACCGAACTCGACGTTCGTTACGTGCTTGACGGCAGCGTTCAGCGACAGGGCACGCGTCTGCGAATAAACACCGAACTCACAGACATTGTGGGCAATATCTCGATCTGGGCGCAGAGATATGAGGGTTCGACCGATGATTTGTTCGAATTTCAGGACCGCATAGCCGCTAGTATCTTGTCCTCGATCGAACCGCGTGTGCGTGCAGTCGAGACGGCGCGCATCGGCGACCGACCAACCGAGAGTCTGGATGCCTATCATTGCGTGTTGCGGGCAATGTCTTTGCTTTATTTCTTTACAGAAGAGAGCTACCGCGAGGCGGGCAAGCTCCTTGAGCGGGCGATCGTGATCGATCCGTCCTATGCGCAGGCCTATGCGTATCTTGGGTGGTGGCTCAATTTCCGCATCGGCGACGGCTGGTCGAAAGATCCGGACAAGGACAAGGCGCGCGCGCTCTCCGTCTCGCGCCGGGCCATCGAACTCGACCGCGAGGATCCATTTGCGCTCGCCGTCGCCGGGCACATCCTCTCGTTCCTCGGCAAAAATCCGGAGGAGGGGCTCGACCTCTTGGAAGAGGCCCTGGCGCTCAACCAGAACTTGGCGTTCGCCTGGGGTTTGAGCGCCCTTACACTTGCCTATCTCGGCCGTCCCGACGAAGGCCTGGAACGACTGCAAAATGTCTGGCGTCTCAACCCTTTCGATCCGTTAAACTTTTACTTCTGGATCGTGGCCGGCATTGCCGAGTTTGTGGCTGGTCGGTACAATGAAGCGATCGTATGGCTGCGCAAATGCAGGCGTGCGAACCCGCGATTCCTCGCTGGCCTGCGGATGCTGGCGGCTTCGCTCGCAATTTCGGGCGATGAGGCAGGAGCACGGGCGATCGCTCAGGAGCTTCTTGCGATCGAGCCGTCGTTTCGAGTTTCGACGTTCGTTTCTTGGTATCCACTACGGCGGCAAGACGATTTGTCTCGTCTCGAAAAGGCATTGCTGGCCGCCGGCTTACCCGAATAGACGGATAGTAGACCAAAGCATTTAGGGAGGGCGCGACATGGCTGTTGGAGCAGGCGCTGGTGCGGGAGCTGGGGCAGGTGCTGGAGCGGGCGCGGGGGCAGGTGCTGGCGCTGGTGCTGGTGCTGGAGCGGGCGCGGGCGCAGGTGCTGGAGCGGGAGCTGGAGCAGGTGCTGGGGCGGGCGCAGGAGCGGGCGCGGGTGCTGGAGCAGGTGCTGGGGCGGGCGCAGGAGCCGGAGCCGGGGCAGGCGCTGGGATCGGTTCATCCCGCAGCTATTATGCAACCCCTTGGGATTTGCGCTATCGACCGTGGGCGCTGGATTTTACGCCGGACGATGCAGGTGTTCCGGCATTCCCGCTCGAAGAGGTCATCAACCCCTATCAAGTCGATGCGAACGGCAGCGATGCATTCATTGAATGGACAACCGCGGACTGGGATCCTGCCTTACGATTCTGGGCGCTGCCCTACGATCCGCAACTCGCCCAATGGCTGCTCTCGGTAGATCCGTCCCGCCCCTCGATCATGGTGGCGCGCGAGTTCGGCGGACAACCAGCGCATTGGCAGTTTTCGCGGACGCAATTATTGGGCAATGGCTGGCTCGAAGAGGAGGATCTGAAATGGCAGCCAGACCCCAACCTGGCGGGCAATGCCGGATGGCCGGCTGTAAAGACCGCCGCGTGGACGCGCATTCGCGCGGAAATCGAAGAGCTGCAACAGCTCATGCAGGACGATCGGGAGCGCTATCTCGCGGAGATTGACGTTCAAGCTGACGGGTTGGCTGATTACTTCATCAGCTTCCTTGGTGCGAGCGAGGCGCGCTATCCCTGGACCATCGAATACATCAGCTGTGGAATGGCGCTCGGCAACATCGCCTATATGTTCTACAAGCAGCGGTTCAAGCGTGCGCGTCCTTCAGTGCTTTGTCCTGGCCTTATTCCGGCATTCGGTCCCCCGGGGCATCCGTCTTTTCCGAGTGGGCATTCGTTTCTTGGCCATCTGATCGCGCTAATGCTCCTGGAGATTCCGGCGATCCGTCAACGCTACGGTCTTTTCAGCGTGTTCAATGGCTCGCCCGGCAGGCCGATCGATCCAAGTCCGCCTTCGGCAGGTGGCAATGCACCGCCGACCAATCCACTGCACGGGCGGGACGAGATCAAATCGCCGATGCTATGGTTGTCTCAACGGCTGGCGAAAAACCGCGAACGTCTCGGAGTTCACTACGCATCGGACTCAAGCGGTAGCCGACACTTGGCCGCGGGAATCTGGCGCGCGCTGTTCCACGAAACGGATCCCAACAAACACATCGAGTGTCCGACCCTTGGCGGCGTACTGGCCAAAGCCTCAGCCGAGTGGCCAACCAGGCTGCCTTAGCTGACCGGCGCGGCGTTTCAATTGTGCCTGAGCAAACGTAGCGCGAGGTTGTTGTCCCCTGCCACCAAGTCCTTGAGATTAGTCTCGAGGTAGCTGCAGGGCAGGCCCGTCGCGAGATCGGTATTCGCAGGGTCGGCATTGCACGTCGCCTGCGCCAGAATGAGATATCGTTTTGCGGGCGGTGTGTGCGCGAACGGTCCGAAGGTTTTCTCTCCACCAGCCGCGATCGATTGGCCGCCACTGACAGGTGGACTGCACTGCTTCCAACCTGTTCCGTTGTGCCACGTCGGCGGCTTCGTGTTTTTCGGCCATTCGCGGTACCAAACGCTAACTCTTACGTTGGCGGCAGATTGACTCCCTCGATTGCCGACTTTCACACGAATGTTCTTGCCTTGCACCGCGATGGCAGACGGTGCCTGCCAGGCGGGCGCCGGATCGCCACCTTGTTGATTGCGATCCCATTCAAGGGAGACCGGCAGGTAGTTGCCGGGACCGTAGTCGCTGCCGCCGTTTGTCGTAGCATCGGCCAGCGGCCGGCTATCGGCGATGTAGACATCCACCGGTGGCGGCATTCCCGGCGCATTCGTGATGACGCCTGCGGGTGTGTAGAGCCCTTGGGCTTCGAAAGCCCAGCGGATTACTTTGTGCGCGCACCCGCCAACTCTGTCGAACTTATTGCCGTTGACGGAAGGATAAGTCGCGTTCCAGACCTGTGTGCCGATATCAGCATCAGTCAGCGCCGAAACAAAATCATCCGGATTGTTGCCGACCACAATTCCCGTTGTCCCCATCAGCTGAACCGCGCGAAGGATCAGGTAGATCGTATAGTGCGAGGCGCGCTCGCGGAAATGTTCGTCGGCATCCGTTGAACCGACCTTGTTGGTGTCGCCACCGAGGCAGCTATAAAGCCGGAATAGCGACGACGATAGAATTTGTTCGCTGAGATAGGCCTTGCGCGGGTGGGGCGCGACACGTCGCGCGTGCGCCAGCGCACTGTGCATGGTGCCGCCCCAACTCCAGCCGTGCTCGACGCGTCGGTCGTGACGACGCGGGATGAACACCCACGGAAAGGTCAGGCCACGCGAGGCTTGATTGGAAGCCAGCTTTGACAAGGGATCCATGGCGATCGCGGCCAGAGCGTCGCCTGCGCTATGAGCGAAGCGGAATTCCAATTCGCCGATTGAGGCCATCAGAATTACATGTCCGATTTCGTGCCAGATCCAGCGCGCGTCGGCAGCGATGCCGAGCGATTGGGCCGGCGAACGATCCTTGCCGTTCCAAGGTTTGCGCTCGCGATGGCTCAAGTTGGCGAGCGCCAGGTGCATCTCGAGTCCCGGGCGCTGCTCCAGTGTTACCGGGCCTGCAATGTCTGTCGGCCAGTCGTCTGGGATGACACGGGCGTTGACGACCTGACCGTCCTTTCCCGGGCCGGGTTCGACACCGGAGCGATAGGCGACCCTGAGCGGCAGCTTCGCAACGCGGAAATAGGCGTTGGCGTCGATACCATAGGCATCGAGACGATTGAAAAAGTCTTCAACGTTGCGAAAAGCACTGACAGCGGCAAAGTCATCGGACCGGATTCGAGGCCCGGTTCCAGGCAAATCGACCGCCTTTGGATAGCCCGCTGGGTTACCTTGGTCGGCAAGAACGAAGCGAGGCGCCACCGTTGTGCGCATGGTTTCCGGCACGCCGAGTTGTAGCGATACGTTGCGCTTGGTCCCCAGCTTAGCCCGCCCACAGAAGTTCGCGAGGTCCTTTTCCGAACGGGTGGGGCGCCGCTTGCGATAGTCTTTAGGTCCGCCGCGGGACGCGGGGTCGAACGGAAACAGATGCGCTTCTCCGGCCTTCGCATCGGCGAAAAGTTCAGCCTTCCGGATGGACACGGGTCCTTCCAGGTACTCCCCTTCGGCCGAGACTGTTTCCGTGGTCACGAAGGAATAGGGATAATCCCGAACGTAGCGACGTGTTGCGTCGCCGACCGGACCTTTGAATCTCCCCGTTCCGCGTCGTTCGCACTTCCAATTCTTTCCGTCAACGCGTGCGAGCCGGACCCGGCGGGTTTTGAGATCGCCCAAACTCAGGACCTTTGATATGCCACTGTCCGGGAATCTCAATAGGTTATCGATGAACGCCGCTATATCTTTCCGTTCCGACCAATCCTCGCTGAACACCCCCATCGTTCGATGGTCGCCAAATGGAAGCGAAGCCGACATTCCGGTAATTCGGATATCGAACTCCGTGTTGCGCTTGGTGGTCCGACGCTCGTGTGCATGCATGACAATCCGCAGGCCGAACTCCGAACCTAAAACACGATCGCCCAGCCGTTCGGACGCCATCAAGATGATCGTCCGATCTGGCAGCACCGTACCTTTGGGTGACCAGCGTTCTGCACGAAATGAGACAAACGGATCAGCTGGGGTCTGCTGGTTCGTGAAGCTCTGTGGTGGCCATTGGATCGGCAACCATCCGAATGCCGCGGCCATCCGCTTAGTGATCTTCGTGGAATTGAGCGCTTGAAGCCATTCCATGGGAAGTTCAAGCCGAGGCACAATGTCAGGAAGCTCGATTGCACGCTCAATGTAGGCGACTGCCAACGCCTGCAATGTTTGATTGTCGAGGTCCTTCACCACGCTGGTGAACGGCGCGCAGGGATGCCGCAACAAAATAGTCGTCGGCGCAGAATCTTTCGGATCGACCCAGCGTTGACTCCAAACCGCGTATTTGCCGGGAATCCAGACGGGATTATCGCCTCTCGGCGAAGCGGGCTTTCTCGCCATCGGCAATTCTCCCTGTCTGCGGCACGGTCCCGTGATTGCGGCGGCTTGGTCTGGCTTAGCTCCGGGTAGTGCCGCCAAACTCTACCCCAAATAGGAGAACCGGGCGATAGCTGACTACGCTAGGCCGCGATGGCGCTCTGAAGCGAAGGATGGGTAGGTTCCAGGATCGGATCGGCGTCCGAACGATGAATTGACAGCCCCGGGAGGCTCCGCCGAGCCCGTGAATTCAATCATGCACGAACGCTGCATCGTCGAGATCGATCGCCGGAAATTCGTCCTTTCAGCCCCAGTAATCCTGGCTGTGCTAGTGTCCCTCCATCATTAGCGGCACAATGCGTCGGATCAACCCGCCACCTCACAGCGCAAAACCCCATTGGCGCGCGGCCTGCAAGATCCAGTCGCGATAGAGCGTCAGCGGCGTGACGCCGGTCAGGCCGCCGCAGCCCGCGCTGCCGTTCGGCCCCGTCGACCAACTGATGACGCCGACGATGGCCGGCGCGCCCTGCAGGTCCTCAAACACCGGCCCGCCGGAATCCCCGGTACAGGCGCCAAGCCCTTCCCGCGCACCCTGTCCGACCGGATCGACCAGGCGGATTTGCAAGGCCCCGGGCTGGCCGGTCGCGACCAGGCCCGCGACGCGAACGGTCCCGCCGCTCTTGCCCTCACCACGGATGGCGACGCCGATGCCGGCGATGGTGAAACGGCTGCCGGCGACAATCGGGACCTGCGG
>WNFT01002615.1_pt1 | contig 15442 bp, 18 predicted proteins | sample 5400191 | NCBI WGS metagenome assembly WNFT01 (sample SAMN13153359, study PRJNA577476) | soil metagenome | isolation source: 80 cm saprolite under Madrone tree | place: USA:California | collected 2016-06-14 | reverse complement strand
GTCTCAACGCGTATCAACTGCGGAGGAATATTGGATGTTGTGCAATGGATGGAGATTGAGCAAAAATCGCGCGGAGTGTAGATAAAAGCCCGGTGAGACTTACAGTCGCTGTGTTTGAACCCTGATGAAACAGACGGTATTCATCAGTCATTCATCGAAAGATAAAGCCATCGGCGATGAGGTGTGCCGCTTTCTGGAAGCCAACGGCGTTTCGTGCTGGATCGCTCCGCGCGATGTCACGCCCGGGAAAAACTACGGCGCCGCAATTGTGGATGCGATTGATGAGTGCGGTGTCTTTGTCTTGATTCTGAGCGATGACTCAAACAAATCGGGCCAGGTAGTGCGAGAGGTCGAGCGCGCGGCGAGCAGCGATTCAATCATAATTCCATTCCGGATCGATCCGGTGCAACCGTCGAGGAACCTGGAGTTTTACGTCAGCTCATCGCACTGGCTCGATGCGACAGCAAAACCGCTCGCGCCGCACCTCCGCGAATTACTCCAGGCCATCACGAATTGGCAGGCAGGCGGCACACCGGCACGCGAACAAGCGGCTCCGTCAGCCGCTCCCTCGCCAATGACGCCCGTTTCACGTTCGCGTTCATGGCCAACGACTGCGAGCGTTATTGCTGCGTTTGTCGTTGTGGGCGCGCTGGGTCTTTACTTCACGCTGCGACCGCGGCCAGTCTCCAATTCCAAAGAAACGCAATTGTCTCGCCCGACAGCAACTGTCCCGCCGATTTTTGCTCCCTCACCAGTGATTTCGCTGGCCACGACGCCGGCGCCATCGGCCACGGTTAGCGTCGACATCGCCGCTAATTCCCCGAACGTGTCTCCGATTTTACCGACGCCAACGATTCAACCATCCGCGAGTGCTTCGCCATTTCCCACGCCTTCCCCTCGCAGAATGAGACCAGGCGAGCCGATCGCGGCCGCAATTCCATCGACGACCCCAATCAATTCGGTTAATGGTTCGCCCTCTCCTACGCCAGCTTCGTTTGCCAGGACCAGTCCCGCTGAAAAGTTCGCCCGGTCGACTGTCCCGATTATCCAGGAGATCGTTGCCTCCTCTCAGCGCGAAGGCCACAGACCAACCCTGGCCTTTGATGGAAACCCGGCCACGGCCTGGGTTCCGATGAAGGACGGCGTGGGCCAATTGATCAGCGTCCATTTTAAAGCGCCGGTGGTGATCGCCAGTGTTTCCATCACCAGCGGACCCGGCGAGAACCTTGCCCAGTACCGGCTGCACAATCGCGTTAAGACGCTCCGCGTGACTCTGAGCAACGGTGAAACGCAAGTGCTCACATTTGAGGACGAGATGAAAATGCAACGCTTCGCCTTAAGGCGCCCTGCTCTCACCGAATGGATCAAGTTCGAGATTCTTTCGATCTTTCGCGGCACAAAATTCGATCGGACACCGATTTCTGAAATTGCTTTCAATCGTGAGGCTTCGAACTAATCAGGTCATCGGATAACAGAAATTAGAAAATCACGTCGAACGGGGCCGCGCCAATCAGGTATAGAAACACCCGCCGCGCACGAAGCTGATCGGCACGAATTACAGCACGCCCACAGCGCGCGAGATGAGCAGCACCACGATGCTCAGGGAGATGAAGATTTGCATCATCGCGAGAACTTTCGCCCAGCGAGCAAAAAGTGGCGCATCGGTGGGACCAAATGTCGAACTCTGGGTGAAGGCAACAAAAAGATAATCGACGAAGCGCGGGCGCCATCCTTCGCATTCGAATCTTCCGCGCTCGGATTTCTCGAGCTGCATCTGGGGGAAAAGGAAACTCCGGCTGCCAAACTCGCGGCGCTCGTGGCGGAGGGTGGGTCCGCCGCCGTCGAGTCTCCAATACCAAAGGGCGAAGACGAGAACGTTGGTCACCCAAAGCGCCGCCCCCGAACCGAGCAAACGCAATGGTTCTTCCTTGTGCGATGGCAGCGCCGTCACTAACAGGACGACTGATCCGATTAACGCCAGCGTGATAATCGCGTTGATGATTAAGCCAAGCGCACGATTCAACGAGCGCCGGCCCGTCCGATGCGCGACCACTGTCGGCACGAGCAAAATCAAAATCAATGTCGGAAGAAACCACGTCGGGCCGATAATAAGAGAACGCGGAAGCGCCAGATAAATGCAGCCAACCGCGAGCAAAGCGAGCACCGCCTGCCAGCGCGGCTCCGGCTTATCAAGATGACGAGGAGCGTTCGTCACGAATTCGCTATAGCAAGGATTGGCCGTCGCGCGAGTGGTTGTTACCTCACGCGTAAACTTCTGATTTGTGCGCAACCTATATCGAAAATTTCTACGGACTGCGGAGCGGCCGAATTTCGCCGGTCACTTCGACCACGACCGGATAGCCCTCGAGCAAACGCGGAATCGCACGCTCGGTCTCCGGCGATTTTCGCGCAAGCATGACTTTAAGGCACGGCGTTTTGCCATCCTCGAGCACGGCAACGTAAACGCCGACAACGTTCGGAATCGCCATCAAATGTTTGTCATGATCGGCGAGCACGGCATTGATGTCGCGATTCGGCGAAGGTGAATTGGTTTGGGCCATGTTATGCCGGCAACCGACGACGAGCGCTGCGATAAGCAGCAAACAGAAAACGCGTCCTCGCCAGTTCATAACTTCTTTCAAAATCACAAAAACGAAAACACCCAGCCGCGCGTAGCGATCCGGTGTTCAATTTCGTAAGATCGACAACGGAGCCGGCGGGGCCGAGCGACGTAGATGGGCAACCCAAAATGGGTGAGCTTTCGGGCGGAAAGCGAATCAATAAAATTAATTCCCCACCATTGTGGCACCGAGGAAGTTGAGAACTTGGCCGATCGGATTGGCGATCGCGCTCGTGCTGCTGCCAGCGAAAAGGAGACCTACTGCGCGCGGGTTGGTGGTAATGTCTTCGACCATCAACGAACCAGAGTCACCACTGTTGAGAAACTTGCTCCCGCTGTTGGCGATGACAATTTGCCCAGTGAAAGTTTTGGTGAAAGCAGCGCCGCCTGCGCACTCGTTGTCGTAGGCCACGCTGACGGTGGCGTTCAAGCCCGAGACTGAGCTGCGCGACAAACCGGTTGTGCGACCGCTCTTCTTCACTGCCTGGTTGAGTGAAGCACCAACCGTCAGCTGAGAGATCGTTCCGATCTCAAGAATCGAACCGGTACTGCTGACCATGCCGGCAACAACCTTGGCCGTTGAGCAATCGACATTGCTGCCAGGTAGCGAATTTCTCTTTACCAAGGTACCGACGGTTTGCGCGTTGCTTGCAGTGCAGTTCACGTCGATCAAGCCCGGCTGAATAATCGGGTCGCCGTTGGTAGCGACGGTGTTATTCCCACCGTTCACGATGTCGGATTCAAACACGTGATAATTGCTGAGAATGTATTGAACGCCGCTGATCGAGACGAGCGAGCCAAGCGTGCCACCGCAGCAATAGCCGTTGGCTAGGTCCTTCGACCATCCGCCTGATGTTCCGAGTTGAATAGGCGGCGTTTGTTTGGCCGTGTGACTTACGCCACCACCGCCACCGCCGGCCCAGGGCGGTTTGCCCATCGCGCGAAATTTGTCCGTCAGATGCACTTGCACGCCTACCCCGCGAAATTCTCGCGGGAGATTGCGAATCACGTCACCCGCGTTCGCTGCATCTCGATCGACATAAACGGTGAGAGCGAGCGTGTCGTTTGCATTAACGCCCACGGCGGTGCCGAGAACTTCCGGCTGCTGCATCAGTTCTGGCGTGACCTCATTTTGCACGGCGATCACGGCCCGAACTGCGGCGTTATCGTTATCCAACAGGCCAGGCGGGGAACCTGCGAAAGCGCTGAGGGGAGTGAGAAGTGCAGCAACGCCAGCGAGGGCTTTGCACAAGCAACGGGTGAACGGGCGAATCATGGTGCTGACTTTGCAGCAAGTCCCGTACACTTGCAACGTAAAAAACGTATCAAATGAGAGATCAGCCCGAGCGCAGAGATTCCCTTTATGAATGCATAATTAACTCGCGGAGCTGTGATGCCCAATTTGGTGAGCTCGCCTTCGCCTATCTATGTCGCTGTCTTCTCCGCGATGATTTCCAGCACGAGCGGCGTAAGCATTAACGAATCTGGGCTTGCTTCTGCGACGATCAAGTCAGCGCGCATTTTGCCGGCAAAGCTTTGATCAATCCGACCCATTTCCTGTAATCGCGGTAGATAAACCTCAATAAACTGAGCCGGCCATTGCCACATATAGTCGGTCGGACGAATGCAAAAAATATGCGGCGTCGCCGAGCGAATGACAAAATCGTTCTCCGAGAGCAGCTCCGATAATCCGGAAGCACCGTCGGGCTCGCCGCCCGATTCGCGCCAGGTTGCGATAACGTGTTCGCGAAATTTTTCCTGGCTTGGAATACGTGGGAAAAACCGCCAGGTCTCGTAGTGCCCATATTCATGAAAGATCGACATGCCGCCCTTTGGCATAATGGCGCCGAGTTTTTTGATTAATAACGACGGATCGGAAACAAACGACAGCACCCATCGGCACCAAGAAAAATCGTAATCGCCTTTTGGCAAATCGTCAGTCATCAAATCCAGTTCGTGAATGCGCACGTTTGTGAGCGACCGCCCGCGAACCGCTTCCCCCATCGCACGCACGAACTTGCTCGAACGTTCGAGCGCGACTACTTCCCCGGCCGGCCCGACAATTTCGGCAAGATCGACCGTTGCATAGCCCGGGCCGGCGCCGACATCGAGCACGCGGCTGCCAGTGGTGATGCCGGCCTTCTTCCAGCAATCCAAAACGACCGGACGCCAGACGCGATGTTGCAGACCCAAGCGCGCCAGTTCCTCGTCGTGCGTACCGAGAACGTAATCGCGTTCTTTATTCATAATCTTGCGCCCAGACTCCGCTCTGAAGCCCGCGGATGGAATTGAAGAAAACTAAGGAAAAAATATCAGCAACAAAAATACAGCGAACAGCAAGAGGTGAATGCAGCCCTGCAGGATATTGGTTCTGCCGCTGCTGAACGTGACAACGCTCACCGCCAGCGTGAGCAGGAGCAGCGGAAAATTGCCGCCTTCCACGCCGAGTGTCACGGGTCGTTTGGTAATCAACCCGATAGTCAAGACGGCTGGAATGGTCAGCCCGATGGTTGCGAGCACTGAACCGAGCAGAATGTTTACAGAACGCTGAAGCTGATTACCCAGGGTCGCACCGATGGCGCTTAACGCTTCCGGCGCGAGCACCAACGCGGCGATAATCGCTCCGCCAAATGCCGGCGGCATACCAAAACGCTCGATGCCGTTATCCAAGGGAATGGCGAATTTCTCCGCCAGCAACACCACAGCAACCAGATAAACAACCAACATCATGCTGTGATAAGCGGTGGACCGCATTTGCATTTGATGATGATCGGGAGCCGCCGTCGCGGTCACGTCCTGCGATTCCATGAAATGCTGGCTGTGCCGCATGGTCTGGATAAGCAGGAAAATCGCGTAAAGGCCCACCGACGTGACTACGAGAAAAATTTCCTGCGGCCAGGAAAACCTTGGGCCGGACATGGAAGTGGTGAAGTTTGGCAGGATCAAACCAAGCACCGCCAGGGCCATGATGGCGTTGAGATAGGAGTTGGTGCCCTGCAAATTGTAATGTTGCTCGCGATGCCGCAGTCCGCCCAAGAGGAGAGACAAACCTACCAACCCGTTGAGCGCGATCATGATCACGGCAAACATCGCGTCCCGCGCGAGGGTCGGATTATTCGCACCGTGCAACATCGCACCGGAAACCATCATCACTTCGATGCTGATGGCCGCAAGCGTCAGGATCAATGTTCCGTAAGGCTCGCCGCACCTGATGGCAAGGCAGTCGGCGTGCCGTACAACAGACATTGCGGACCAAAGGATAGCGGCGAACAGCCAGAGAAAGACAACCACCAGCCAGAATGGATGCGCGATATTTTCCACAAACCGGCTCCCGGTTCCCAAAAAAATCGCGGCAGTCCCCAGACCAACGACCAGCGCAAATTCGACGCGAATGAAAGCGCGAAAACCGATGACGCTTCTGGCATCCGGCTTGGGCTCCTTTGTCGGGGACATGCGCGCGAGCATATCCAGCCCGTCCGCGCTGCGCAAACTAAGAGCACAAGCGTAAAACAAAAGGGCTGACGCGATTTCGTCAGCCCTTTCAGAATTGCGGAACGAATTCCCCCGAGATCTAGTGTCCCCTATCCGGCCAGCGGCAGAAATTCTTCGCGAGAAACTTTGCCGTCCTTGACGGTGTAGATTCCTACTTCGGACATTTGCATTCGCTTCTTCGAATTCCTGTCCGTCACGTCGATGTCGTACTGCACCACGAAATGATCGTGCGCCACGAACGGCCCGCCCACTTTTACGCTATGCATCTCCATGTTCTGTATCCACCACTCGGTTTTACCACGGACCTGGTCGATCCCGCGTTTTTCCGGCGACTCTCCATCCATTCCCCTCGCCTCGATGCTGACAATGGCCTTGTCATAAAGCGTGTTGACCGCCTGCATCCATTCGCCTTTGCGGCACAACTCCACCAATTTTTCTGCGACTTCTTCTGTGTTCATATTTTCTCCTGTATTTTTGGTCCCCGCCACTTGATGAAAAACTTCTCCAGTTTGTCGAAGCAGCCGGTCCAGCCTTGCTCGTGGCGATCTCGACTTTCGACCGACGCGAATTTCTCTTGCTTCAATACTACCTCGGTTTGTTTGCCGCGCGGGTGAAACTCCAGCGTCACCAGCATCTCGCTGGGCTCGACTTCGCCGAAATCCGGTTCGCTCCCGTCCTTCTCCCAAGCCCAGGTGAAGACCAGTCGCTCGGGCGGTCTCACATCGCGATACGTCCCGACGGCCGTGTGAAATTCACCATCAGGTCTCTTCATCTGGATGCGATACTTCCCGCCGATACGTAGGTCTACCTTCGCCAGCGGAACAACCAAATCCTCGTCCGGTCCAAACCATTTCTTAAGTTGCTCAGGATCCGTCCACGCCTCGAACACGCGCTCGCGCGGCGCTGTGATCAAACGTTTGATCTCTAAAGTAAGATCTTCTGCTGTCTTCATGGTCATAATGTTCCTTTCTTCTTGAACTGTCTGTTGGCCACATCTCTGATTTCACGACGCGCGATGACAGTTTCCTGTTCGGCGCTTGTATCATTTCTTTTGTCGATCATAGGGTTTCCTTTGTTTCAACAAATTCCTTCAACGATGAGCCAATGATTTGCGTCCAGCCTTCCATAAAACTTTTGCGCGCGAACGACGGAGTTTTCGGAAACGTTTCCAAGCCTTCATGCGTCAGTTTCAGCCGCGTTGTGTCGCCATCCGCGAACAATTCAAACGTGACCAATGAATCACCTTCGTGTCCTTTGTACCGCCAGGTGTAGGCGAGCTTCTTTTGCGAAATCACCTCAGTGACCTTGCAAAGATGGTGATACTTAAAGCCTTCATGCTCGACAGTGAATTCAAATTGAAAACCCACCTCAGGCTTGAATTCCTTCAGGTCGAAATACCAGCGCCGCATATCGTCCACATTGGTAAGCGCCTTCCAAACCCGCGCGATAGGCGCGTTGAAAGTCCGTTCGATGACAACTGCCTCTGACAAATTATTCTTCGTGGTCATGTTTTTCTCGCTTCCTGCTTACACGGCGTACTGATCGTGGCGGCGAACCCAATCCATCGTTGACTCCGGATTTTCGTTTCGGCCTTTTGGCACCAGATCAAGGAAGTTGTACGTGCCAACCAGGATGTCGAGCCCGCGCGCGTAGGTCGAATAGCTGTGGAATATATCGCCGTTCTCATCTTTATAAAACACGCTCAGGCCGGGAAGTTCGTCGCTCATGAATTCTCCTATTCCGTAGTTGTAATAAACCGTGCCCTTCGCCTCTTCATCCTTCGTGAATGAGACGTGATAATCGAAATTAAAGTCGTTCTCGTACGAGGAGACCCATTTGAAGCGCCAGCCCATGCGCTTCTTGTATGGTTCGAACTCGGAGAGTGGCGCTCGCGATACAACTACGAACGCAACGTCGCGATGCGGCAGATGCCAGTTGGCGCCGTCGAAATGATCGGCCAGGTACGAGCAGCTTTTGCAACCCTCCTCCCAGCCCGGACCGAACATGAAATGATAAACGATCAATTGACCGTGTCCGTCGAAAAGATCGGCCAGCGTCTCCTTACCTTTCGGACCGTCGAACACGTATTCCTTGTCGATCTTGACCCATGGCATCTGGCGCCGCGCTGCGCTGAGCACGTCTCGCTGACGACTGAATTCCTTTTCCCGCGCCAGCAAATCCTTCCGAGCAACGAGCCATTCAGCTTCCGACACGATTTCCGGATGATTCATTTGGCTTTCTTTTGTTTTCGATTCCATTTCTTCGAGTTTCATTTTGGTCTCCTCTGATTTGTTTCGTTTGTTTTTTCTTATAAAGCTTGCCCGCCGCGAACGTGGTCAGTCCGCTACTCGATGTCACCCCGGCGGCGATCAACGCGATGTTCGTTATGCAGACAGGACACATTGCGTCTATTTCGCTCCCTTCTTTCGCGATTGTTTGTTGGTCTTCTCCAAATACGCCGCCAGGCGATCGAGCGATCCTTCCCAGAACTTGCGATACTCTTCCACCCACTGGGCTGCTTGTTTCAGCGGCTTGGCCTCCAACTGCATTTCATGCACGCGACCGTAACGGCGGCGTCGGAGCAATCCCGCTTTTTCGAGCACGCGTAAATGCTTTGAGACCGCAGGGAGCGACATGGCATGCGGCCTTGCCAAATCGGTGACGCATCTATCGCCGCGAGCGAGATGTTCGAGAATTCGCCGCCGGGTCGGGTCGGCCAGCGCCGCGAATGTGCGATTCAACAGCCTCGATGAATATTTAACCATGTGGTTAAGTATATAGCAGTGCCGATTCGCAATGCAAACAAAAAATTTGATTGATCTTTTCGAAACGAGTTCGAGGTCGAATCGGCCAACTCCGTCGGGGCGATGCTGAAATAATGCGAACCTGCGCGCCACTAATTACAACGCCAGCGCGGGACCGCGCATTCCACCTTCGCTATGCCTCGATCAAGTAATCCTGCGCGGCGATCTTGTCCGGACGCGGAGATATCTTGAACTTTGCGTGCGATCTCGTTTGCGGGCTAAATTGAACGAAAGGCTCACCGATGAAAGCAATATGGAACGGCGCGACGCTCGCCGAAAGCGATGACACAGTCGTAGTGGAAAGAAACCATTATTTCCCTCCCGACTCGATCCGTCGCGCATACTTCAGCGAAAGCGATACGCACACGACTTGTCCGTGGAAAGGCGAAGCGAGCTACTATAATGTCACCGTCAACGGCACAACGAACAAAGATGCCGCCTGGTATTATCCCAATCCAAAAGAAGCGGCTGCCAGCATCAAGGACCGGGTCGCGTTCTGGAAAGGCGTCGTTGTCGGATAAGTGACTTCATGACCACACTCGCTTCTCGTGCTCTCACCATTCTCCACGAGTGGGTGCAATCGCAAAGCTTGCGAAAACATTGTTACGCGGTCGCCGATTCGATGAAACATTTCGCGCACCTGCGCGGCGCTGATGTCGCCGAACCCGCCGTCGATGGGCAGCCCCTTCAACAAGAATCACGTCCAACAGCAGACCAACCGGATGGAAGGAGCTGGGCGACCCAGCCAATTGAACCAATTGGCTGCCCTTCGGGCGCGGAGCGGGTCGATCTTTGGGAAGCGGTTGGATTGCTGCACGACATGGATTACGAGCGGTATCCGAATCAAGAGCACAGTTCGAGCGAAGGCCATCCCTTCGTTGGAGTGGCGTGGCTGCGCGAGAACGGCTGGAGCGAGGAAGTCTGCCGCGCGATTCTTTCGCATGCAGATTACTCCGGCGTCGTGCGTGAGACCCCGCTGGAGAAAACGCTCTACGCGGTAGATGAGTTGAGCGGGTTCGTTATCGCAGTCGCGCGCGTCCGTCCATCCAAGAGCATCAACGAGGTCGATATTGCGTCGGTAAAAAAGAAAATGAAGGACAAAGCATTCGCCCGTGCTGTTAATCGCGAAGACATCGTCCGCGGCGCGGCTGAACTAGGAATGCCATTGGACAACGTGATCGCCGAAGTGATCACCGCGCTGAAGTCAGACGCTGAGCGGCTCGGCCTCGCCGCAGCTCTGTAACCGCTTCGCTCTGTCGAAGCGCTGCTGTAGCGGCGGTCTGTGACCGTCGAACTAATTTTGCACGTCGATCTTTTCTGCCGATCCATGAAAGCATCGTAAGCCGCTTACGACGCATAATCACGAACGAGATCGTGGAGGAAATAGCGCAGTCTCGAGGTTTATCCGGTCAAAAATTACGACGCGATCGAATTATTTGCTGGATTACGCTTGTCGTCGGCGCGGGGAGTGGATAGGCAGATCGACTTCCAGTGCTATTTAACTCACTCACATTCGTCGTTTTTTTCGCGGTCGTCGTGACCGCGTACTGGACCATCCGGTCGTGGAACGTGCGGAAAAATCTGCTCGTCGTGGCAAGTTACATTTTTTACGGCGCGTGGAACCCGCCGTTCGCTGCCCTGCTTTTTTCCACCACCGCGATGGATTTTTGGCTCGGCCAACGGATCGCGAAGGCCAAAGGACGCCACTCGCGACGCGGCTGGCTGGTCGCCAGCGTCTGCATGAATCTGAGCATGCTCGGGTTTTTCAAATACGGAAATTTCCTGCTCCAAAATTTTCAGTGGCTGCTCGCGCACATCGGCATCATTTATCAACCGCCGCACCTGGACATTCTTCTGCCCGTCGGGATTTCCTTTTACACTTTCCATTCTCTCTCCTACACGCTCGACATTTATCGCGGAGTACTGCAGCCGACCAAATCGCTGCGCGATTTCATCCTGGCCGTTTCCTTTTTTCCTCAGCTGGTCGCGGGACCGATTGTGCGCGCCGGTGATTTTCTTCCGCAACTTGTCACGCCGCCGGGTTTGCGGATGGGCCAATTTCTCTGGGGACTATTGCTCATGACGCTGGGCCTGTTTGAGAAAATTGTGCTCGCCGACACGATGCTGTCCGGTTCGGCCGATCGCGTTTTTAGTTACGCCGGTCCGCTCGTCGCGCTCGATTCCTGGCTCGGCGTCATGGCCTTCGCCGGGCAGATATTTTTCGATTTCGCCGGCTATTCCATCTGCGCAATCGGCGCGGCTCTTTGCCTCGGCTTTCATCTCAAGGACAACTTCCGTTTTCCCTACGCAGCCATTGGCTTTTCCGACTTCTGGCGCCGCTGGCACATCTCGCTCTCCACATTCTTGCGAGACTACCTTTACATTCCGCTCGGCGGCAACCAGGTCCGCCCGGTTCGCGCCGCGATCAATCTGGTTATCGTCATGTTTCTCGGCGGTCTCTGGCACGGCGCGGCCTGGACTTTTGTGGTTTGGGGACTGCTTCACGGCTCCTATCTCGTAATCGAACGCGTCATTCGGGGTTTCTTCGAGGGCGCGCCGTGGGCGAACAATTTTGCCACGAAATTTTTGGCCGGCCTCGCCACCTACGCCGCCGTCTGCATCGCCTGGGTATTTTTTCGCGCGTCCGATTTCACCATCGCCACGCGAATGCTGCGCGGCATGTTTGGCGGACACGCACACGGCGACGCCATTCTTTCCACCCGCGAAATGTTGCAGATCGGTATCGTCACTGTCTGCATGATTCTCGTGCATTGGTCGCTGCGCGAGAGCAACATCGAAACCGCCGTGACGCGCTTGCCGCGCTGGGTCGTGACCGCGGCATGGGCCTTGATGGCCTGCGCCATCATTCTCACGCAAGGAAACAGCAATGCCTTCATCTACTTCCAATTTTAAACGCAAGCTTCGGCTGCCGCGCCTGTTCTTCGCCAAGCCGAGCGAAATCGTTCCGCGCGATTACGAGCGACCGATCCCACCGGTGCCGTGGCGCGGCATGACCGTCGTTGTTGTGCTCGTCATTATCGCTGCCGCCTCTGCCTGGGAATTCTATTGCCGCTCGATCGGTTACGGTCCCACGCTGAACGACAACGAGGATCTCTGGACGTCGACACGCCGGCGCGTGAAACCGGAGTCCATCGTCATCGTCGGCGATTCGCGCGGTTGGTTCGATCTCGATCTTGACGAACTGCAAAAGGGATTAGGCAAACGTCCCGTGCAACTGGCGATGGGCGGCGGTTGCGCTTATCCAGTGCTGGCCGATCTCGCTAACGACGAAAATTTTCACGGCACGATTATTTGCAGTGTCGTGCCGCGCTTGTTCTTCGCGCCACCCGGTACACCGCCGATGGAGCGCGGCGAAAAAGCCGTTCGCCGGTCTCATACCCAGACTCCTGCGCAACGTGCCAGCCAATATCTGGCCGTGCCGTTGGAAGAACATGTCGCGTTTCTTAAACAAGAGGAGCTTACCCTCGATGATTTGTTAAAACGCCTGGCCATTCCAAACCGGACGGGAGCGCTCGTCCCGCCGCCTGGTCCGCCTTATTTCGGAACTTTGGATCGGGAGCGCCGTGCTCGCATGATCGAAGAATGCGCCCGGCCGGGCAGCGAATTACAAAGAAGGATCCAACAAATCTGGCTCCCGCTTTTTACTCCACCTCCGCCACCGAGTTATATTCCAAAAGATGTCTTCATGGCAAAGATGAAGCAGGCGATTGAGCAACGTTTTCATGACGTGGTCGCGGCAGTGCAAAAACTCCGCGCCCGCGGCGGCAAGATCGTCTTTGTCCGCCTTCCTCATAGTGGCGGATTGAAAGCTCTCGAAGATCGAGACACCCCCCGCGCGCAAACGTGGGATCCGTTATTGAAAGGCACAGCCGCACCCGGAATTCATTACGAAGATTTCCCCGAGCTAAGCGGCTTCAACTGCCCCGAATGGTCGCACCTCTCCGCCGGCGACTCCGTCGAATTCAGCAAACGTCTCGTTTCCCATCTGCGCAGAGCGCTCGAGATGTGATGCGCGTATTGTCCGCGCGCGCAACAATCATGTTAGAGGTTGGAACAGCGCTCTGGACAAACTCGAACGCTTCCTCGCGGGCAAGTGTTAACGAACACCGCAAAATTTTGCTGTGCTAATGACGACGCCTGCGAAAAGATGAACCAACCATGAAAATCGTCACCATCATTGCCCGCGTGCTGCTCGGACTCATCTTCGTCGTGTTCGGCTCGAACGCATTTCTTCATTTCCTTCCCATGCCGCCGATACCGCAAGGTTTGGTCGGACTTTACTTGCGAGCGTTTTTCGAGAGCGGCTACGTTTACGTTATCGGAGCGCTGCAAGTATTTGGCGGTTTGCTGCTGTTGATAGGCCTTTTCGTTCCCCTCGGCCTCACCATCCTCGGCGCAATCATCTTCAACATATTGATTTTCCACGCTGTTATGGCGCCGGAAGGTTTTCCACCTGCGCTCGTCGTCACCGCACTCGAGCTCTTTCTCCTCTGGCGTTATCGCGAGGCCTTCGCCGGTCTCCTGCGGCCGTGATCTAATTTTTTATGGCTGGTGTTTGTGTCATCGTCGCTTACCGCCCCAAGCCGGGAAAGGAGAATGAGCTTTTGGAACTCGTGCGTAACCGTGTTCCGACGTTGCGCAAAGAAGGATTGGTGAGCGATCGCGTGCCGACGATCATGCGCTCACGCGACGGCACAATTGTCGAGGTTTCGGAATGGAAATCGCAGGAAGCAATCGATGCCGCGCACAAGAACGCGAATGTTCTGGCGATGTGGAACAAGTTTTTCGCCGTTTGCGAATGCGTGCCGCTCAAAACGCTTGCGGAAGCTAATGACATGTTCGCCGGCTTCACGCCGGTCGAAGATTGATCCATCAGTATTCCGCGAAGGCGTCGTCTGGGTAACAGTAAAGCCAGCGTTCGTTAGCCTGGGCTGAGGCAATTACCGGGTGGCCGCTTGTCCGCGCGTGCTTGCTCGCGTGCTGATTGGGTGAACTATCGCAGCATAATGTCGCGCCGCATTCCTGGCACGTGCGCAGGTGGACCCATTCCGCGCCGCTCTTCACGCACTCTTCGCATTCGCGGCGTTTCGGATGCTTAACCGTCGCGACCGCGACGAGATGAGAACAGGAAGGCATGCAGTTTCTTTAGTTCTGTAATACCTGATGCACGAAGGCGACAGCGATTGATCCTTCTCCGACCGCTGAGGCGACGCGTTTGATGTTTCCGGATCGCACGTCGCCGACCGCGAATATGCCCGGCAAACTGGTTTCGAGAAGATACGGCGCTCGCGCGAGCGGCCAGTTCGTCGTGCGCAATTCCTCGGCGGATAAATCTGGCCCCGTTTTGATGAATCCTTTCGCGTCGAGGGCGACACAGCAACCGAGCCAGCGCGTGTTCGGAATCGCTCCCATCATAACAAAAACGTGCCCGATATTGTGCATGGCGATCTTGCCGGTCCGATTATCGCGCCAGCCTACCCGCTTGAGATGATCGTTTCCTTCCAGCGCGACGATCTCGGTGCAGGTCCGCAATTCGATCGCCGGATTTTTTTCAATTCGACGAATCAAATATCGTGACATGCTTTTCATTAGGCCATCCGAGCGAACGAGCATATGCACGCGTCTGGCCGTTTGTGCTAAAAACACGGCGGCCTGGCCGGCGGAATTTCCTCCGCCGACGACCACGACTTCTTCGCCGCCGCACAATTGCGATTCCACAAACGTCGCGCCGTAATACACACCTGCTCCTTCGAATCGCGACAAATTTTCGACGGCGAGCTTCCGATATTCGGCTCCAGTGGCGATAATGACGGCCCGCGCTTGCACACGCGGACCGCTGTCCACCGCGACGGCGTACGGTTTTCGGTCGCACACTAATTGGGTGGCGCCTCTCGCGATGAGCATTTGCGCGCCAAACTTCTCTGCCTGCGTATAAGCACGCGCGGCCAGATCTTGTCCCGAAATGCCAGTCGGAAATCCCAAATAATTCTCGATCTTCGAACTCAAACCCGCCTGACCTCCGGGAGCGTTCGTCTCCAGCACCAGCACATCGAGTCCTTCCGACGAGCCGTAAACTGCGGCCGCGAGGCCGGCCGGGCCGGCCCCAATGATGACGAGATCGCGCACCTCCGTCTGGTCAATCGTTTCGTTGAATCCGAGACAATCAGCGACTTGTTGATTGCTGGGATTTCGCAGCACGTTCTCGCCACGACAGATCAGCACCGGTACCTCTTCCACGCCGATGCGAAAATGTTTGAGCAAATCCTGAACTTCGGAATCGCGTTCGATGTCGATGTACGAGTATGGATATCCATTGCGCGTCAGGAATTCTTTGATGCGAAGCGTTCCCTGCGAATGACTCGAGCCGACCAGCACGACGTCGCCAAAGCCTTCCGCGATCAATCCCGCCCGCCGCAGAATGAAAGCGCGCAGGAGAATTTCGCCGAGCTCATTGTCGGTTTGCACGAGTGCGACCACACGTTCGCGATCCAACTCGATAACTTCA
>WNFT01002614.1_pt1 | contig 15443 bp, 16 predicted proteins | sample 5400191 | NCBI WGS metagenome assembly WNFT01 (sample SAMN13153359, study PRJNA577476) | soil metagenome | isolation source: 80 cm saprolite under Madrone tree | place: USA:California | collected 2016-06-14 | reverse complement strand
TTACGACCTACACCCCGGAAAATCAGACCGACCTGCGAATCGACATGCACACGTCGGTACTTGACTTGAAGAGCCGCATCCTAAGCTCGAAGGAGCGGACAACAATCCAGCGCGCAGATTTCAACATCGCCGGTGATTCGGTGCAGTTCGATACGAATACGAAGACCGGGCGACTGATTGGCAATGTAAAAATGGTGATCACCGACAAATCGCATCTGACAGGGAAAACAAATACGAACGAATGAAAACATTCGCGGCGTTGATCCTGTTTATCGCCTGCGCGACGGGGGAGCACGTTCAGGGGCAGACTACCGCTGCGCCAGCGGGCTCTGCTGCACCGGCGAAGAAGGCGAAGAAGGCGGAGAAACCAGCGACCGATAAAGAAAATAAATCATCTACGACGAAATTGTTTGGTCCTGGGGCAAGCGCGTTACAGTCCAATGAACCGACCACAACGGAAATTTATTCGGATGAGGCTTTTTTTGATTCAACCAAAAACGTGGGCATCTTTAGCGGCCGGGTGAAGGTAACTGACCCGCGCTTCAATCTTCAATCCGACAAACTGACAGTGTTCATTACGAAGGGGCAAAACCAGGGCCTTGAGAAAGCCATCGCAGAAGGGCACGTTGGACTGGTGCGCGACCGCCCGGACCCCAACGGTGGACCGCCGACGCGCGCAATCGGTCGAGCCGATAAGGCCGTCTATACTGCTGCCACGGGAGATGTTGAATTGGCGGGAACGCCGCGTGTGCAGGAGGGACCGAACATGCACGTGGCGACCAGCCCTGATACGGTTATGCTCATTAACCAAAACAGCCAGTTGACGACGCATGGACCGAGTCGTACCGAGATTCGCCAGCAGCCGAAAGAGGAGACAAAGGGCGCAAAAAAAACCGAAACGACGCCGGCTCAGGTCTCGCCTGCTCCTCCTTTGCCAAAACCATGATTAGCCAAACTGCACCTGTCTCCATTTCAAAAGTCGCTGCGCCGCCTGCGGCAGAGAGAGAGACTGTTCTCACGACCGACCAACTCGTAAAGATTTACGGCGGCCGGGCAGTGGTGGATGGGATCAACATGAATGTCAAGGCCAGCGAGATCGTAGGACTGCTCGGGCCCAATGGAGCAGGCAAGACAACCAGCTTTTACATGATTGTCGGCCTTGTCAGACCCAACAGCGGTCGCGTCATTTTTTCGGACACCGACGTGACCAACTACCCGATGTACAAGCGGGCGCGGCTCGGCATGGGGTATTTGCCGCAGGAAGAATCGATTTTTCGGAAGATGACTGTGGAGCAAAACATCATGGCCATTTTGGAAACCCTTCCCATGAGCAAAACGGAACGGCGGAATCGTTGCGATCAGCTGCTGCACCAGTTCGGCATTGAGCGAATCGCGAAAAATATCGCGCTGACCCTTAGTGGCGGTGAGAAGCGGCGATTAACGATTGCGCGTTCGCTGGTGACACAACCGAAGTTGTTGATGCTTGATGAACCATTCAGCGGCGTCGATCCCATTGCGGTCTATGATGTACAACAGATTATCGTGAACCTGCGCAAATCGGGGCTCGCCATCATGATCACCGACCACAATGTGCGCGAGACGTTGTCGATCGTGGATCGCGCCTATTTGATTTTCGAAGGCCGCGTCGAGAGCGAAGGCACAAAAGATTTTCTCATCAGCGATCCCATTAGCCGTCAGCTTTACCTCGGCGAGCGCTTCAAGATGTAGGTGTCAACGACCCAGCCGCTGTAGGGCAAGCACATCGCTTGCCGGATCTTCTTCTTGATCCGACAGAGAGATCCACTAAATTCCGGGCAAGGCAATGGAGTTTGCCTTCCCCTTAGGGACGGGGAAAACCGCTGTGAGCTAATGACTCCTTCCGTCGGAAGGAGTTTTTTAAATGCTCAATTACATCTTGGTAATGTTAGGCGGCGCACTCGGAACTGGAGCACGATTCTGGACATCGGGAATTGTTGCAGAGCGCGCGGGGGAGTTTTTTCCAATGGGCACACTCCTGGTGAACATTACCGGATCCTTCATTATCGGGTTCTTTGCTGCGTTTACCGATCCACAGGGGCCGTTTCTCGTGGCGCCGCGGTTTCGCCAATTCTTCATGATCGGCGTTTGTGGCGGTTACACCACGTTTTCATCGTTCAGTTTACAGACTCTCGATCTCGTTCGGGACGGCGACTGGTTGAAAGCCTGTCTGAATGCGCTGCTCTCATTCGCTTGCTGTCTAGCGGCTGTATGGCTCGGACGCGTTCTTGCTCTCTCAGTACTGCCGAAATAAGAGAGGAATCTATGCAGCTCCCTGAAGACGCGGTTTTATTACGGATTTTTATCGGTGAAAGCGATCGTTACAAGCACCGACCGTTGTATGAAGCCATCGTGATAAAAGCACGCGAACTGCATCTGGCGGGCGCAACCGTATTGCGGGGGCCGATGGGTTTTGGAAAATCGAGCCATCTGCACACTGCGAAAATTCTCCGCTTATCCATGGACCTCCCCATTGTAATCGAAATTGTGGACTCCGAAGAAAAGGTGAATGCGTTCCTGTCCGTTCTCGATGAAATGATGGGCGGCGGCTTGGTCACGCTCGAAAAAGCGAAAGTGATTCGTTATCAGCACCAGGGGAAAAAGTCATAAAGAGGGAATACGCGTGAAAGTATCTCGCCTGTCGCAATGGTCAGGACGGCACCTATGTTGGTCCGCAATTTATTCTCGCTTTGGACAAGACTTTCGGTCTGATCTTGCGCTGCGCGAAGCAGGCAGCGTTGAGCCGTGAGTGATAATGCGGTATGCGCATTGGAAAATGCGCGCCATTCACGTTAGAAGTTAATCCTGATGGCGGAACAAAGCGGGACCCAGACGATTACATCGAAAAGCGATCAGCAGAAAAGCGTCCCGGTTGTCACGGTGGAGAGCTTTTACAATTCGCACGCTGAAAAGCTCCAAATGAAGCTGGAGGGGCCGCGGGTGGGATTCCATCGGAAAATTCGCGAACCCACCATCAACCGTCCGGGTCTGGCGCTCTCTGGCTTCTACACTTATTTCGCGGAGAAACGGGTACAGGTACTGGGTGCGGCTGAACATTCCTATTTGAAAAGTTTGACTGCAAAAGCGCGGGTAAGGCGATTTCAGAAATTATGTGAGCGCAAGATCCCGTGCCTGGTGATGTCGCGCGGATTTCATCTCGCGCCGGAGCTGCTGGCCGTGACGGGGGAAGCAGAGGTCGCGGTGTTTCGGACGCCAATGATCACCATGAAGTTCATTAACGCGGCGACCATTGCGCTCGAAGTCGATTTTTCTCCGACCGTGACCGAGTTCGGCAGCATGGTGGACATTTTGGGCGTTGGTGTTTTGATTCGCGGCGCGAGCGGCATTGGTAAAAGCGAATGCGTCCTGGGGCTGATCGAGCGTGGCTACAGCCTCGTGGCTGACGACGTGACGCGGATCACTTCACTCGAGGGACGCGAGCTCATGGCGACAGCCCCGGAACTGACCCGCAATCACATGGAAGTTCGCGGGATTGGCATCATTAACGTAGCTTCCGTTTTCGGCATTGGCAGTATTCGAATCGAAAAGCGCCTCGACCTTGTCGTCACGCTGAAAGACTGGGAGGAGATGGAAGCCGTGGATCGGATCGGGCTCGATCGGGAATTTTACGAGATTCTTGGACTTCAGGTGCCGCACGTGACAATTCCGGTGAGGCCAGGCCGCGACATGGCGCGTCTGATCGAGGTTGCGGCGATGGATCAAAAATTGAAGGGCCTGGGCGAAAACAGCGCCGTCCAGTTCAACACGAAACTGCTCAATTTGATGGAGCAGAAAGAATGACGTAATGGGCTTGTTGTATCGAAGAGCGAATCGAGCGGTGTCCGGCCAGAAGGTCGAGAAGGAGATCTCAATCGTGAATCGGCTGGGCCTCCATGCGCGTCCGGCGGCGATGTTCGTGCGCATTGCGAGCCGTTATCGCTCGGAAATTTGGGTGTCGAAAGAAGGCGAAGAGGTAAATGGGAAAAGCATCATGGGCTTGATGATGCTGGCTGCCGGGCAAGGATCGAAGCTGCATATCCGCTGTGAAGGCCCTGATGCTGACAAGGCCATGGAGGAGCTCGAGGAACTAATCAACGCGCGCTTCAACGAAGATTGATTCGTCCCCTACGACCCATAAGACTTATAGGACTTATGCGGCGTCGCCTTGCGAAAAGCTTTGCTGAGTTGACATCACCATTACTCTGACAATTGGCATGAGCGACAAGGCGCGGCAGGGAATCTGGTTTGAAGGAGCGGGCGTTTCACCAGGAACTGCCCACGGCAAAGTCCATGTCGTTCGAGACGACTTGGATGACGTGGCGCGTTATCGCATCGCCCCTTCCCAAATCCCAGACGAAATCGGGCGGTTCGAAGCGGCGCTCATTCAAACGCGCATGCAGATTCTGGAGATGCAGCAACGCATTGCGGAATCGATCGGAGCAAAAGATGCGGCAATCTTCGACGCTCATTTGCTCGTGGTTGAGGATCGCACATTGATCGACGAAGTGCTGCGGAAATTGGAGACCGACCTTTGCAATGTCGAGTGGGTTTTTCAGGAAGTCGCCACGCATTACGCCGAGACCCTGACCAAAATCGATGATCCCTATTTGCGCGAGCGCGCGCTCGATATCCAGGACGTGACCAAGCGAGTAATCCGGAACCTGCAGGGGAAAGCTCCCAAAACATTTCTTGGTTTGAGTGAGCCGCACATTCTCATCGCGCACAATCTCACTCCTTCAGACACTGCCAGCATGAACCGCGAACGGGTGCTGGGGATCGCCACTGATCTTGGCAGTCGCACATCGCATACTGCGATCATGGCGCGTTCGCTCAATATCCCGGCGATAGTCGGTTTGCACGATATCACCGCAAAACTCGAGACGGGTCAGACCGTGCTCCTGGACGGGACGGATGGATTGCTCATTGTCGATCCGACGCCAGAGACACTTGCGCAATACGCAGAGATCGAATCAAGAAGGGCCAGAGTCGTGGCACGACTCAGAGAGCTCCGCGAGACAAGATCGACCACGCGCGATGGCCGCCACATTGTCCTCTCGGCTAATATCGAGCTTCCGGAGGACGTTGATGCAGTTAAAGCCAACGGCGCGGAGGGAATCGGACTCTATCGCACTGAGTTCCTCTATTTGAATCGCAATACTCTGCCGACGGAAGATGAACAATATGAGATTTATCGAACGGTTGCGGCGCGCGTCCGGCCCGATCCCTTGATTATTCGAACGTTTGATCTCGGCGGCGACAAACTGGCTCCCGGCACCGTGGACATCACCGATGAGTTAAACCCATTCCTTGGCTGGCGCGCGATCCGTTTTTGCCTGGAGAACATAGACATCTTTAAGACGCAGTTGCGCGCTATTCTTCGCGCCAGCGCTGCCGGAAATGTAAAAATCATGTTCCCGATGATCTCGGGCTCAGACGAACTGCGTCGCGCCATCGCCGTACTCGCCGAATGCAAGGAAGAGTTGCTCAGCTTGAAGATCGATATCGGTGAAAAAATCGAGGTTGGTGCGATGATCGAAATCCCAGCCGCCGCCCTGTCCGCCAACGTGCTCGCCCGCCAAGTCGATTTTTTCAGTATCGGAACGAATGACTTAATTCAGTACACGCTGGCGGTTGATCGCGTGAACGAGAGGATCGCGCACCTTTACGAACCCACGCATCCAGCGGTACTGGGTTTGCTCAAAATGGTTGCCGATGCCGCGCATGCGAACAATATCTGGGTCGGTGTTTGCGGGGAGATGGCCGGAGACGTCGCGCTCATCCCGCTTTTGCTGGGTTTGGGCGTCGACGAGTTGAGCGCAAGCGCGACGCTCGTGCCGCGGGTCAAACGCGCGGTGCAAAGTCTTGCCATCCCTGAATGTCAGGAGCTTGTCGAGGAAGTGCTCAAGCTCAACACGCCATCCGAGGTTCTGGCGCGTTGCCTGGAATTAGCGGACAAGCGCTACGGCGATCTTTTGGGCTAGAGCCTGGCCTCAAAAGTTAAATGGCTACAATGTTAAGTTGTTGATGATCCGCCGTTTTAACTTTGTAACGCTTTTAACCTTTTAATGGAGCGCCTACTCTTCGGTTTCCGGATCAGGCTTTAGCCCCTCTTCCTCCATCTTGCGCAAGACATCGCTCATATCATCCACTTCGTCCCAGACATCTTGACTCACGTAAATAGGAGCCTTTTGCTGCGTAGCCATCGCGATGCAGTCGCTTGGCCGCCCGTCGAGCTCGATGATCTTTTTCTGCTGCAATTCGTTTTCGACGCGAATGATCACCCGGGCATAGTAGGTTGCATTTTTCAAATCATTGATAATTACCCGGTCGACTCTTGCGCCAAGGGCCGTCATTAAATGCCCCATCAGATCATGGGTGAGGGGACGCTCCTTGGTGATCTGACGCATGAACATCGTGATCGCGCTGCCGACCGTTTGATCGACGTAAATGATGAACACCTTGTCATTATTCCCGATAAAAACCGCGCACCCACCGCTCGTCGGCAATACTGCCCGCACTTGCACCTCAATCACCGTTTTGTTCATCACGGTGAACGCTACCCGCACGGGCATGAAAAACAAGCATTGCGCTCCTTAAGTCGCATCCGTCTCATAAGAGACATAGGCCACAAAATCTCATCGCATCGAGTGAAGCGAAAATTTCGCGAAAATTTTGGTTCTAGAGGCTTGCATGTTTGGCGCCCTGATTGAGTGTGCGCTTTGCGGCTTGCTGCCGCATGACGAATCGAAATGAAAACCGAGTGGGACGTTGAGTCCGCCATCGCCACCTACAACGTGGAAGGATGGGGCAACGGTTACTTTACCATCAACAGTTTGGGCAACGTCGAAGCGAAGCCGCTGAAGGAAAATGGCGGCTGCATCGATCTTCTCGAAGTTGTTAACGAAGCGCGCGAGCGAAGCCTTGGGTTTCCACTGGTAATCCGGTTTCAGGATTTGTTGCGACACAGGGTTGAATCGGTTAATCGCGCCTTTCAAACCGCGATGACAGAGTTCGGTTATCGCAGCGAATATCGGGGCGTCTTTCCGATCAAGGTCAATCAGTTGCGCGAAGTCATTGAAGAAATCGTCGACGCAGGCCAGCAATTTCATTTTGGACTCGAAGCGGGCAGCAAACCGGAATTGGTTGCCGCGCTGGCCATGCACAAAGACCCGGAGAGTTTGATCATCTGCAACGGCTACAAAGATCCCGCTTTCATTCGCATCGCACTTCTCGGTCGCAAACTTGGCAAGTCGGTCATCATCGTTGTAGAAAAGCTTGAGGAACTCGAGCAAACCATTCGCACGTCGAACGAGGTCGGCGTTGAACCATACATCGGCATTCGTGCTCGCTTGTATAGCAAAGGCTCTGGCAAATGGTCGCCGAGCGGTGGCGAAAACGCTAAATTCGGTCTCGACACAACCAGTCTCGTTGCTGCCAGTCAGATATTGAAAGAGGCCGGACTGGCACATTGTCTCAAACTCCTGCATTTCCATGTCGGTTCGCAGGTGCCGGACATCTCGACGATCAAGCGCGCGGTGCGCGAAGCGGCGCGCTACTACGCGAAGCTCTGCAAACTTGGACATCCTGATCTCAGGTATCTCGACGTGGGTGGTGGCCTTGGCGTTGATTACGACGGTTCACGCAGCGATTTCGACAGCTCCACCAATTATTCACTCCAGGAATACGCCAATGACGTTGTCTGGAATATCATGGAGGTGTGTGATTCCGAGAGCGTCGCGCATCCCATCATTGTGAGCGAAAGCGGACGTGCAATTGTCGCGCATCATTCTGTGCTTGTAATCGAAGCGTTTGGCTCAATCGAGAAAACTGCGCCCAAGCTTAAAGTCGAAGCCAGCGAGAAGGACCATAAACTGGTGAGCGACATTCTCGACGTGAAACAGCGCTTAAAACGCGGGAATCGCCTTGAGAGCCTGCACGATATCCAGCAGATCAAGGAGGAGGCGCAGCAAACATTCGATCTCGGCTTACTCGATCTCGAATCGAAAGCGAAAATCGACACCGTTTATTGGCAGCTCGCACACCAAATCGTCAATATGCATCGCGGCCTGCGTTATATGCCTGACGAAGTGAAAGAGCTCGAAATCTCACTCGCCGACCAGTACATCTGTAACTTTTCCGTGTTCCAATCGCTGCTCGATCACTGGGCGCTCGGCCAGTTGTTTCCGATCATGCCGATCCATCGCCTCAACACTCCGCCCGATCGCAATGGCATGATCGTCGATATCACCTGCGATTCCGACGGCAAAGTCTCCAAATTCATCGATCTCCAGGACGTGAAAGAAACGCTGCCGCTGCATCGAATCACACTGGGAGAAATCTATTATCTCGGTGTTTTTATGGTGGGCGCTTATCAGGATATCATGGGCGATCTGCATAATTTGTTCGGTCGCGTCACCGAAGTGCACGTGTTTCTCGATCCCGACGAAGAATCCGGCTGGTATATTGAGGAAGTGATCGAGGGCAGCACGATCGGCGAAGTCTTGTCGATGACACAGTGGGACAAAGTCGAACTGATGCGGCTCTTGAAGTCGCAGGTCGATGATGCGATTAAGACTGATCGCCTGAAACCGAACGAGGCGATGAAACTCCTCACTGACTACGAGCGGCTCCTGCAGGAATACACTTACCTTTCCCTTGACGGCACCAAAGCGCCGCCCCAAGCCAGCAATTGGGTGCCGTTGAGCTAAGCCCTGTAGCCGCCGGCCTCTCGGGCGGCGCGGCTCGCGCGTGTCAAACACCTCAGCGCCGCGTTTCGCAGAGCGAAACGGCTACAGTTGAGCGTTGAATGATGAGCGTTGAACGTTGATCGTTTGCTTCAAATGTATGGATGAACCTCTTTCTCCGACTCCGATTAGAGATGCTTTACAAAGCACCACACCGATCGAGCCGATTCAGCTCCAGGGTTGGGTGCGAACCCGGCGCGATTCGAAAGATTTTTCGTTCATCGAGCTGAATGATGGGTCGTGTCTGCGCAATCTTCAGATCATCGCGAAGAACACATTGCCCAATTACGCGGCGTTACAACGATTAACCACTGGCGCTTCCATCAGCGTGCGCGGCGTGCTCGTGGCTTCGCAGGGCAAAGGGCAAAAGTGGGAGGTCGTCGCCGATAAGATCGACATCGTTGGCGGCGCGGATGACACCTATCCGCTACAAAAGAAGGGACACACGCCTGAGTTCCTGCGCGAGATCGCGCATCTTCGTCCGCGCTCGAATCTGTTCGGTTGTGTCTTTCGAGTGCGGAGTCGGCTCGCATTCGCAATTCACCAGTTTTTTCAGGAGCGCGGTTTTGTTTACGTTCATACCCCGATCATCACTGGAAGCGATTGCGAAGGAGCCGGAGAATTGTTTCGCGTCACAACGATTGATTGCAAAAACCCGCCGCGAACGAATGAAGGGCAAATCGATTTCGCCAGGGATTTCTTTGCCCGGCAAACTTATCTCACGGTGAGCGGCCAACTCGAGGCGGAAGCATTCGCGCTGGCGTTGTCGAGGGTTTACACATTCGGTCCAACTTTTCGCGCCGAGAACTCCAACACATCCCGGCACGCCAGTGAGTTCTGGATGATCGAGCCGGAGATGGCGTTCTGCGATTTGAACGGCAACATGGATCTCGCCGAAGAGATCGTGAAATATCTGATCGTAGACGTACGCAAACATTGCCCCGAAGAAATGGAACTCTTCGCCAAGTTTGTTGACAAGGAGTTGCTCGCCCGACTCGATTTCGTCGTCGAGCGGGCATTTCAACGGATCAGCTATAGCGATGCTGTCGATCTTTTAAGCAAGAGCGGAGAAAAATTCGAGTTCCCAATCGACTACGGATTGAATCTCCAGTCGGAACACGAACGGTGGCTGACCGAGAAACATTTCAAGTGTCCGGTGACGGTTTTCAATTATCCGAAGGAGATCAAACCATTTTACATGCGTTTGAATGACGACGGAAAAACAGTGACCGCAATGGATTTGCTGGTGCCGGGAATCGGCGAAATCGTCGGCGGAAGCCAGCGTGAAGAGCGGCTCGATATGCTGGAGGAGAATATGCGCCGGCACAAAATGGATCCCGCTGATTACAAATGGTATCTCGATCTTCGGCGTTACGGCACCGTGCCACACTCCGGTTTCGGCCTCGGCTTCGAGCGGATGCTCATGTTCATCACCGGTGTTCCGAATATCCGCGATGTCATTCCCTTCGCCAGAACGCCCGGTAGCGCCGAATTCTGATCTTGCGGGGCAATGCCGCTTCTGAGGACTGTAGCCACCGCTCTGTGAGCGGTCTTCTTGGGAGCATCGAGCGTGGACGAGCCACAGGCCCCGTGGCTACAACGAGACGCGCACAGAGAGCCCGCGGCCTAGATTTTGACGGCCGCAGCTGGCTGCAGAATGATCAGCGCTGACGGCTTCACTGTGATTTTGATTTCGTTGGAAGATTTCTCGCTCTGCTTCTTTTCCGGCCACAATTTGTCGTCCAAATGGAGCGTCGATCCCTTCCAAACGACCCGTAATTCGCGGAATCTACGCGCCGGCAGCGGAGACTTGCTCTTCTTTCCAGCTACGCGCGCGTCGAGATGTTCCAGGAGAAGCGCGTAGTCGGGCTGACGTGCGCAAACAAAATCGAATTGTCCATCCTTGGTCGCGGCGCGTGGCGCCAGATGAAGCGCAGGACCAACCGAGCGAATATTCATCGCTTCCCAAAGAACGTAGCGGCCGGAAATATCTTTTCCATCGATCTCGATCTTCCATTGACGCGCCGGATAGTCATGCAGCATCCGGCGTAACAGCGCACTATGCCGCGCCATCTCCTGTTCTTTGGAAAGCTTCTCAACCTTTCTGTTTCTTTTCTGCTCTTTTTTTGCGGCGCGGACGTAATCCGCAAGCAACCCGCCGCCTGCGCCTTCAAAAAAATATCGTTTACCCCACGGACCGTAGGCGAGTCCAACGTCAAAGGTCCGTTTCTTTCCGCCGTCGAGCCTGGCAATGATTTCCTCGGGAGAGGCGACAAAGCCAAGGGCGCGCGCCAAATTGTTGGCCGTGCCGAGCGGAAGAACGCTCAATGGAATGCCGCTATCGACGAGCCGGCAGGCGACCTTTGCAACAGTCCCGTCACCACCGGCAGCAAGCACGAGATCGGTGGGCTGCTTGAGAGCTTTCTTGAAACCGCGCTCTTTTGTTGATTGATAGGTGGCGTGATGCCCAGCTTCAGCCAGGGCCGCCATCAATTGCTTCCTTCCATGCTCGGCGTCGCCAGCCTTTGGATTATGCATCAAGGTGATTCGCATGTGCTCCTTATCCGTAATCTATTCGGCCAAAACCAATCTCACGCACGTTTCTTACTAATGTGAAAATAAGAATTCTGATCTCTAACGATGACGGCATCTACAGTCCGGGCATCACCGCGCTGGCAAAGGTGGCGTCGCGTTTTGGCGAGGTTCGCATCGTCGCGCCTGATGTCGAGCAATCCTCAATGGGTCACGCCATCACAGCTTCACGGCCGCTTCGATACAAGCGGATTCGATTGGACGATTTTGAGGCTTATCGGGTCAACGGCACGCCGGCGGATTGCGTCGCGCTGGGCACACATCACTGGCAGCGTATCGATCTCGTCCTGTCTGGAATCAATCTTGGTTTGAATCTCGGTAATTCCTGCTGGCACTCCGGAACGCTTGCCGCCGCAAAACAGGCTGCATTGCTCGGCTCGCGCGGTATCGCCATCAGCACAGCCGTCAGTGACAAAGAGGAGCCGAATTTCTCCGCGCTTGAACCCTATATCGCCAAGGTACTCGATTTATTGCTCGAAGAAAAAACAATGCCTCTTGTGAACGTGAATGTCCCACAAAAACCGCGAGGCATTCGCTGGACGCGCCAGTCCGTGCGGCATTACGACGGCAAAGTCGTGGCCAGCAAAGATCCGATGGGCCGGCCAATCTACTGGTTTACGATTAGGCCGCTGCAGGGAGCCGAGGAAGGAACGGATCGCTGGGCCGTCGAGCACAACTGGGTCTCAATCACCCCGCTGCGTCTCGATCTCACCGATGAGAAAGATCTTGCCCGCGCGCTGGCACTTCATCACACGCCACCAATCGCTACCGGAACGTCGGGCAACTTACAAAAGAACAGAACCTCCCCGTCTGTTGCAAAAGAGCACAAGGCGACCAGGCGCTCGAACAAGAAAACGCGGAATCGAAGCTAGTCGAGCGCGAAAACTTCACCGCGCGTCACGTCAACGAGCATTTACCGAAAGCAGACATCAACGCTGCGTTTCCTTTAGCCTTGTAAACTCGAGCTTGGAACCGCCGGGTTCTCGCAACACCATCCGGTCACCGGAAATTTCGATCTGATAAACTGTCGTGGCGAATGGCGTTTCGATTTTGATTCTATCCTGGTCGCCAAACCTATATCTGCCGCGCACGTTCCCAATAAGGAGAGAGCCATTTTGTGAAAACTCCCAAACGGTGGCGTTCGAACCTCCCGACATGCGCCATTTACCGATAATGGTGGGATTCCCGCAGCCGGCCACTGCAGACAGCAAAACTGCTAGAATGATGATCCGTAACCAGGCCTTACGTCGGGCGGAAGTGAATGGCATGACAACCGGCATTTCTCGGTGTGTAGGCGTGATCACCACTGTAAACAATCTCGCAAGTCATTTCGACGCTAAAAAGCCTGTCTGTTTTCGGCCAACTATTCGAGTGGGAGAGGCCGGAGAACTCGCAATGAGTCCCTGGTCACATTCGCTCACGCTGGACTACGCGCTAATGCTTTCGGCGCTGACGTTGTTGCTATCTAAGAGCACACGCTACTTTCGTTGTCTCCGCTGGGCTTGCTTGCCTTTTTTTCTCCGACTACCTTCTGCCATGCGCAGAGTTTTGAAATCGGACAAACGGCCGCTTGAAATCAAACCCCAGCAGGAATCGGTCTGGATTTGCATGTGCGGCCTGTCCAAGAACCAGCCGTTCTGCGACGGATCGCACAAGACGACGAGGGACGAGGAAGACGGGAAGACCTACGACTACGACTCAGAAGGGCATCGCCACGAAGTGTAACGCGCTGGGGGGCACAATGGTAGCGCGCGTTCCTCCAGCGCGGCTTGAGTCTCTTCTAAGTTTGCGATTGAGGGCCCTATCTGGCCAATCGATCGACGCAAACAGCCAGCAAAAACACCGCACTCACAAACGCATTGCTTTGGAAAAACGCGCGGTTGATCCCAGCCAGATCGAGTTTCCCGGTGTTATGTTCGTAAAAAAGCGCGGCGACGACGAGGGACATTCCCGCATAATAAAATAACCCGAGCTGCGCCAGGATCCCAAAGGCGATGAGCATGGTAAGCATGGCAAAGTGCAGTATTTGCGCCAGGCGCAGGGTGCGCGCGATCCCGAGGTTTACAACGAGGGATCGAATGCCTTCGCGCCGATCAAAATCGTAATCCTGCGTGGCGTAAATCAGATCGAATCCCGCCACCCAGCAAATCACACCTGCCCCGAGCACCAGCGGTGCAAGATCGATGCGTCCCGTCTGCGCGATCCAGGCGCCGACTGGAGCGATGGCGAGCGCCAACCCGAGAAAGAAGTGCGTCGCGCTGGTGAACCGCTTCGTCAGCGAGTAGAAAAAAATCAGCGCCAGAGCAACCGGCGCCAGCAGAAAGGTCAGTCGATTGATTGCGGCCGCCGCCAAAATGAATCCGGCGGAACTCAGCGCCAGCGAAACGAGGGCCGCCGATTTCGAAACGAGCAAGTGACGCGAAGCCGTGCGCGGATTGCGTTGATCAAGCGACCAATCAACCAACCGATTGAAAAGCATTGCTGCCGTCCGCGCGAAAACCATGCAGACGACGACCAGCAAAAACGTGCGCAAAGACGGAAGACCATTCGCGGCCACGACGAGCGCGCCGAGAGCAAACGGGAGCGCAAAAATTGTGTGCGAAAAACGAATCAACCGTAAAAAACGGATGAGTGGTCCGCCTCCAAGTCGTCTCATAAATAGTCTGCCGTAGCGCGCCAATGTTTTACAGAAGGCAACAAAGGAAATGAAGATTCAATTCGGCTTATGGACCCTTTGTTGTCTTCGTTTCCTTCTGTTAGTCTGTTTTACTGCGCAGTCAGAAATCGTGGCCTAGCAAACCCCGCAGCCGTTCACTTGCTCCGGACAAAATCGGCATGCCATGCGCGAAAAGCATCCGTTCGGCTTTATAATCCAAGAGTTTTCGCAACGACTGCCGCATTTCTTTTTCGTTGGAGCAGTATTTCCTGGGAAGGAAAGTGAAACCGTAAGGTTCAAAGTTAATTAGAGCGTCACCGACGATCAAAGTTCCATTATCAGCAGGATAATAAAGAGCAATCTCGCCCGGTCCTGCGCCCTCGATGCCGATCACACGCAGTTCGTCACAAATCTCGTCGCCATCGGCAACGCTCCTGAATTTGCCTGGCGTCTTATCAGGGAATGTTTCACGGCGCGCGAAGATCGGAGCCGAGAACTTCTCCGCAAACCGAGGCGAAGCGCGGTCGTGATTGGAGCTCGTCACAATGATTCCTGCAACGCGGGCGGAACCGACAAGCTCGTCCAGCGCTTCGCTCTCCAAAGGAATTGGATCGATAAGGCAGACACCGCCGGAAGTTAGGAGGCATGTCGAATAAAGTTCGGCTTTAACGGCTGGATCATAACAGTGCCAAAGGGCGAGATACGGAGCGATTTGGTCGAAATCGGATGCTGGCCTCACAGCAAGATCATCAGTGCTCAGGGCAGGACGCTCAAGCTCACATAAGTGTAGAGACCCTCCCTTTCTGCGACGAGGATCAGTGAACGGTGGACAGCGTGAACTTGCCCAATCGCGTCACAAATCACTGATCACCGATCACGCTCCCTCTTCACCGATTGTTGAGAACCGTCTGCGCTGCCGATTTGCTGATTTCAAGCTGAGCGTTCACCTTCTGGATTTGGGTCGCCTGCTCTTTGAACTGCGCAGTGAGGATTTCGATTCCCCTCTTTAGCTCTGTGATCGTCGCCTCTTGTTGCTGCGCCTTGCGGTGCTCTTTGAGGAACTCGTTGAGCAACATCGCGTTGATCTGCTCGTAGCGCACGCTTAAGATTACGCCTTTGTCGTCGCGCAAGATCAGGTCTGAGTTTACCTCGGCCACCTCCTCGGCGATTAAACAAAAGCACGTCATGCCTGACTTGTCGTTATTGTATTTGAAGATTACTGGCTTGAGCGCAAAAAGCGCTTCGCTGCACGCTTGTTCAGTTCAAGCTCGCCGCGGCGAGCGAAAGCGGCTCAACGCGTCGCGAAAACAAGTTTGTGTCCCCGCCGGCGATTTTGGCAAGGTGCGTAACTAGCGGCTAGGACCTTACTGCGGCGTAGCCGATGGGACTGAGAAAGTATCGTCTACCGCAGAAGA
>WNFT01006274.1_pt1 | contig 15449 bp, 14 predicted proteins | sample 5400191 | NCBI WGS metagenome assembly WNFT01 (sample SAMN13153359, study PRJNA577476) | soil metagenome | isolation source: 80 cm saprolite under Madrone tree | place: USA:California | collected 2016-06-14 | reverse complement strand
CATGCTGGTCACCTCGATGCCCGGCCTCGACCCCAACGAGCGCGTCAACATCGGCCTGGTGCCGCAGGGGCTGCAGGTGCAGCTCGGGCTCTCGGCGCGCGCCCGGGCGCAATTCGTGGTGGGGACCTCGGACAGCGGCGCCCAGGCCTTCTCCGAAGCGGTGCGCGCGGCCCGCACCGCCGAGCGCCCGGCCACCATCCTGGTGCTGGCGGGTCAGGTGATCCCCAGCGGGTACGTGTCGCAGTACCAGATCCGCTCGGTGCTGGGAGAGAACGATCAGGCGAGCGGCCTGGACATGCTGGCCGTCGGCGACCTGATCATGGACGTCATGCGCCGCAGCTTCGATCTGCCACCCCGCGAGCTGGAGGCATTCCTCGCCCGGGTGGCCGCGCGCAAGGCGCAGGTCGGCGCCAACTATCCCGCCGGCATCAACGCCGGCAAGCCATTCCGGCGCGACAACCGGCGCACTCCCTGGTTCGACGCCAGCGACATCGCGGTGCCCTGCTGCGGCGCCGCCGCCACCATCGTCACCTCCGACGAGGATCTGATCGAGGCGATCGCCGCCACGGAAGATCGGCGCTTCCGCACCTCACCTCTCACCGAAGTCCTCGGCGTCGGTGACGGTTCCACCAACCCGGATCTGCTCCACCGCAAGGCGCCGCTCTTGTTCGCGCCCGCCGTGTACTCGGGCATGGCGGCGTGCGCCGACGACGCGCTGCTGCCGGTCTCCACCTTCACCTCCTGCGCCTTCGGGGTCGTGCACGATGCGTTCCCCAGCATCGAGATGTCCTTCTTGCTCGCGCTCGGCCTCGGCTGGGAACGGAGCGCGGAGCGGATGGCGGAGGGCTGGTCGAATCCGGTGGGCGGGTTGCTCACGTTCGGCCACGCCCTGGGGGCATCCGGCCTGGTCCAGGTGAACAAGGCGCATCACCTCTTCTGCGTCGATCGCCGCTACCTGCGGGAGGCCGACTCCCGGCAAGGGTTCCGCGAGGACGGTGCGCTCGCCTTCACCACCTCGGTCGGCGGGCCGCTGTCGCACATCGTCTGCTCGCTGGTCCGCGGCGGCCATCAGGACCATCAGCCTCCGCGGCATCGCAGGGAGCCGGCCGCCCCCGCCTCCTCCGGGGCGACGTGGGAAGCCAAGGCGCGGCTGCTCTGGGTCCTCTTGCCTTCGCAGCTGCGGGCGGTCGCCAATGCCTGGCTCGTCGAAGGGACGACTTCGGTGAGCATCCGCAGCTGCCTGCGAGCATTGTCGGCGGACGACGTCGCCCGCCTGCAGTTCGAGGGCCTGGAGGAGCTCGTCGCTTCCCAGTTCCTGGCGGAGGTGCGGGGCCGGCTGCGGACGGTGGTGCGCGTGGCGCAACAGGAGAGCGAGCGGCTGGGGTCCATGTTCGACGTCTTCCGGCTGCTCACCGACGAAGTGCGCGAGATCGCCGCCGAGCTGCGCGGGCAGGGCCGCTTGCTGCCCGCGGCGACGGCGCTCGACGAGCGGCGCCTGGCGGATCGGATCAAGGAAGCGCTGCGCGTATCGCTGGCCGTGCTCTCGCGGCCCACCGAAGATGGAGCGCATCGCCTGGTGCGCTTCATCGGCCCCGGCGAGCTGCAGGACGCCGACTTCGTCTCCCCGGCCACCCTCAACCGGATCGACGTAGGACCCGACGTGCTGCCGTTCTGGACCATCCGCGCCGTGCGGCCGGAGCTGCCGCCTCCGCCGCCGTCGCAAGCGACCGCCGCCGAGCGCTTGAGCCAGATCGCGGCCCGAGGGCCCGCCTCCGCGGCGGAGCTTCGCCTCTTGCGGACCTGGTTCTCGCTCGATCCGCCGCACGCGCTCCTCGAGCGCGCTTTCCGCGACGCGGGCTTTCCCGTGCCCGATCGGCCCGCCGTGCGCGCGGTCTTCTACATGGGCGAGGTGGCGAATCCCGGCCCGCGGCTGACGCCGAGCGAAGCGCACGAGCTTCTCGGGTTCGTGGCGCATCGCGCCCGCGCCTTCCTCGAGGCGTATCAGTCGGCGGCTTCGCAAGTCGGTCCCGCCCTGTCGGTGGTCGCCTCCGAGCGGCTGCCGGGGAGCGCCGGCGTCGACGCGGCGCTCTTGAGCGCGGCGCGATTCGCCCAGGAGATCGCCCGGAGCGCGCTGGAGCAGGGTGTGCTCATCCGCGCCGCCGTCTGCGTCGGAGAAGGCGAGCTGTTCGAGGACATCGACGGCGGGGCCGTGGTCGTCTCCCCTGCCGCACGGCGCGCCGGCGAGCTCCTCGGCAGCGCTCGCGCCTCGGCGCCGGACCGCGCCGCCCTCGTCCTGCAAGGGGCGTCGAGACTGATCGTGACGCTGCTCGGCCAGAGGCTGTCGGGATGGGAGCGCGCGGCGGACGGGCCGGAGGGCGCGGCCATCTGGCTGGGACCGCGATCCTGAACATCGCGCGGCACCCGCGGCGCTGGGTCCGCTTGACGGGCAAGAGTCCGCGAAGTAGACGGCTCGACGGGTGCGCAAGAGAGGCACACTGACGTCCGCGCTCGGGGCCCGTTGGTGCCGCGCGCTTGCTGTCATCGCCGGCTGTCTCCTGGCGTTGCAGTCGATGCGGCTGCCGCTGCTCACGGCGGAGGCGCGGGCGGCGTGCTGTTGCCCGCACCACGCGGCAAACGCCGACTGCAAGTGCCCGGTGTGCACCGACCTGCGGGAGATGCGGTCGGGCAAACCGTACTTCAAGTCGTGCGGTCAGTCGGCCGAACCGGTCGCGTTGATCTCGTTCGCTCCCGCGTTGCCCGTCGTGAAGGAGCCCGCGCGCACGACGCCGATCCGGATGCCGGTCCGATCGCGCGCGGAGCCGCCACCACCGGGACCGGCACTGGACGTCCCAACTCCCCCACCGCTCGCGCAGGCCTGAGCGGCTCGACCATCGTCCCGGCGGCTTTCTGCCGCCGCGGACTGCCGTTTGCTTTCCGTCTCGGGGAGCTCCATGCGCTTTGCCGTCCTGTCCGCCATCGTCGTCGTCCTCTGCCGCGCCCATCCGGTCGCCGCCCAACCTTCGCCTCCGCCCGGGCCTGAGGAGACGCCCGAGCGCGAGATCTCCTTGCCCGACCTGGGCAGCTTGCGGCTCTCCGGGTTCTTCGTCGGTTCGGGGAATTACAATTCCCGCATCCAGATGGTCCCCGAGTTCGCGGGCGGCGCGCCCGTCAGCTCCGAGCCGGGCCACATCGACTTCCGATTCGATCAGTTCTCGATCGGCGCCTTCCGGACGTTCGGCTCCTGGCTCTCCGCGGCTGCGAGCATCGAGGTGGAACGGCACTCGCAGCGCCACAGCCACGGCTTCGCTCCTGACTTCGGCTGCGTCGGTCCCGACCCCTGCGTCGAGCAGTTCGGGACCGAGGCGATCGAGACCGAGGTCAGCCTGCACCGGTTCAACGTGACCGCCATCGCGCCGCTGTGGAACGGCATCGCCTTCTCGGTGGGGAGGGCCCCTCGCTGGAGGTGGCCGCCTGGATCGTGAACCGGTGGGAGAACGAGACCACCGAAGATCCCCTGGAGGACAACAACGCGGCCAAGAGCGTCGGAGGACGGTTCGGATTCACGCCCATCCAAGGCAGCAGCCTGCTGAACATCGGCATCGGCGGGTTCTGGGGGCCGGAAAAGGACGGCGTGAACAGTCAGCCTCGCTGGATCGTGGACGCCGACGTGACCTGGTCACCCAGCGCCCGGCTCTTGATTGCGGCGGAGTTCGTGCACGGGGGGGAATCCGGTGTCTCGTTCCGGCCGCGCGGGATTCCGATTGCAGCGCCCGCGGTCAACGACGCGGACGTGAGCTGGAACGGCTTGTACGTCCTGGCTCATTACGATCTGCTCGAGTGGCTGGGCGTCTCGGCGCGCTATGGGCTGTTCGACGACCCTGACGGAGCGCGCACCGGCGTGGCACAGACGCTCCAGTCGTTCACGCTTGCGCCGATCCTGCACCTCTCCCGCCTGGTCCCCGACGTCCGGCCCCTGGGCGTGACGTACGCGCGCACCCGGCATCCGCTGGACTGGGTCGACGTCCGGCTCGAGTACCGGTTCTGGCACTCGGACAAGCCGGTCTTCGCCGACGTCGCTCCGGGGATTCCCATCCTCTCCGCCAGCCAGACTGCCCACCAGGTCACTCTTCAGTTCGTGGCCAATTACTAGCCCCGGCCGCCGTAGGCGGCTTAGGGGCTACGCCTGAGAATGATCTTCTCGCAGTCGGCGGTGACATCTGTTCTTGGAGGTCTAATGCTCGGAGTGCATCTCTCGCGATTCCCGCTCAGCGGAAAGGTCTTCTGCACCTTGTTCCTCGCCGGCATCGGGTTCGGCGCGCTCGCGGCCTACGTCCAAGCGTCCACGGCGGTGGGTATCTCGCCCGCGGCGGTGCGCGCGAGCCTGGCGCCGGAGATGCCGATGACCCATCTGGAGCACGGGCAGATGAGCGCCGAACAGGAGATCGACCTCTCGCAGATCTCCGACGCCACCAAGGTGTGGATGAGGACGCCGCTCTTGATCCAGACCAGCCATACGCACCTCTTCGGTCAGACCCTGATCGCCGGCCTGTTGGGTCTCATCTTCCTCTTCAGCTCGGCCGGCGAGCGGACCAAGTCGGTCATCGTGGCCTTGCCGTTCGTGGGAACGCTGCTCGACATCGGAGGCATGTGGGCCACCCGATTCGTCTCGCCCTCGCTGGGCGGGATGGTCATCGCCGGAGGAACCCTGTTCGCCGCCGGCTACGCGCTGATCGCCGTCTTCTCCCTCTACGACCTCTGGTTCCGGAAGGAGCTCGCCTCATGAATGGGATCCGAACCCTCGCGCTCGCTTGCGCTTTCGTTGCCGGCTTCGCGCCCCGGCCCGTGTCCGCTCACATGACTCCGCCGGTCGTGCTGGCGACGGATCGCGAGGCCGTCAGCCGCCTGCTCGGCGGCGCCAGCCGCTACTTCGTGCGCGAAGTCCGGCTGAGCGCGGCGCAGCAAGACGCCGTCCGGCAGAAGACGGCCTGGACGCCGGACGCGGACTACTACCGCTTCTACGTCGGCCGTTCCGGGGACGGCGCTGCCGTCGGCGCCGTGCTCTTCCTCAGCGAGTTCACCATCCACGGCCCCGTGCGCGTCGCGGCGGCGATCGGTCCCGACGGAAAGATCCGGGGCGCGTCGGTGGTCGAGGTGACGGAGGAGTCGTACAGCTGGGTGAAGCCGCTTCTCGACGGCGGATTCTTGCGCCGGTTCCCAGGCCGCGACGCGCGGGGGGCGCTGGGCGCCACCGGGGACGTCGGCGGCTCGATGTCGAGGTTCTACGCCGACGTCATCGCGCGCCTGATCGCGCGCGCGGCCGCGCTGTACGAGGTGGCCCCGTCGAAGACGTGAGCCTCTCTGGCAGGAGCCCGGCTCGCTGCGCACGATCTGGGGATGCATCGGGCAGGTCCATTCGGTGCCCGGCGTCATTCACATTCTCCTCCCGTGCAGGTGGCTTCCGGTCGCTTTCGGCGGCTGCAGGCCGAAGAAGAAGAACGCGCCCACCGGCGCGCGCGTTCCGTAGACGCCTTCAAGAGATGCGGGCACGAGCCCCACGTCCACGGTCAGGCCGATGAAGGGCACCACCGGACCTCCGGTGAAGCGGCGGACGAATCCGAGCTGCGCCTGGAAGACGTCGTACTTGGCTTCCGGATCTCCCGGCACCACCAGATCGTGGCCGAGCTTCTGGACGTACTCGAGGCGCGCGAAGGGCACGTTGCTCCCGTCCAGGTCCAGCGTCGCCTCGGCCAGCGCGCTGTCGGAAGCATGGCCGGACTCGACGTTCCGGCCCCAGAGGGCGGTCATGGCGAAGTTGCCGTCCGTCCGGATCGGCGCGCTGTACGTCGCGGAGGCCGTGACCCGGTGCAAGCTCACGTCCGGCTCCAGCGCTTCCGGGCTGTGGATGTATCCGTAGGAGACCTGGAAGCTGGTCTGGTCGGTGGGATTGAGCGAAAGCCGGCCCGACCACGAGTCCAGCGCGCCGAAGTCGAAATTCCAGCGGTCCTCGTCCGGCTCGCGGCCGTGGAACACGGACCCCTCGAGCTTGGCCCAACGCGTGTACACGCCGGCCGTGATCACTCCGAACGAGATGTGCGTCGAGTCCTGCCAGTGATGGCCGATGGGCGGAAAGGGATTGATCATGCCCGATGGACGGTGCATGAACGCCGTCGGCCCGAGGGCCGGTTCGCCGGCCGCCGCTCCGTACACCTCCACTCCGAACGCACCTCCGATCGGATGCCGGTAGAGGGCCGCCGTCTCCATGAAGAGGTCATGGGGATGTTGCCGGTCGTGCAGCGGAGCGCCGCCGTACGACTCGCCGCTCTGCAGCAGGAGGGGAAGCTGGAGGTGGCCGCCCATGGTCGCCGGCTCGGCCGACAGCATCGTGCGCAGCGTGAGCTGACCGCCCAGGAGCGGCCGCGTCGCCATCCCCATGATCCAGTTGACGGAGGCGAACCTGCGCGAGCCGCGGTCGCTCCACTGGTCGTCGTAGCCGGCCGCGAGCGAGTAGTGCAGCATCAGCGTCCAGTCGTCCGCCATGAAGTGGTGGGCGTAGACGGGGGAGGAGTCCGGTACCCAGCTCGTGCCCGAACCTTCGCGGCTGTGGGGAAGAATCAGCCCTCCCGAGTCCTCGTCTTGCATCTCCCGCATCTGATGGTGCTCGTGCTGATGAGCCGGATCGTGTGAGTGCTCCTGCGCGCGCGCGGCGCGAGCGAGGAGGAACATGCTTCCGGCGAACGCGATCATCCACTTGCTCAAGCGGTACCTCTCCCGCGCCAGGCGGCGCCGAAATGGGGCGGACGAGCCGAGGGCCTGCGAAGCTGCTCTTCCGAGCAGCGCCGGCGCCGGCGGGTCTAGATCCGCAGTCGGAGAGGAGGTCCCAAGCCGCGCAGCGTGGTCGCTGCGCCCGTGTTCGGCGCCATCGCGGGCCGAGCCAGGGCCGCACTCCGCACCAGAGCGGAAACTGTCCGTGTCGCCACGAAGAGCGGTTCAGACAACCGGCCGTCGTCCTTGCGCGAGAACCGCGGACCCGCCACGGGCTTGCAACAACGTCCCATGCCGGGCGCAAAGGTCGGCGCCGGTTCGCTCTTCTCGCGTGCACAGCACGCATGGGCCGGAGGCGACGCGCAGCAAGCGAGGGCGACGGCAACCCCCGGAGGGGCCGCGACGGCCAGCGCCGCCAACGCTGCGATCCAGCGCACCACGCGCTGCATTGTGCAGCGCGTACGGTGCGCCGGCAACCGCAGCGTCACTTGTCGGCTCAGCCGAGCAAGCCGGCGGTCAGGCCCCCGTCGATCGAGATCGTCTGGCCGGTCACGTACCGGGCAGGCTCTCCGCAGAGGAAGACGACCAGCGGCGCGAACTCGGCGGGAGTGGCTGCGCGCTTCATCGGCACGGCCGCGACCGCGGCGGCGACCTTCGCCGGTGTGTCGTAGATGGCGCGGAACCGGTCGGTCTCCACGAAGCCCGTGGCGATCGTGTTCACGGTGACGCCCTCCGCCGCCACCTCGGAGGACAGCGCCTTCAGCGCCCCGGTGACGGACGCGCGCAGCGCGCTGGAGAGGGCGAGCGCCGGGATGGGCTGCTTCACCGATACGGACTCGAGCGCGACGACCCGACCCCAGCGTCGCTCCCGCATCCCGGGCAGGGCCGCGTGGACCAGGTGCAGGGCGCTCCGCAAGGTGAGCGCGTAGGCCGCGTCCCAATCGGCCAGCTGCAGCTGGGTGAAGGTCCCCGGCTTGGGTCCGCCGCCGTTCACGACCAGGATGTCCACGCCTGAGAGCTCGGCCTGGACGGATCGGGTGAGCTTCTCCACCGAGCCCGCGTCGGTCAGATCCACCGTGTATGGCCTGGCTTCCTGTGCGCCCGCGGACCGCGCTCTCTGTGCGACGTCCTCGAGCCGCTCGCGCCTGCGCGCCGCGATGCCCAGGCGGACTCCTTCGCGCGCGAGCGCCAGGGCGACGGCCTCGCCGATTCCGGAGCTCGCCCCGGTGACCAGCGCCACCTTGCCGCGGATCCCGAGATCCATGCGCTATTTGCCGCGCAGATAGGCGTCCGATCCGTCGAGCCAGTCCTGCCGGGGCGGATCGAAGATGTCCACGTCGAGGGTGTCTTCCAGCGCCTCGGCGGTGTGCGGCAGGTTGGACGGGATGGTCAGGACCTCGCCCGAGCGCACGTCGACTTGCTGCGCGCCGTCGGCGCCGAGCCGGAACCGCAGCGCGCCGTCCAGCACGTAGGTGATCTGCTCGTTCTCGTGCTGGTGGCGCGGAACCACCGCTCCCTTCTTCAGATAGATGTGGGCGATCATCATCCGGTCGCCGGTGATCATGCGCCGGCCGATCTGCCCGGTGAGCTCTTCCCGGGGCATCGATTCCCAGCGGTGCAGCGTGGCTTTGCGCTCCATGTCGGCGCTCCCGTTCGGTGGAGGGCCGACCATAGGAGCCGGCGGACCGCGCGGTCAATGCCCGTTCCTTGGTCCCTTGTCCGGTGCCGGCGGTCCGCCTAGCCTTTAGCGCGTGGAGGAGGGGTCGTGAACTTCAAGCTGATTCTCGCCTTGTCGATGTTCGGGTTGCTGATGGGAGTCGCGACCGTGTTCGTGATCCCGCCGTCGATCGAGCCGGCATGCTGGCTGGTGGTCTTCGTGATCTGCGCGTTCATCATCGGGCGCACCCAGGCCCCGAGGCCGTTCCTCCATGGCCTGGGCGTCGGCGTCTTGAATGGGGTCTGGGTCACGGCCGCGCACGTCGCTCTCTACGACGCCTATCTCGCCGATCATCCGCGGGAGGCGCAGATGATGGCGGGTTCGTCGCTGCCGGGACGGCTGATGATGCTGATCGTCGGTCCGCTGATCGGCGTCGTCTCCGGCTGCGTTCTCGGCGTGCTCGCGCTGCTCGGGTCGCGAATCTTCAGGCCGAAGACCGCACCGATTCCGCCGGCCGGGTAGCCGTCCGCATGCTCCTGCTGCTCTTCGCCCTGGCGGCGGCTGACCGGACGATCGAGATCGACGGCAAGCTCCTGACCATCCCGGTCCGGGCCGAAGCCGGCGCCGTGCATCTGCCGGTCAACCTGCTCGTGTCGACCGAGCAACGCACGCTGCTGGCCACGCTGATCGATCGCGGCTGGACGCCCGAGGATCCCGCGGGTGAGAAGGCCCATCCCGAGACGCCGGTTCGGCTCGCCGGCCGGGCACCGGACTTCGATCTCGAGCACGCCGGCGCCCACATCGACGAACGGCTCCGCTTGCTGCTCTGGCGCCGGCCCGAGCGGCTGCGGGGCCTGCCGCTCTGGATCGGCCTTGCGTTGAAGCAACCCGGCGTGAGGCCGCTGCTGCCGCCCTCGAAGCCGCCCACCATCGCGCCGGACGCGATGGACCGCGTGCTGGCGGATTTCTCCTTCGGTCTCTCCCAGGTGCGGCACGTCGCGACGCAGCCGCGCGTTGTCTGGGTCGAGCTCGCCGAGCCGCCGAAAGGCGCGGAAAATCTCTTGATCGATCTGCCGCCATCCGCCGAGCCTCCATCGCCTCCGTCCTCGACTCCACCCGCCCTGAAGCAGCTGCCTCCAGCGCAGCCCGTCGCCGCCGACGTGATCTCACGGCCGGACGACAAGGTGGCGCGCGTGGCGCTGACCTTCGATGCCTGCTCGACCCTCGATCGCAGCTTCTACGACGATCGCATCACCCGCGTGCTGGTGGCGACGAAGACGCCCGCCACGCTCTTCATCAGCGGCCGCTGGGCCGAGACCCATCTCCGGCAGATGCGCTCGCTCGCGGAGATCCCGCTCTTCGAGATCGCCAACCACTCCTACATCCATCCGCACATGACCGAAGTGCCGCCCGAGCGGCAGCGCGAGGAACTGGTGTGGACGCAGCAGATCCTGCTCACCCTCACCGGCAAGCTGCCGCGCTTCTTCCGGGCGCCCTACGGCGAGGTGGACGCGGAGCTCGCCGGAGTGGCCGCGCAGACCGGTCTGCGCACGGTGGAGTACGACTTTCCCTCCGGCGATCCGGACAGGCACATCACGAAGGAGCGCCTGATCGAGTGGGTCCTCGCCAAGGCGCGGCCCGGCTCCATCGTGGTGATGCACATGAACCGGCGCGGCTGGCACACCGCCGAGGCGCTCCCCGAGATCGTCGCCGGCCTGCGGGCGAAGGGCTTCGTGCTCTCGCAGGTGGGCGAGATGGTCGACGAAGCCGCCCCGCGGTGATCCCGTTCCTCCTCAGGACGTAGACGAAGCCGAACGTCGGCGGCTCGACTCGCGGCGCTCGGAAGTTTCCGGTCTCGCCGGCCCATCTCCAGCCCGGGTTCGCTTCACCGCCGTGGCGATGTCAGAGAGGTCTTCCTCTGCAAGGATCAGGTTCCCCGCCGCGAGCCAGCCCTCGACTTGAGCGGGGGACCGGGCTCCGACGATCGCGCCGCTCACTCCGGGCCAACTCAGGGTCCAGGCCACCGCGACGGCGGCGTCCGAAACATCGTGGCGCGCGGCGATCGGACGCAGGGCATTGCGCAGCGCCAGGTTGCGGCTGAGCTGCGGTTCCTGGAACTGAGGGCTGCGGCGCCGCCAGTCGTCCGCCGCCATCTCCTGCACCCGTTCGCGGCTGAAGGAGTCGGTGAGGATGCCGGATTGCATCGGGCTATAGACGATCACTCCGGTCCCATGCGCGGCGCTCCAGGGAATGACGTCCGCTCCCGCCTGCCGGCGGATCAACGAGAAGGGCGGTTGAAGCGAATCGACATGGCGGATGCGCTCGGCCCGTTCCAGCAGTCCGACGTCGAAGTTCGACACGCCGCCTGCCCGCACCTTGCCCTCGTCGATGAGACGCGCCATCTCGCCCCACGACTCTTCCACCGGCGTCCCCAACGAGTCGGGCCAGTGGAACTGGTAGAGGTCGATGCGCTCGACGCCGAGCCGGCGAAGGGAAGCCTCGACCTCCTTGCGGATCGACTCCGGCCGCAGGTTGCGCTGCGGCTCATCGAACGGCCGCGCCGGATCGGTGATCATCCCGCCTTTGGTGAAGACGTAGGGGCGCTCGGCCGCGGGGATCTCCCGCAAGGCCCGTCCGACCACTTCCTCGGAATGCCCCAGGCCATAGACGGCCGCGGTGTCGATCCAGTTGATGCCGCGGCTGACCGCGTGCCGGATCGCCGCGATCGAGTCGGCGTCGTCCTGCGCTCCCCAACCGTATGTCCAACCTCCGCCGCCGATGGCCCACGCTCCGAAACCAACCCGGGTGATCTCCAGACCGCTCTTCCCGAGCGGGTTCTTCCTCAGCGCCTTCATGTCTGGCTCCTTGTTCATGCCAGGAAGAGTAAACAGGCGGTGCGGTCGATGCGGTGGATCCGGCGAATGGCGTGGTTGTGCCGACGAGAGCCAATCGAAGTCTGACCAACTCAGAGCTTTCCATGCATGATCACCGCGGTCTCATTGCCCTCGCTGGTACCGTCACCGCGGCGGAAGAGGTAGTCGAGTACTTCCTCCTCCCGCACATCGACGTGGGACCCGGCCTTCAGGTCCCGCACATGGACAGGGTCATTGTCGAGCACCCCATGAATCCGTGGGCCTTGCCAGCGTGATACGCGGATCCACATCCATTCCAATCCTCCCGCTGGCGTGGTGAACGGAGCCTTCACCAACAGCTGCTCGCCGCCGCAGAGTCCCGCGATGAAGCGTGGCTTCAACTCGGCACGCAGGCGATCCCGAGCGCGTCGGCTCGCTTCGAGCACGGCTTCAGTGTGCACCACGCTCCTGAAGGCAGGTCTACGGGGAGACACCGGTGCGAAAATGCGACGCAGTCGGGCAAGCAGCGTCGCGGGCGCAGGAAGGTGACGCAAGAGGATGGTGTCGTAGCAGTGACCGCAGACGGAAAGGATGGTGGGCGCATTTGCGCGGTCGAGACCGTCCCAGCCGCCGGCGCGCCGACGAATCTTCTCGCAGCCATGGCACCACGCGTCCGGGTAAGGGTTCTCCGTGCTCGGCTCGTCCCGATGAAATTCGAGGCCCACCTTCTCGACCAGGTCGCGGCAGAGGAATGTCTGCGCGCGGTGCCCGTGCGTGGCGCACTCGGTTTGCGGTTGCCCGTCCAGCTCCTTCATCGGAAGTATCCTGCCACGGATCAAGGAAGAAACTGTGCGATGTCGGGCGCCGATGTTCGTGGCGCGCCTGGCAGGAGTCGAACCTGCGGCCCGCGGCTTCGAAGTCCCGATGCGATCTCAGCGGCGATTGACTCGCGAGCGCGGCACTGGCGGCTTCGCCCGTGGGCGCAGTCTGGCCTGGGCTTCCGCCTTCGCGGGCCATCTCCGATGCGCGATACTTGCGGCATCGATGGCGGCGGGGGCCCACGCAACGAGCACATCGATGAACGCACGCACTTGCGGCGGCAGTAGCTCTCTCTCCTGGTAGACGACGGCCACGCGCGATTCGGCGTGTATCAGCTCGGGCAGGACTCGAACCAGCGCGCCGCGTTCGAGCAGCGGCCCCACGAGCAGCGCTGGCAACACCGCGATCCCGAGCCCGCGTACGGCAGCGTCGGCGAGCAGCGTGATGTCGTTGGACACGAACGAGCCCTCCACGGAGATCTTTCCGCCGCCCGCTTTAGGCCAATGCGTTTGCGGCAGCCCGCTCGGCATGAACCCCAGGAGGCAGCGGTGAGCGCGCAAATCCTGCGCCTTTTTCGGGGTGCCGTGGGCCGCGAGGTAGGCGGGGGCTGCGACGGCCAAAGCGGAGGTGCGCGCCACGGTCCGCGCCACGAGGCCTGGCTCCAGCTCGGCGCTGGAGCGCAGGGCGACGTCGTAGCCTTCGCGCAGCAGATCCACATGCCGCGACGAAGCGTCCACGTGGATCCGCACCTCTGGGTAGGCGCGCGCAAAGTCGCAGACCAGCGCATTGAAGCTCGGGTCCATCATCGGAGGTGTGGCGACCCGCAGCGTCCCGCGGATGACGTCGTCGGCCATCCGCACGCTCGCCTCAGCGTGCTCAACCGCGTCGAGCACGATCCGCGCGTGCCGATAGAAAGCGCCACCCGCGTCCGTCAGGGCGAGGGCGCGCGTGGTCCGTCGCAGCAAGCGCACGCCGAGCCTTTCCTCGAGCCGCGCGAGGCGCCTTCCGATCGTCGCTCGCGGCGCGCCGAGCTCCGCGGCGGCGCGTGAAAGCGACTTCGCCTCCACCGTGCGCGTGAAGGCCAGCAGCTCCGAGGTTTCGATCGTACCGCTCATTAGGTCGAAAAAGTAGCAGGTGATGCTCAGTAGTACAACTGGCGGACACCGGCTCCGACCGCCCATAAGCAGGCGCACTGGAGATCAGAACCATGAAGTCCAAGCCAAGAGTAGTTGGATACTGGGTAACGACGGGCCTCCTCGCTGCCGGATTCCTGGCCGCCGGCGCCGCGGAGCTGGCCTCGGACCCGGGAGCGCTCGCATCCACGGTCGCGCTCGGCTACCCGGGCTACGTGCTCACCATCCTGGGCGCCTGGAAGGTCCTCAGCGTACCTGCGTTGCTGGCTCCACGGCTCCCGCGCCTGAAAGAGTGGGCCTATGCCGGCATCTTCTTCGACTTGACTGGCGCCGCCGCGTCCCACGCCTTCTCCGGCGATCCCCCCGGAAGAATCGCGACTCCGCTCGTTCTCCTCCTCGTCGCCGCCGCGTCCTGGGTTCTTCGTCCGCCATCGCGCGCCTGGAAGTCGGACTCGACGATGCCGAGCACCCCCCAAGCCGTCCCTTCGCCCGAGCTCGTCGCAGCGCACGAGCAAAGAGTCAACCCATGAGAAACCCAATGACCATCCTTGACCCAGCCGAATCACCATCGTCCAATGGGACGAAGCGTCGTTCTAGAGCGGCCTGCGATGCTCCTCGCCCACCGGCAAGTGCTAAGGAATGACGATGCGAGACGGCCTCCTTCCGAATCGGTCACCCTGGCTCTCCGTCGCAGGCGCCTTCGCGCTCTCGTGCCTCTCCGCGCGGGCGGCGAGCGCTCCCCCGACCGCGCCGCCTTCGCCCTCGAGCGCCGGCTCCGCCCGGATCACGGCTCACGACGGCGCGCACGACTTCGACTTCTTGATCGGCGACTGGAAGGCGCACGTCCGACGCCTGCCCGAGCGCCTCGTCGGCTCGAACGCCTGGGTGACGTACGACGGCATCTCGAACCACAAGAAGCTCCTGGGCAGCAACGCCAACTTCGAGGAGTTCGAGGTCGACAGCCCCGAGAGCCATCTTCATATCCGGGGTCAAACGCTGCGCCTGTACAACGCCGACTCCCGCCAGTGGCGGATCTACCTGGTCGACGTCGACAAGGGGACGATCGACTTCCCGCCGGTCGTCGGCCAGTTCACCGGCAAGCGCGGCGAGTTCTTCAACCAGCAGGAGTGGAAGGGCAGGACCATCCTCGTTCGATACCTGTGGCTCGATCTGTCGCCGGCGTCCGCGCGGATGGAGCAATCGTTCTCCGACGACGGCGGCAAGACTTGGGAAGTGAACTGGATCTGCGAGCTCACCAGGGCACGGTGACGGTCCGGTCGTCGGGCGATCGGCAGAGGACTTGAGATACCATCGCGAGCCCGATGGGAAGGTTCGTCATCGACGCCAAAAACAGTCCTCCACCTGGTGGGCGCGGGGGTCCATCTCGCGGCCGGGCACAAGCTCCTCGCGCCGACGCTCTTCGCTCCCAGACGCTGTCGGCTCTACACGAGGCCGTCCAGCGGGGCGAGCTCCCAGCCGACGTCGCCCGCGAGCATCTCGGCCGCATCGGGCGGATGCCGATCAAGCTTCTCGGCGACGCGGTGCTCCGGCGCCGAGCTTGGGACCTCGCCGATCGGCTGGGCTGGGCCTCGACCTACGAGGCCGACACCTGGCGCTGACTCAGCTGCAAGCGGACGCATTCGTCACGATGGATGCGAAGCTGGCGCGCAGGGTCCGAGGGATCGTCACGATCGCGTCGGTCGACGAGTCGATCAGCCGAGAATACCGGTCGCTTGGCCCACCTCGATCAGGTGCCCGTCTGGATCGCGGATATATGCGCGTATCTCGCGTCCGTGGTCCTTGGGCTCATTGAGGAACTTGGCGCCCTTGGCCGACCAGTCTCTGTAGACTTGATGGATGTTTGCGACGCGGACGTTGAGAAACGCGCTCGTGCGATTGGGATCGGGTGGCGTCGTCAAGGTGACCCCGGGCTTGTCGTCGGTGGGACCGCCACCCACGTTCAGAATCAGCCACGTATTGGCGACCTTCATGATGACCGGGTCGCGCTCGATGAGGACCTGCCCGTCGAATAGCGACCGATAGAATTCGCGGGACCGATCCTGATCCGAAACCACGAGAAAGTGCGTGAGGACGAAACCTCGCTTTGGGGCCGGAAAGTCGTCTGGGTTCATGGGGCATCTCCCTGCATCGCGGTGAGAATTCGATGCTTCGAGGCTTCTTAACCCCGCCCATCTGGGTCGGCACGAAGTTCCTGTCTTCTCGCAT
>WNFT01006164.1_pt1 | contig 15452 bp, 13 predicted proteins | sample 5400191 | NCBI WGS metagenome assembly WNFT01 (sample SAMN13153359, study PRJNA577476) | soil metagenome | isolation source: 80 cm saprolite under Madrone tree | place: USA:California | collected 2016-06-14 | reverse complement strand
CTTTCACGGCCAGGTCGAATCGGACCTGATCGTTGCCCTTTCCGGTGGCGCCGTGGGCCACCGCGGTGGCGCCGTGCTTGCGCGCCGCCGCCACCAGGTGCTTGGCGATCAGGGGACGGCTGAGCGCGGCGCTGAGCGGATACACGCCTTGGTAGAGGGCGTTGGCTTGCAGGGCGGGGAAGCAGAACTGGGTGGCGAACTCTTCCTTCGCGTCGACGATCTCGGCGGCGACGGCGCCGGCCTGGCGCGCTTTCGCCTTGAGCTTCTCATGGTCCCGCGACTCGCCCACGTCGGCGTGGCAGGCGATCACGTCGTAGCCGTACTCGTCGGTGAGGATGCGGACGAGAACGCTGGTGTCGAGCCCGCCGGAATACGCCAGGACCACTTTCTGACGAGGTGCTGCCATTAGTCGATCTCCCTTCCGAAGAGACTGCGGATCTGCTGCGCCAGCCGCCGCGTCGAGACGCCGCGCGCGGGCGTGGCGAAGATGGTGTCGTCGCCGGCGAGCGTGCCCAGGCACTCCGGCATGCGCCGGTTGTCGATGGCCAGGGCGACGGCGGAGGCCATCCCGGGCCGCGTCCTCACCACGACGAGCGTGTCGTTGTCGCGCAAGGACAAGACGGTCTCACCCAGCTCCGCGAGCGGGGTTGCCGTAGCATTCACCGGTTCCAGCTCGTAGACAGCGCCCTCGGGACGGGAGACGCGCAGCACCCCCAGCTCGGCGAGATCGCGCGAGAGCGTGGCCTGGGTCGTCTCGATGCCCTGGGCGGCGAGCAGCTCCGCCAGCTCCTGCTGGGTGGAGATGCGGCGCGCGCGCAAGAGACGGCGGATCTCCTCGTGCCGCTCGTGCTTGCCACCCTTTTCCCGCATCAGCCTCATGCGCGGATCCAGGAGCCGACGCCGTTGTCGGTGAACAGCTCGCCGATGATCGAATGCGGAACGCGTCCGTCGAGCAGATGGACGCTGGGCACGCCGGAGGCGAGCACCCGGAGGATGCTGTTCGCCTTCGCCTTCATGCCGCCGGCGATGGTGCCGTCGTCGATCAAGGCCCTCAGATCGGCGCTGGTCAGCTGGCCGATCAGCTCACCGGCCTTGAGGATCCCGGGGACGTCCGAGAGGTAGATGAGCTTCTGGGCACCGATGGCGACGGCCAGCTCGGCGGCGACGTTGTCGGCGTTGATGTTGTAGCTCTGTCCGTCCTCGCCCAGGCCCACGGGCGAGACCACCGGCACGTAGCCCTGCTGGAGAAGCATCTCCAGGAAGTCGCGGTTGACCCGGGTGACCTCGCCCACCTGTCCGAGGTCGCGGCCTTCCTGCACCAGCTTCCGCGCCCGGATGAGGCCGCCGTCCTTTCCCGAGACGCCGACGGCCTGGGCGATGCCGTTGCCGTTGAGCAGCGTCACCAGCTCGGTGTTGATGGAGCCGGTGAGCACCATCTCCACCACCTTCAGGTCGGAGGCGTTGGTGACGCGCTGTCCGTCGATGAACTCGGCCTTGCCGCCGAGCTTCTCCAGCGTCCGGGTGATCTCCGGGCCGCCCCCGTGCACGACGATGGGACGCAGCCCGACGGCGCGAAGCAGCCGGATGTCGTCGCAGAAGGACTTCTTCAAGGACTCCTTCACCATGGCGGCGCCGCCGTACTTGATCACGCAGCGGGTGCCGGAGAACTTCTTGATGTACTCGAGCGCGTCGACGAGCAGCTTCACCTTGAAGGTGGGGCTGTAGTTGGAGAGCCGGTCGTCCTTGGCCACGCCGCCGTCGGGCTTGGTGACGATCAGCGAGGTGTAGTCGGCGTTGATCTTCACGTAGTCGTACGAGAGATCGCACCCCCAGGCCTGCGCCTTGCCCTCGCCCCGGCGCAGGTCGACCGTGACCCGGATCTCCGGCTCGCGCATCCGCGCCTTGAGCACGCTTGCGTCGTAGGCGAGCGGGGCGCGGTCGTACACCGCGACGTCCTGCACCATGACTCGCGCGTCCGCGGGATCGATCGCGTATCCCGCGGTGCCGGCGCGGGCGCCGATGGAGGCCAGCACCCGCCCCCAGTTCGGGTCGGCGCCGAAGATGGCCGCCTTGACCAGGCTCGAGCCGGCGCAGGCCTTGGCCAGGTCGAGCGCCACGTCCTCGGCCGGTGCGCCTTCGACCGAAACGTCCAGCAGCTTGGTGGCGCCTTCGCCGTCGGCGGCGATCTCCTTGGCCATCTGCTGGCAGAGCTCGTCCAGCGCGCCGGAGAAGGCGTCGAGCGCCGACCCCGGATCGGCGATGGGGGCATTGCCCGCCTTGCCGTTGGCCAGCGCGAAGACGCAGTCGTTGGTGGACATGTCGCCGTCCACCGTGAGCGCGTTGAAGCTGCGCCGCATGGCCTGCCGCAGCGCCACCGAAAGCATCGGCGGCGTGATCGCGCAGTCGGTGGCCACCACCGCGATCATCGTCGCCAGCGAGGGGGCGATCATCCCCGAGCCCTTGCAGATGCAGGTCAGGGTCACCTCCCTGTTGCCGATGCGCACCGATCGCGTTCCCAGCTTGATGCGCGTGTCGGTGGTCAGGATCGCCTCGGCGGCGAGCAGGGGGTCGGCCTTCAGCGAAGCGGCCAGCGCCGGCGCAGACGACACGATCTTGTGCGCGGGCAACCGCACGCCAATCACTCCGGTGGACGCGCTCACCACCGCGCCTGCTCCAACCTGGAGCTCCTTGGCCACGGCTTCGCAGACCGTCTTTACGTCCTCGAGGCCTTCGGGCCCGGTGAGGGCGTTGGCGTTGCCGCTGTTGATCACCACCGCGCGGATTCCGTCGGCCGGGAGCCGCTTCTCGGCATCGAGGACCGGCGCCGCCTTGGCCAGGTTCTGCGTGAAGCAGCCGGCGGCGGAGCAGGGCGTATCGCTGTACACCAGCGCCAGGTCCTTGCGATTCGGCTTGATGCCGGCCTGCATGCCGGCCCAGAAGAACCCCTTCGGTACTTTCACGGATGGAACCCCCGCAGCGTGTCGAGGCCGGCGGTCTCCGCCCAGCCCATGATGAGGTTGAGGTTCTGCACGGCCTGACCGGCCGCCCCCTTGATGAGATTGTCGATGGCGGAGATGGCCACCACCACCTCGCCGTCCGCCGCCACGGCCACCTGGCAGCGGTTGGTCCCGGTCACCCCTTTGAGCGTCACCTGATCGGGCATCTCCAGCACTTCGACGAAGGGCGCGTCTGCATATTTATGCAGCAATGCGGCCTGCAGCTCGCCCGCCTTCCGGCCCGGGGCGAGCCGCGCGTAGCAGGTGGCCAGGATTCCCCGCTTCACCGGGAGGAGGTGAGCTGTGAAGGTGAGCGGCCGCGCCAGCGTCTGCGCGATCTCCGGCTGGTGTTGGTGGCGCAGCACCCTGTACGCGCGGAAGTCGCCGTCGACCTCGGCGAAGGAGAAGTCCTCCGCCGCCCTCCGGCCCGCGCCGGTGACGCCGGAAGCCGCGTCGACGATCAGGGGGTCCGGCGCGAGCAGGCGCGCGTCGATCAGGGGAGCCAGCGCCAGCGCCGCCGCGGTCGGGTAGCATCCCGGGTTGGCGACGAGGCGGGAGCCGCGCGGCGCGCGGGCAAGCTCGGGAAGCCCGTAGAACGCCTCCGAAAGGAGATCGGGGTGGGCGTGCTCGAACCCATAGTGCTTCGGATAGAGCGCCGCATCGCGCAGCCGGAACGCGCCGGACAGATCGATCGCCTTGACCCCTGATTCGAGCAGCCGGGGCACGAGCTCCATCGACACGTCCGCCGGCGTGGCGAGAAAGGCGACCGCGCACTCCCGCGAAAGCTCCGCGCACTTCTCCTGGGGCGCATACCTCAACTTCCCGGCGGCCCCCGGCAACCCCGCGCGGCGCGCCGCCGTGTCTCCGGCCCACTTGTCGCTGCCCAGCAGCTTGAGCTCGACCTGCGGATGCAGCGCGAGGATGCGGCTCAGCTCGAGCCCGCTGTACCCCGACGCGCCGATGATCCCGACCGGGACGGTCTGCATCGAACCGCATAATTATGCAATGACGCCCTGCGTGCAAGGGAAATCGTCAGCGGCAGGTCCCCGAGGGGCACACGGCTCGCCCCCACAGGCGAGGAGCAGGACAGCTGTAGCGCTGGCGAACAGCTTCATGGCTGCCTCCTTGCCCGTCAAAGGTAGCTTTTGGTTGATTTTGCCAAGCGCCTCCACAATGATGTGCTCGCGAGCGGCCGGACCCTTCGGGGGACCGGCCGCGTTTCGTTTCACTCGCTTCACTTGCTCAGGGCAGCATGAAAAAACGTTCAGGAAATCTCCACGGCCCGCGACCATGGCGACCTCCGCGAGAACGCCGAGTACCACGCGGCCAAGGAGAAGCAGTCCCACATCGAAGGCCGCATCCAGATGCTCGAGGATCGGTTGGCGCGGGCGGAGATCATCGAGGTTTCCAAGCTCTCCGGCGAGCGGGTGATGTTCGGCGCCACCGTCAAGCTCGAGGACGCCGAATCGGGCCAGAAGGCGCAGTACACCATCGCCGGTGAGACGGAGGCGGATCTGAAGAAGGGGCGGATCAGCATCACCAGCCCGATCGCCCGCGGCCTGATCGGACGCGAAGTGGGCGACACCGTGAAGATCCGTACGCCGGGCGGCGAACGCGAGTACGAGGTGCTGGAAGTGCTGTTCCTCGAGTACGAGATCGACGAAGGGGAATAGCGGTGAGTCAGGGCGACCCCGGGCTTTCCCTCGCGCTGTCGCCGCTCCTCAAGCCTCTGCGATTCGCGACGCGCGCGGGAGTCTCGCGCCTCACCGGGCTCGAGGCGCTGGTGGCGAAGGTCGTCGAGCAGGCCCGGGCCTACGCCAGCGAGGCCTCCGCCGCGCGGCTGGAGAGGCTGGCTCAGAGCGTGCGCGGCTTCGACGAGTTGAGCGAGGCGGACCGGCAGACGGCCATCGCTGCGCTGGTGCGGGAGCTGGGCGCGCTTCTGCCGATCCCGCTGGAAATCTCAGCTCTTGCGCGGTCGGTGTCAGGGGGTTCCGGCAAGCTGCCGACCATGCCCGTGCCGGCCGCCGCTCCGAAAGCTCCCCCGGATCCGCTGTCGACGCCGGTGATCCAGCTGCGCGGCGTGGGGCCGGCCATCGCCGAGAAGCTGGAGGCCAAGGGCCTGCGGACCGTCGGCGACCTGCTCCTCAACCTCCCGCGCAAGTATGAAGACCGGCGCACGCCGCGAACGGTGGCGGAGGCGCCGATCGGCGAGCGCTCGGTCATCGCCGGCCGGATCCTCAAGGCCCGGGAAGCGCGAGGCCGCCGGCGCAGGTTGGAGGTGCTCGTCCGCGACGCCGCCGGCGGGACGCTGGTGTGCATCTGGTTCCATTATCGGCCCAGCCTGCTGGAGCGCTTCCGGCCATCCGCCCAGGTGCTCGTCTCCGGCGAGGTGCGCGAGGGTTACCGGGGCGGCGGCAAGGTGATGCATCACCCCGACGTCGAGCTGCTGGGAGCCGACGGCGATCCGGCCGCTCCCCGGGACGACGACTCGTTCGGGCGGGTGGTCCCCGTCTACACCGACGTCGAGGGCCTTCCGCAGCGGACGTTCCGGCGCATCGAGAAGCGGGCGGTGGACGAGTACGTCGGCTTCGTCGACGACGTGCTGCCGGCTCCGGTGCGGCGGCGGAGGCGGCTGCTCGCCTTGCCCGACGCGCTGCGGGAGGCGCACTTCCCAGAGAAGTTCGCGGCGGAGCTGGCGCGCGGAGCTCCCGGCGGCGAGCCGCGGCGCAGGCTCGCGTTCGAGGAGCTGTTCCTGGTGCAACTCGGCTTGGCGCTGCGCCGGCGCGGCGTGAAGGTCGAGCCGGGCATCGCCTTTCGCGGCCTCCCGGACGCAGTAGACCGCATCGTTTCGGCGCTGCCCTGGGCGCTCACCGGCGCGCAGCAGCGTGCCTTGTCCGACATCGCCGGCGACATGCGCAAGCCAGAGCCGATGAACCGCCTGCTGCAGGGGGACGTGGGCAGCGGAAAGACGGCGGTCGCGCTCTGCGCGGCGCGGATCGCGGTGGAGGACGGCTACCAGGCCGCGCTGATGGCGCCCACCGAGATCCTGGCCGAGCAACACGCGCGCTCGCTGCGAATGCTCCTGCGCGGCGCGCCGGTGCACGTGGAGCTGGTCAGCGGAAGCTTGCCGCAGCGCGAGCGCGAGCATGCCGGGCGCCTGCTGCGCTCGGGCGCGGCGCAGATCGTGGTGGGCACGCACGCCTTGGCGGAGGAGGCCACCGGGTTCCACAAGCTCGGGCTGGCGATCATCGACGAGCAGCACCGCTTCGGCGTGATGACCCGCCGCAGCCTGATGTCGAAAGGCCACCGGCCGGACGTGCTGGTCATGACGGCCACGCCCATTCCACGCACCCTGGCGCTGACGCTCTATGGCGACCTGGACGTCTCGGTGCTCGACGAGCTGCCTCCGGGGCGCACGCCGATCGCGACCAGGGTGTACCGGGACTCCGCGCGGGAGAAGGCGTACGACGTGGTCCGGCGCGAGCTGAAGGCCGGCCGGCAGACGTACGTCGTCCTCCCGCTCGTCGAGGAGAGCGAGAAGCTCGTGGACCTCAAAGCCGCCACCCAGGAGCGCGACCGCCTGGCGATGGACGTCTTCCCCGGCGTCTCGATCGGCCTGGTGCACGGCCGCCAGAGCGCCGTGGAACGCAACGAGGAGATGGAGCGCTTCCGCCGCGGAGAAACGAAGATCCTGGTGGCCACCACGGTCATCGAGGTCGGCGTCGACGTGCCGAACGCCACGGTGATGCTGATCGAGCACGCAGAGAGATTCGGCCTCTCGCAGCTCCACCAGCTGCGCGGCCGGGTGGGGCGTGGGGCGGCGAAGTCGCATTGCCTGCTGCTGACGGGAACGTCGGGCGCGGAGTGGGGACCCGCCGCTCGCGAGCGGCTGCAGGTGATGGAGGAGACCACCGACGGCTTCCGCATCGCGGAAGTAGACCTGATGCTCCGGGGACCGGGAGAGTACCTGGGGACGAAGCAGAGCGGGATGCCGGACTTCGCGGTCGCCGAGCTTGCCCGGGATCAAACCATCTTGAAGGAGGCGCGCGAGGAAGCGTTCGCGCTGGTCGAGGAAGATCCGGAGATGCGCAGCCCGGAGAATGCCGCCGTGCGCGAGCAGCTCCTGCACCGCTGGCGCGGGCGACTCTCGCTGGCAAGAGTGGGCTGAGGTCTTCAGGTCTCGAGGACCCAGTCGAAGATCAGCTTGAAGTCCTCGTAGCAGGTCTCGCAGATCCAGCGGCTGTCCTGGGTCACGTAGCCTTCCCTGGCGGTGCCCGGGACGTCGCTGGTCTTGAACGGCACCCAGCAGAATTCGCAGTGGTCGTGCTCGGAGCCGACCCGTTGCGGCCGGTAGTGCGCGAAGCGAAGCAGCTCTTCGCGAAGCCAGTCCTGACCCTGCAGGCGCCAATCGTTTTGAGTGATCACGTGGTGTTCCTTCATGGCACTGGGACCCCTGCGCTGGCCGGTGCGCCGAGCAGCCTCTCGCACGCGGCCCCCTTCGCAACCTGGACCGTGATGAAGATGCCAGTGGTCACAGGCTCCAGATGCGGGGGCCGGGGCGCAGAGGCCGGGGGGACGCCGGCAAGCATGGCGAGCGTGCGTGTCATGGTCCCTGCAACCCAGGGGAGCACGTTTTTCTGCCCGGGCCCGGTCGGTTTGGGGGCGGGCGGGGCCCGGACCCTGTGCTAGCCTCAATCCAGATGGCAAAGATCGGCGAGGTCCTCATTCGCGAGGGCCACCTGACCCAGGAAGGGCTCGAGGAAGCGCTGGACTGGCAGGTCCTCTACGGCGGGCGCCTGGGCACCAACCTGCTCGAGCTCAAGCTCGTGGAGGAGGGGAACCTCGCCCGCGCCCTGGGGAAACAGCTGGGTGCGGAGGTCGCCTGGGGCGAACTATCCGTGGACCCCGCGCTGGTGTCCGCGATCCCGAAGCACATCGCCGACCGGCAGGAGATGGTCCCCTGGAAGCTGGAGAAGCGCCGGCTCAAAGTGCTCTGCTGCGAGATCAAGCTCAGCGAGCTGGACCAGCTGTCGTACAAGACCGGGCGCACCTGCGTGCCGGTGATCGCTCCCGAGTTCCGCATCTACCAACTGCTGCGCGCGAACTACCAGGCGACGCGCCAGATGCGCGCGTTGGATTTTGGAGTCGTCCCCGAGGAGGGGCGGTCGAAGCGGCGCAAGCGGATGGAAGAGAAGGCGAAGGCGCTGGAGGAAACGCCGGAACTGATCGACGAGAGCGCCTTCAACGAGATCTACAACCAGGTGGTGCAGGGCAGGTCCGGCGCGCCGGCTCCTTCGACCCCGCCCGCCTCGGCGCAACCGCCGGTAGCGCTTGCGGTCCAGCAGCCCGCTCCACCCCCGGAGGAAGAGCAGATCGAGGCGCTTCCGGACGATGCCATCCTCGGGGAGGTTCCTGCGGACGCGATCGTCACCGAGCCGGTGCAGCAGGCCGTTGCCGCGCTGCGTGCCGAGCCGGAGGAGCCGCCGCTGCGAAAAGTGACCTGGGACGACGTCCCCGCGCCGCCGCTGCCGGCGCGCGACGAGAGCCCGCTGGATTTCAAGCACGCGCTGCAGGCGCTCGAAGGAGTTTCCGACCGCGACGCGATCGCCCACATCGTGCTGCGCGCTTCGCGCAGCAAGGCTGCCCGCGCCGTCCTCCTCCAGGTCCAGGGCGGAGTCGCGCTGGGCTGGGACGGCCTCGGCGAAGGGACGGAGAGCGCCCGGCAGGTGGCAATGCCGCTCTCGACGGACTCCGCGTTCTCCCTGGTAGCGAGGACCCGCAGCCATTACCTGGGCCCGCTGCAGAGGACGCCGGCGAACATCCGCTTCCTGGCCACACTGGGGAAGAAGGTGCCGCTCAGCTCCCTCATCTTCCCCGTGCTGCACCGCGGGCGCGTGTCCTACATGCTGTACCTGGACAACGGCCATCGGCAGCAGGCCCCGACCGACGTCGGCGAGATGCTCATCCTGAGCCAGCGCATCAGCCAGACCGTCGAAGCCCTGGTCGACCGGAAAAGGAAGGCCGTGCGCGGGTAGGAAGCTCCCGAGGACGCTTGCGGCGGCCCGGCCTGGAAGTGGCTGCGCCAGACTGTCTTTGCGATACTGAAGGCCGGACCGGGAGGGTCATTTGCTTCGTCGCATCGCTCTGATCGCCGCGCTGGTCGCGGCGCCGGCGCTCGCGCAGGGAAGAGGCGAGATCGACTGGAACCGCCGAGTGCTCATCGGCCACGGGCAAGGCGCGCCCGACCTGAACGCGCCCTCCGTCGCGGTGGCACGGCTCGGAGCGGAGAGGGCCGCCAAGCTCGACGCGATTCGCAATGCCCTCGAGTCGCTGAAGGGGATGCAGCTGCAGTCCGGCGGCAGCGTCGGGACGCTGCTGCAGGACGACGAAGCGCTGACCGGCCGGGTGGAGGGGACGCTGAAAGGCGTGAAGCCGATCAAGACCCGCTACTTCTCGGACGGGGGCGTGACGCTGGACATCGAGGTTCCGCTCGACGCGCTTCCGCCGGAGCTCTCGCGGGCGATCCGCGTCCCGCCGGGAGATGCTCCGCTCAAAGGTGCGGGAGATCCCGCCGGTGGAACCGCGCAGCCGGCGCCGGTCCAGGGCGACATGCTGGTGCAGGTGGCGCAGGGAGAGGCCGCCGTCCTCGACGACGACAGGCCCGCGGCGCGGCAGAAGGCGATCGACGACGCTCTCCGCCGCGCAGTGGAGATGGCTGCCGGCACGCGGGTGTCTTCCATCACGGAAATGAAGGACTTCCAGGTCAAGATGGACCGGGTCCTGACGCACGCGCAGGGGTTCGTCCGCCGGTACGAGATCGTCAAGGAGGGCATGGACGGCGCGGTGGTGCAGGTGACCGTGCGCGCCTTCATCGGGACGGCCGAGCTCGACAAGGACCTGGAGGCGATGGGCCTGCTCATGGCGCGCAAGGGGATGCCGCGGACCCTGGTGCTGATCGCCGAGCAGAACATCGGCATGGCGGCGCCGCGCGCGGCCTGGATGCGCGGAGAGGATGCGCTCGTTTCCACCGATCTGCGCATCGCCGAGACCACCGTGCTCGACGTGCTCAAGAACGGCGGATTCGGACAGCTCATCGATCCGGAGATCGCCACCGAGAAGACGGTCCAGGTGGGAGGGATCGCCAGCGAGATCACCAGCGCCCAGGCGCGCCGGCTGAAGTCGCTGACGGGCGCGGAGGTGATCCTGTTCGGGCAGGTGATCGCGACCTCGCGCGGCGAGATGCCCGACCTGGGGCCGGGGTGGCGCTCCTGCGCCGCGACCATCTCGGGGCGCGCAGTGAACACGGACAACGGCGACATCCTTTCGACCGCCGAGACGACGCAGAGCGCGGCGCAGATCGACGACCCGACCTGCGGCAAGGAGGCGATCAAGAAGGCTTCGCGCGCGTTCGCGCAGGAGATGATCAAGAAGATCGCGTCGCGCTGGACGAAGGACGTCTCCGCCGGGAACGACGTCCATGTGACCGTCCGGAAGGTGCCTTCGTTCCGCACCGCTTCCGACTTCCGTTCGGCGCTGACCCACCACGTGCGCGGCGTGCGCAACGTCTCGCAGCGCAGCTTCGCTTCCGGAACGCAGGAGCTGGACGTGACCCTGCAGGGAAGCACCGAAGAGTTCGCGCAGGAGGTCGAGGCGAAGAAGCTGGGCAAGTTCTCCGTGCGCGTCCTGGGGCTCACCGCGAACACCGTCGATCTCGAGCTCGGCAAGTGAAACCGGCATGAAGCGGGCCGCGTGCGGGGTCGCGTTGCTCGTCGCCGCGGTCATCGGGGATCCGCTGCTGGCCGCGGAGGCCAGGAGCGCCCAGGTCTCGTTCCTGGAGGGGAGAGCGCAGAAGTCGCGCGGCCGGGGCGTGCGCGGCGCTCTACGCGTCGGCGCCGTGTTGGGCCAGGGCGACACCATCGAGACCCAGGACGCGACCCGGCTCGAGATCCGATTCGGCGACGGCTCCGTCCTGCGCCTCGGCCCGAAGTCGAGGGTGCAGCTCGCCGAGGCCCACTTCGGCGGCGGTGCGGCCAGGCGCAAGCTCACGGCGAGGTTGTTCCTGGGAAGGCTCTGGGCGAAGGTTACCTCCGTGATCCAGGGCGATCAGAAGTTCCAGGTGGAGACGGAGAACGCGGTGGCGGGCGTGCGCGGGACGACCTTCCGCGTCGACGCGAACGCGGACAGGAGCGTTCTGGTGCGGGTCTACGACGGCTCGGTGGCGGTGGCGAAGAAGGCGCCGTTATACGAAGAGAAGGGGCTTCCGGGCCGGCGCGAGGTGCCCGGGCCGGACGAAGTGACGCGCGACGAGTGGGAGAAGCTGGTGGGACGACAGATGCAGATCTTCATCTCCGCCGATGGCACTCCGGGCGAACCGGAGCAGTTCTCGCCGGACGTGGACAAGGACGACCCGTTCGCGCTCTGGAACCAGCAACGCGACGACGCCGCGAAGTGAACGTCCCGAACTTTCTCACCGGGCTCCGCCTCGCCGCCGTGCCGGTGTTCGTCATCCTTTTCCTTTACGGCAAGCTGGGCGCGGCCCTCGCGGTGTTCATCGGCGCCATGATCACCGACTGGCTGGACGGCATTGCCGCCCGCGTGCTCAGGCAGTTCACGGCCCTCGGCGCCATCCTCGATCCGCTCGCGGACAAGCTGCTGGGCCTCTCGGCGCTGGTGCTGCTCTGCCTCTCGCGCCGCCTGCCGATGTGGCTGCTCTGGCTGTTGATCTTCCGCGAGGCCTGCATCTTCAGCGCCATCGCCATCCTCAACCGGACCGGCCGCAGCTACCCCATGAGGCCCACGCGGTTCGGGAAATACTCGACGGCATTCCTCTCGGCGACGATCATCTTCGCGCTGGCGCAGGCCGCGTGGAACGTGCCGGCCGGCCCCGGGCTGATCTCGCTCGCCTTGGTCTCCGCCCTTTGCATCGTGGTCTCCTGGGCGCAGTACCTGGCCATCTTCATCGAGCTGATGCGCCGTCCGCCCCAGCCGGTGTGACTCAGGGCGCCTTGATCGACCAGATCCCGCGTCCGTGCGTGGCGGCGTAGAGCAGCCCGTCGGGCCCGACGCTCAGGTCCATCACGGTGGTCACCGGGAAGTTCGTCCCCAGCCGCGACCAGGTGGCGCCCGCATCCGACGAGACGAGCACGCCCAGGTCGGTGGCCGCGGTGATGGTGCTTCCGCTCAGGACCAGGTCGTTCACGGGCACATCGGGCAGGTTCCCGCTGATATCCGTCCAGGTGGCGCCCGCATCGGTCGTCTTCCAGAGGTGACCGTAGCCCGCCCCCGGGCCCTCCGTCCATTTCCGCGAGAACCCGCTGAAGCCAACAAAGACCGTGCCGCCGCTGGCGTCCGAACGATCGATGGCCATCGCCTCGATGTAGCGGTTGGGGAGGTCGGCGGGCAGCGCCAGCTGGTGCCAGCCGCCAAGATTCGTCGAGATGCCGCGGGTGAAGCCAACGTTGTTGCAGGGGCCGCACCACGCGGACCAGATGACGTCGTTCTGGCTGGCAAGCACAGTGGTCGCATGACCCGCGCCCTGATTGAATGTCCGCACCCACTCGGAGCCACTCCGTATCGCGAACCCGTTCGCGTACGTCCAGACGTACTGGCCTCCGACGACCCAGTGGTCCTTGTTCACGGTGTCCGCGGTCATCGGCGCGATGAAGCGAGCGCCGTACTCGGGCGGCGCGACGTCGAAGATGGCCGAGAAGCTGCCGTCGGTGCGGCCGCAGTTCGTGATCTTCCAGAGGTCGAGCGCCGGGTACTCGGTGAGGATGCTGCAGCCGTTGTCGGGGTCCACGATGATCTTGCCGCCGTCGCCGCCGGCGTTGGAGCCCATGTTCCCCTTCGCATCTTCAGGCAGCAGCAGCGAGGTGCCGTTGTCCTGCAGACCGCCGGACACCGCCACTCCGCCGGGGACCAGGCCTGCGCCCACGCCATAGTACTGCAGCGTGCGCAGATTGGCGTTCAGGCTCATCCACTCGGTGCCGTTCCCGTTGGTATTGAGGCGCTGGTTCACCGGCGCCAGGTAGATCCCGCCGTCGTTGCCGATGTAGAGCCGTCCACCGTCGATGGCGATCGAGTGCTGGTCGGAGTGCGGCGCCATCGGGCAGGTGTTCTGCCCGTCGAATATCGACCAGCAGGCGAACTCGAAGTTCCAGTAGGGCGACACGGCGAACCAGTGCGTCCCGGCGTCGCGCGTCTCATACACCTCCTCGAGGCCCACGAACAGGTGATCGGCGTTCTCGGGATCGACGAGGATCATCTGGTTGTACCAGGCCTGCACGCCCGGCTTGTACCCGACGTAATTTTTCATCGCCGAGCCGGACCCGGCGAGGTTGCCGACGCTGCCGATCTGCTTCCAGGGCCCCGATATCTCGCCGCCCGGCGAGAGGTAGATGCCGCTGAGCAGGCTGTTCTTGTTGTTGTTGTAGAGCGTGATCGACTCCAGCACGACATAGAGCCGGGAGCCGTCCCGCGAGTACGCAAAGGTGCCGCGGCCCACGTCCTGCGCATTCAGCGCACCGTTGGGATTCACCAGGGCCCAGGTGTTGCCGGCGTCCGTCGAGCGGTAAAAGCCGTTGTACGCCGCCCCACCGCGCCAGGCGCAGTTGGCGATGAGGGTGCGCCCGCTGGCGCGCGGATCGATGGCGATGTCGTTGCAGATGTTGTCGTAGGGGGACTGCGACCCCGGAACGGGCACGAGCACGCGCGTCCAGACGGAAGCGCCGCCCTGCGCGGAATGCCGCCAGAGGCCGCGCGACGTGGCGGCGTACACGTTCCCGATGCCGTCGAAGCGCAGCTTGCCGATGGTGGTGCTCTCCAGCTCCATGCCACCCACGCGCATGGCGGCAGTGAACACACCGGAGCCCGGATTCCGGAGCCGGTAGACACCCGTGCCGACGTAGGCGGTCCCGCCGGTGTTGGCCTCGCCTGTGGCCAGCCAGAGCGCGCCGTCGGGGGCGATCTCCAGCCAGCCAATCGAGAGCGTGGGCAGGCCATCGGTGAGGGGCGTCCAGGTCGCGCCGTTGTCGGCCGAGCGGAAAGCGCCGCCGTCGGCGCCGCCGGCGTAGACATATCCCCCGCCGACGGCGAGTCCTGTCATGCGGCCCGCGACGAGGCCTGCGCCGCCGCTGGAGTTCGAGAAGATCGGATCGCGGTAGCGCGGATCGTCGGCATCGTAGGGTCGGGTGGTTACTTCCTTCCAGGCGCGCCCGGCGGCGGGCAGCGCGACATAGGAAGCGAAGGCGGCGCTATACGCGCCCGGCGCGACGATTCCTGGGGCCGTCCGGGCTTGCCGCATCTGCTCGGCCGCGTTCGCGGCTTCCTTCGTCTCCTCGCCCGGCTCGCCCACCTTGGCGAAGGCGCGCGGTCCACGCGTCTTGCTGGGTTTCAGGCGCGCTTGAAGAGCGAATGCGATGCAGGCTGCTGCCAGGACAACCAGTCCGGTTGCGATAAGCTTGCGTGGCATGCTTCTCCCCCGGAAGATCGGTGCGCGGAGATTCACCGCGAGTCTGGGGCTGTGTCAATGCTCCCCACGCCGTCTCAATGCGGCTTGACCGGCTGTGGACCAGCTGCTACACGCCTCGGCCCGGTTCGCGTCCTTAGTTCAGCGGTAGAACACGGTTCGATTCCAGCAGGACGCACCAACCTTTCCCCTCGCATCTACAGCGGCCCGGCTCAGAGCGTCTTGCGGCAGACCACGCCGGGCAGGAACGTGAACTGCCAATCGCTGTAGGCGCTCGCATTCGCGAAGTCCTGGTGGGCTTCATCGAAGTGACCGGTCTTGAGCGGCGCCCGTTTGGAGCTGCTCGTGACGCCCATGATTCCACCGTTCGGCGCCGGCACGAGCACCCAGTCGACTGCGTTTGTCATCGGGTCCGGATAGAGGCGCCTGAGATAGCGGACCTGAACCGGGGCGTCCGGTGCAGCACCGAGCAGGTCCTGCAGCGCCTGCGGATACACTCGCTTGTGGTTCCAGTAGCGCCCGATCGCCACACGGTACTCGTGCCCGACCCAGAGGAGTTGCGTCTCGCGTTCGCGCTGCGCGGCCGTAGCCGCGACCTCGCCCGCGGCCCCGAGCATGAGGCCGATCAGCACGATGAGGGCGAGCAGCCCGACGTAGGTGAAGCCGCCGGCGCGGCGCCGCGCCCGCTCACCACGCGACATAGAGAACCCCGTTCTCGCCCATCCCTTCGGCGCCGCTCCTGACGTCCTTGACGCCGTTGTCCTCGGGGTCGTCCGAGTTCACGACGATCCACTTGTCAGCGGCCTTGGCGATCGGATCGACCGGGATGCTGCGCAGGTACTTCTTGTCGACCAGCACCGCGAGCGTCTGAGGATACTGGCCGGTGTCGCCGTAGAACTTCTCGATCGATTCGCGCAGCGTCGTCAGGTCTTGCCTCAAGACAGCTTCCCTGGAGCGCTGGAGCGAGCGGAAGTAGCGCGGCACCGCGA
>WNFT01002611.1_pt1 | contig 15456 bp, 16 predicted proteins | sample 5400191 | NCBI WGS metagenome assembly WNFT01 (sample SAMN13153359, study PRJNA577476) | soil metagenome | isolation source: 80 cm saprolite under Madrone tree | place: USA:California | collected 2016-06-14 | reverse complement strand
ATAAGAAGCGCAGGCGACGGTGTCAAAAAGCGTGGTCACCGAGGAGAGCGCGAAGTAAGCCGTAAAACCATTGCGCGGGGAATGCCGGGTCGTTCCGGTGTGACCGTGGTGACTAACTCGTATGCTTGTTTTATTTTGCGTGCGAGGCTGCGGGTGCATTGCGCGCCCGGCATTCCCTGCGCCCTCTGATTACTTGGGGCGAACGTCTTGCAAAAACTCGGGCAAATCGCGCCGCGGGAACGCGGAGTTATGTTTCAATTTGCAACGTCATTGCGAGGAGCGAAGCGACGAAGCAATCCACTCTTACTTTGCGGCAACATGGATTGCTTCGCGGAGCCTGTCATCGGGCGGCGCTTTGCGCCGACCCGTTTGGCTCGCAATGACGGTTCTACCATCGACTAACGGCTTGGCCTCTTTGAAAATTGAATCAGTAGCTGCAATTTTTTACGTCATGGCGAGGAGCGGCTTGGCCGCCGTAGCTCAACGAGCGACCGCGTCCGCCGAAGCTCGGAGAGCGAAGGCGGAAGGCGGAAGCGACGAAGCAATCCACTCTTACTTCGCGGCACCATGGATTGCTTCGCGGAGCCTGTCATCGGGCGCGCATTCGCGCGACCCGTTGGCTCGCAATGACGATTTAGAAAGCGTCAACTAGAACTTGGCGCTCGATGCAACCATCACCCATGCACAATCTCTTTGGCGATCATGCAATGAATGCCCTTGGAGCCGTTGACGGTCTGCGTCACGCGCAGATCCGCGGCCAGGCTGCAAAGCGTATAGGCGTCCTCGCGCGACAGATTCCGCTTCTCGCCCAGCAACACGATCATGTCGCGGAGCGCTCGCACCACGCACTGGTCGAGATCGGGATCCATCGCCATCGTCATGTAGTGCGAAGGCGTCTCGGCGCGGGGATAGTCGAGCCGCAAATCCTTGCGCAGCGTCAGGCGGAAACGTCCCTGCAGCGCGGTCTCGATCGCGGTGACGCAGACCTCGCCGTCGCCCTGGACGCCATGGCCGTCGCCGCAGGAAAACAGCGCGCCCGGCACGAACACCGGCAAATAGAGTTTGGCTCCCGGGGTCAGCTCCTTGTTGTCGAGGTTGCCGCCCATCGCGCGCGGGATCAGCGAGGTGATGCGACCCCAGGCGAGTGGCGGCGCCACGCCCATTACGCCGAAGAACGGCTTGAGCGGCAGGTCGAGCCCCCATGGCAGCCGTCCCATCATCCGCTTTTGATCGAGCGGAATATTGATCAGCCGCATCTCGTGGAAATCGTCGGGCAGCGTGCCGGCCAGCGGACGGATCAGGTTATAGCCCCAGTCCTGCCTCAGCCTGACGTCGAGGACCTCGACTTCCAGCACGTCGCCCGGTTCGGCGCCTCTAACGGCAATCGGACCGGTCAGGATGTGGCCGGGCACCATCCGTTCGTTCTTCGCGTGAACTTCGTCGAGTTCGGGCGGCACGTGAAACCTGTTCCGGTCCGGTACCACCTCTGGGCCGCCGCTGATGGTGTCGATGGTCACTTCATCGCCGCTGGCAATCGTGAGGACGGGTTTCAGCCTGGCTTCGAAAAAGCCCCAATGGCAGGTCTCGGGGCTGGAATGCAGGTGATGGTGTGTCATGCGAGCACTTCTTGTCAGGGCAGGGGTCGGCTATGACCCTGTACCAGACATTCCACGAGGCTTCCCTTGTTTTTCATGCTCTCCAAAGTGCTTGGGCCGATGCTGCTGGCGACCAACTTCCTGATCGGCGTGGGTCTGTTCGGCGCGATCCTGTTGGCCACGCGGTGGGCTTCCGTTGGCCGCAAGCTCATGGTGGCTTCCATCATATTGCTCGCAATATGCGGATTTTCGCCGCTCGGAAAATTGCTGCTCTATCCGCTGGAGTCCCGATTTCCCCCGTGGGATGCCGCGCGGGGCGCGCCGCCGGACGGCATCATCGTCCTCGGCGGATCGATCGATGCGGATCTTTCGGCAGTCCATGGCGGTGCGATCGTCAGAAGCGCGGCTGATCGTATCATCGGCGCAGCCGCGCTTGCCCATCGATACCCGAACGCCCGCATCATTTATTCCGGCGGAAGCGCGAATTTGATATCGAACGACGCCAGAGAGGCCGATTTCGCCAGCGCCTTGTTCGAAAGCCTCGGCACTTCCAGGGCGCGGCTGACGATGGAACGGCGCTCGCGCAACACCGCGGAAAACGCGGAGTTTTCCAAGTCGCTCGCAGCTCCGAAAGACGGCGAGCGATGGCTGTTGGTGACATCGGCTTTCCATATGCCGCGCTCGGTCGGCTTGTTTCGCAAGGCCGGATTTAATGTCGAGGCCTATCCTGTCGACTGGCGGGTGGGTGAGCGCGGCGATCTTTTCATGTTTTCGCCCGTTGCGCTTGAGGGGCTGGGCCGCACGGACATCGCCATCCGCGAATGGATAGGCCTCGTGGCCTACCGGGCCACCGGCAAGATCGATCGGTTGCGACCGGGGCCCGCCAGCGAATAAGCGCCTGTCGCAACCAACGAACAATCCGGCTAAGGTTGAAGCTCGAACCACAATCAATCCGCCGTTCAGGAGTCCCGGTTCATGCAGCATGCAGCAATCCAGAACAAAACGTTCGACTTGGCCGGCATGGTCGCCGATCTGAACAGCCTGCTTCGGCTGAAGACCACCGTGATCGGCATGAAGATGTTTGCGCGGGCGGACGAAATGACGGCGATCCCAAAAATCCGCCGTCCAACCGCTGTCCACACCACCGATCAGATCGTCAGCATGGCCTCGCGGCTGGGCTGGACCGTCGGTATCACATCGGACGATCTCGTCGGCGCGCAGTGCCGTGCGGTGATCGGGCTCGCCCCGCAGGATGAGAAGTGGCTCGCCGGCCAGGCTTACGTCGGCGTCTGGCACGAGAATGCCGAGGATGCACGCAAGCGCCAGGAGGCACTGGATGTCGTCGCCTTCGGCAAATACCAGGCGCTGGCAGTGAGCCCGCTCGCCAGCGGCCGGCTCAACCCGCCCGATATATGTCTGGTCTACGCGACGCCGGGTCAGATGATAATTCTGATCAACGGGCTGCAATGGACAGGATACAGGAAATTCGAGTGGGGTGTTGTCGGGGAGACTGCTTGCGCGGATTCGTGGGGCCGGGCGCTCAAGACCGGCGAGCCCAGCCTGTCGCTGCCCTGCTACGCCGAACGGCGCTATGGCGGCGTGCCCGATGAAGAGATGCTGATGGCGCTGTCGCCTGCGCATCTGGCCAAGGCGATATCAGGCATGAAGGCGCTGGCGAAGAACGGCTTGCGCTACCCGATCCCGCCCTACGGCATCCAAAGCGACGTGCGCGCCGGCATGGGCGTCTCCTACGGCAGGAAGTAATTATCGTTCCAATAAACCGTCATTGCGAGCGAAGCGAAGCAATCCATACCCCGGCAACCAGTGAATGGATTGCTTCGTCGCTATGCTCTCGCAATGACGAAACCAAGAATTAAGGAATCACATATGCCTTCGTCGAAATTCGACATCATTGTCTATGGCGCTACCGGTTTCACCGGTCAACTCGTCGCTGAATATCTCGCGCAGAATTATAGCGGCAAGGGCGACCCGAAATGGGCGATGGCCGGGCGCAACCTGGAGAAGCTCGCATCCGTGCGCGATGCGATCGGCGCGCCCGCCGACACGCCATTGATCCAGGCAGACGCCAGCGACCCGGCATCGCTGAAAGCGATGGTGGGCCAGACCCAGTCGGTCCTGACCACCGTCGGTCCGTATCAGCTCTATGGCACCGAACTGGTCGCGGCCTGCGCGGCTTCCGGCACCGATTATCTCGATCTTTGCGGCGAGCCGGTCTGGATGCGTCAGATGATCGATGCCCATCAGGCGACCGCGCAATCGAGCGGCGCGCGCATCGTGTTTTCCTGCGGTTTCGATTCGCTCCCTTTCGAGCTCGGCGTGTTCTTTTGCCAGGAGACGGCGAAAAAAATTCTGGGCGCGCCGGTCAGCCGCGTCAAAGGCCGCGTGCGCGCCATGAAGGGAACGTTCTCGGGCGGAACGGCGGCCAGCATGAAGGCGACCTTCGCGGCCGCCGCGCAAGACTTGAGCCTGGTGGCGCTGTTGAGGAATCCGTTCGCGCTGACGCCGGGCTTCGAGGGTCCGAAGCAGCCGCCCGGCAACAGGCCCGTTCTGGATGAAGACCTGAAATCGTGGACGGCGCCGTTCGTGATGTCGACCATCAATACCCGAAACGTTCATCGCTCAAACCTGCTGATGGGATTCTCCTACGGCAGAGACTTCGTCTATGACGAGATGATGCTCACCGGCCCCGGCGAGCAGGGCGAGGCCAAGGCGAAAGCTGTCGCTGCGGCCAACAATGCGGAGAAGATGGGATCATCGGGCGGACCGAAGCCGGGCGAGGGGCCCTCGAAGGAAGAACGCGAGAACGGCCGCTACGATCTGCTGTTCGTCGGCATGGGCGAGGGCGGACGTCAGGTTCGTGTCGCGGTTCGCGGCGACCGCGATCCCGGCTATGGATCGACCTCGAAGATGATCGCGGAATGCGCGATCTGCCTGTTGCGCGACACGCCGGACGTTTTGGGCGGGATCTGGACTCCCGGCGCGGCCATGGGCAACCGTCTGATCAAGCGGCTTGTCGATCACGCCGGGCTGACGTTCGAGGTCGAGACGTAAACGTCCATCGCAATTCTTTCTTAGGTGCGCTGTCAGGGCGCGCGGATTAAGTCGTGGCGAAATCGCATAATGATAGTGATAAATACCAGGGTCGCCTCACGCCATATTCAAAATATCACGTGGGCAGATTCCTTTTCGGGCGGGCGCTGGTGCCTCGATGCATACTTCGGGCCCTCTCCCAAACAATAGCGGCACCCTTGGCGGCGGCCGCGGAGCGGCTGTGGACGCCAAGCGTTCGAAACAGCGAGGCCAAATGAACTTTGACTGTTCCCTCACCGAGCCCCGGTTCTCTCGCTCGTGATCGATGGGTTGTTGCGAGTCTATGGTCATGTATTGCTGGACGCGTACCGCCTGGGCTTGTCTGCGGAGTTGCTGACGGGGCAAGCGCGCGCGGTAGTGGTGCCGGGTGCCCCCATGGCTGACGACGTCCGCATCCTGAATGTGCGATCACCTCAAACCAGTGGGTTTCACCGAGGTGACGATGCTGAGCAAAATCGTCGCAGACTGTGAATGCTCTCGAGTCCGACCCCACCGGCGGCGGTGCCTGAAGCCCACGTTTGCTTCGGTTTTTTGCAAAACCTGTCTACAGTAATGACAATGCGACCGCGGTGGGACGAAGCCAGCCGCATCCAGGGGCGAGACGTTGCCATCCGATGTCAGTTTTTTGGCGAGCCTGAGACTGGAACTCGCCTATCTCAGTGGTATACCATGGTTGCGGGGACGCCGGGCCGGCGGCGCCGGCGTGGTTTTGCGATTTGAACGCGTTCGCCCGCGGCGCCATGCGCGGTTTCAGCCGCTCAAATCGCGGGAAATCACGCCAAAATTCCTCGATAGGACCATCCGGGCGTTGAAGCGCTGGAAATTCGATATCGTCTCAATGGACGAGGCTTGCCGGCGCGCGGTCACGTTGGCTTCGCGACGACGGTTTGTGTGCCTGACATTCGACGGCGGCTACAAGGATTTGTTGACGGCAGCCTATCCGGTGTTGTCGCGACATGCTGTGCCCTTCACCGCTTATGTGCCGACCGCGTTTCCGGACGGCGTCGGCGAGACATGGTGGCTCGCACTTGAAGAGGTTATCGCACGCGAGAATCGCCTCGGCCTCGTGATGGATCGCACCGAACGGCATTTCAATATCGGTAACACCTCCGAAAAATATCAGCTTTACCTATTTCTCGAGAATTGGATGCGCTCGCTCACGCCTCCTGAAGTTTCGTCCGCGATCAACGATCTCTGCAGGCGATACGCGGTCGACCTCGCGGCGCTGTCGCGCGAGGCATTGATGGACTGGCACGACCTGGCGATGCTCGCGGCCGATCCGCTTGTCACAATTGGAAGCGCGACGGTGAACTATCCTGTTCTCTCGAACCTGAAGGACGCGGCTGCGCTGCGCGAGATGACGATGGGGAGGGCGGTCGCGCAGGCCGCGTTTCAGCGCGACGTCAGGCATTTCGCCTATCCGTTCGGCGATCGTCCCGCCTTTCGCCGGCAACATGTCGTGATGGCCGCGGAGGTTGGCTTCGTCAGCGCGGCGTCGGCGATATCGGGCATCGTGGAAGCGGAAGGCAGAACCAACCTGCACGTGCTTCCGCGTATCGCCTGGGACGGGCGACAGCGTTCGCTTCGCGCCATGCGCGTGATTCTTTCCGGCGCTACGTTTCCTCCGGTGCAGAGGACTCGCGGCGCGTCACCTGCGCATCCGGCCGCGCCATCCAGCTGATGATCGGCATCGCCGGCAGCACCCATCCAATGCCGGCCACGACGTAAAAGATTGCCTGCAACAGCCCGGAACTCGCAAGCCACGGCGTCTGCGCCACCGTCATTCCCATCAACGACCACACTATCACCAGCACGAGCAAGGCGATGGTTCCAAAGAATTTGCGGGTGCGTATTGTCATGGCGAAAATGTGCGGTTCGTTTCAGCTTACGCGGCTTGCGCGCGGGAGCGGGCGGACTATAAGGTGCGCGCAAATTCATTCAAGTACAGCTTCGATGACCGATATTTCCACGCCCCAGAGATCGAACCACCGCGCTGTCCGTTGGTGGCTCGTCTCGATCGCCGCATTGATCGCGACGATGGTGCTAGTCGGCGGCGCCACGCGGCTCACCGAATCCGGGCTTTCTATTGTCGAATGGAAGCCGGTCACCGGCACGCTGCCGCCGCTCAATCAGGAGCAATGGAGGGAGGCGTTCGAAGCCTACAAGACCATCCCGCAATATCGCGAACTCAACGCCGGCATGAGTCTTGCCGAGTTCAAGACCATTTTTTGGTGGGAATGGAGTCACCGGCTGCTCGGGCGCGTGATCGGAGTTGCCTATCTGTTGCCGTTTCTCTGGTTCCTGTGGCGCGGCGCTTTGAGTGAGGAGCTGAGGCGACGACTGTGGCTGATCTTCGGTCTCGGCGCGCTGCAGGGCGGGGTCGGCTGGTGGATGGTGGCGTCCGGACTTTCGCAGCGGGTAGAAGTCTCGCAGTACCGGCTGGCCACTCATCTGGTGCTGGCGCTTCTCATCTTCGCGGCCGTGGTCTGGACGCTGCGCCGGCTGGTGGACCGGCCGCGATCGGTCGCATCCCTGCGGCTAAAGATGACCAGTGTGGCCCTGTTGGTGGTGACCTTCGTGCAGCTCTATCTGGGCGCGCTGGTCGCGGGCCTGCGCGCTGGTCGGGTCTACAACACCTGGCCGGACATTGACGGTGCGCTGATTCCGTCCGCGGCGCGGTTGTTCTTCGAAGTACCGTGGTGGCGCAATCTGTTCGACAACACGCTCACGGTGCAGTTCGAGCATCGCATGACGGGCTACCTGCTGTTTGTCCTCGCCCTCCTGCACGCGCTCGACGCGGTTCGGTCCCGCGCCGGGACAGCCGCAGTCAGCGGCGCGTTGTGGTTGGCCGCTGCCATCACCGTGCAGGCCAGTCTCGGCATTCTCACCTTGTTGAATCAGGTGCCGACCTCCCTTGCACTGGCGCACCAGGCCGTTGCGATTGCGGTTTTGACGCTTGCCATTTTTCAGGTCGACCGATTGGCCGCGCGACGATCGAATCAGCCGCAGCAAAAGCTGGCCTTACCAGCTGCGCAAATCAGTTGAATTGAACGATTCTAATTTTCTTTGCTTGCGCAGAACGCCTTGTTTGCAGGGCGTTCGCGCATCCGCGCGCCTGCTAACGAAGTTGTGTGGGGCGGCACCGCTTTACTTGGGGCCTTTGGACGATAAAACGAGCCAAACACCGGGTTTGCTCATGTCGTCTGCATTCCTTCAAGTCGCTGTCATCCTGCTCCGCGAGGGACTGGAGGCCATGCTGGTGATAGCCGCACTCGCCGGCTATCTCACCAAGGCCGGCGCCGGTCATCGCGTGCATGCGCTTTACGCCGGGTCGCTGGCCGCCGTGGGCGCGAGCATCATCGCCGCCTGGCTGTTTGCGGTGTTGAATTCAGGCCAGCACAGCGACGTGCTCGAAGGCATCATCATTCTGGTTGCCGCCAGCCTGATGCTCTACGTCAGCGGCTGGCTGATGGTAAAGCAGGATCCGCGCGGCTGGCAGGATTATCTCGCCCACAAAGCCAAAAACGCGCTGGCGCAGGACACCGTTTGGGCGGTCGCCGCGCTCGCCTTCCTGGCGGTGTTTCGCGAAGGCGCCGAAACCGTACTGTTCATCAATGCGCTGGCGTCAGCCGAGGGCGGCTGGAGCCTCGGCTTGTTTGCGGGCCTTGCGGCCCCGACGGCCGGGCTCGTGGTCCTGTTCTATTTCATCAATCTGATCGCGCAAAAGCTTCCACTGCGGCCGCTGTTCATCATCACATCGGCGTTCTTGTTTGCGATGGCGCTCAAATTTATCGGCGAAGCCGTGCAGGAGTTCCAGGAGCAGTCGATGCTGCCGTTCACCGAACTTACAAGCGCCGCATGGCTCCGCGCCATCGGATTGAATCCGAGCATGCAAGCGCTGTCGGTGCAGTTGCTGGTGATCGTGTTGGCGCTCGCGACCTATTCAGTGCTTCAGCGCAACAGCCGGCTCGCCCGCGAAGGCAAAGCGGCGATGCGCGCCGCGAAGCCGTGAAATCCCTAGCAATAACCGTAAACGCCGCAGGCGTAGGGCAGGCGGTCCCAATAGTTGACGTTGTGACCGCCGTAGTAGGGGCCTAGGTAATCGTAGGAATAAGGCGCCCCGTAATAGCCCGGCAGCGTCGAATATCGCGGGAGTAGTGGCGTGCCTATCCAAGGCGAAATGTAGGAGACATCGGCGTATGCAGGCGTGAACAGGACCTCGGATTCATAGCCATAGAAGGGACGAACGTAAGCCCGTTGATAGGAGGACGGCGGGCCATACGAAATGGTGGTTCGGAATTTGTAATGCGGCCGCGGCAGTCCGGCGGGCAGCATGACAGCCGTGCGATGCACGCCGTGGCGGGTCACCGCTCGCTCAGCACCGATAGCGGTGCCGCTGGCTAGCATCGCCAGCAGGATTGCAATCGTGAAGCGCAACATTGACGGCTCCGAACAATGGTTTCGGCACTAGCCCAATATAGCGCAGCCCGTAGGACGCGGCATCGTCCGCTGGCCGCCATTTGGAAATATGGCTAAGGACCCAATCACGGCGCCTCACCCGTTCAGCGCCTGATCCAGATCCGCGATCAGATCTTCCTTGTCCTCGATGCCGATTGAGAGCCGTACCACGTCGGGCCCGGCGCCCGACCTGACTTTGGCGGCATCGTCGAGCTGGCTATGCGTGGTCGATGCCGGGTGAATCACCAGCGAGCGGGTATCGCCGACATTGGCGAGATGCGAGAACAGTTTCAGGTTCGAGACCAGCTTGACCCCGGCCTCGTAGCCGCCCGTGAGGCTGAAGGTGAACACCGCGCCGGCGCCCTTCGGGGCGTATTTGCGCGCGAGGTTATTGTATTTGTCGCCGGACAGGCCGGCGTAGTTGACCGCGGCGACCGCCGGATGTCCCGCTAGCCATTCCGCGACCGCTTTCGCATTGTCGCAGTGCTTTTGCATGCGCAGCGGCAGCGTCTCGATGCCGGTGAGAATCAGGAACGCGTTGAAGGGCGAGAGCGCGGGACCGAGGTCGCGCAAGCCCAGCACGCGGCAGGCGATCGCGAAGGCGAAATTGCCGAAGGTTTCCTGTATCTTGATGCCGTGATATTCGGGGCGCGGCTCGCTCAGCATCGGATATTTGTTGTCCTTCGACCAGTCGAAGGTGCCGGCATCGACAATGATGCCGCCGATCGAGTTGCCGTGCCCGCCCAAAAATTTCGTCAGCGAGTGCACGACAATATCGGCGCCGTGGTCGATCGGACGGATCAGGTAGGGTGTCGCCAGCGTGTTGTCGACAATCAGCGGTACGCCGGCATTGCGGGCCACCGCCGAGATCGCCTCGATATCGGTGACGCTGCCGCTGGGGTTTGCAATCGATTCGATGAAGATCGCCTTGGTGCGCGGCGTGACCGCACGCTCAAAACTGCCGATATCGTCGGGGTCGGCCCATGCGACGTTCCAGCCGAAGCTCTTGAAGGCGTGGGTGAACTGATTGATCGAGCCGCCGTAGAGTTTACGCGCCGCTATGAGTTCGTCGCCGGGCATCAACAACTGCTGGAGCACTACAACTTGCGCGGCGTGCCCTGATGCGACCGCCAGGCCTGCTGTGCCGCCTTCGAGCGCTGCAACACGTTCCTCCAGGACCGCATTCGTCGGGTTTCCGATGCGGGTATAGATGTTTCCGAACGCCTGCAGCCCGAACAGCGACGCGGCATGATCGGCGTCGTTGAACACGAATGAGGTGGTCTGGTAGATCGGCGTCACCCGCGCGCCTGTGGTTGGATCGGGCTGCGCGCCGGCGTGCACGGCGAGGGTCGAAAATCCCGGAAGGCGATCGGTCATTCTTGCGTCCTGTTCTGCTTGATCTGAAATCGCACGACCCATGCTGATGGCTGGGGCGGCCGGGGTCAAGGCGGTGTGAGAATTCACCCCGGGTTCGAAACGCTTCCGCTTCGCCTTGCGGCACTATCGAAAAAATCGTTCCACATTCTCGTCACGTACGCTCGTTCTTGTTTTTCGCGGCGCGGTCGGACGCGGTGGTCTCGCCGCCACTGACGCTCATCCGGTTCAATGAAAGCCGCATGCCCTGGGCCGGCATTGGTGCGCGCTTCGAACTGAGCGTTCGCGAATTGACGCCCATCCAGGATATTTCCGAGGACAGCCGTCCATACTCGATCTTGGGGCAGCGGTTCATGACGACCTTGAGGCCGGCGGCCTCCGCCCTTGCGGCGGCCAGATCGTCGCGCGCCCCGAGCTGCATCCAGATCACCTTCGGCGGCGGCGTCATTCTCAAGGCTTCATCGACCACAGGCATGATCTGGCTTGAATTGCGGAAGATCTCGACCATGTCGACGGGACGCCCGATCTCCAGCAGGGAGCCAACGAAGGGTTTTCCGAGCAGGCTGTTGCCGACGTGACCGGGGTTCACCGGAATCATGTCGTAGCCGCGCTGCGCCAGATATTTGAAGGCGAAATAACTCGGCCGCACATTGACCGGCGACGCCCCGACCATCGCGATCGACTTCACACCGTTGAGAATCTTCCGGATGTAATCGTCGGAGTAGGTGTCATGGTTCATCTCAAAGAGATCCTATATTCCTCATGGTGGAGCGCGGTTGCCGGCGTCGAACGACGGGGCCACTACGCCAGCCTCATCCTTCGAGACGCGGTGAAGATGCCACTCTTTAGGATGAGGGATTACTTATCCTGCCACTTCGGCTCACGCTTCTCGATGAAGGCACCGATGCCTTCCTCGGCGTCGCGCGCCATCATGTTCTCGGTCATCACCGCGGCGGCATAACGATAGGCGTCGGCAAGGCTCATCTCGGCCTGACGGTAGAACGCTGCCTTGCCGAGTTTTATGGTGTAGGCGGATTTGAGCGCGACTTTCTCGGCCAGCGCAATCGCAGCGTCGCGTTCCGTCCCGGTGGCGACGACACGGTTGACGAGGCCGATGTCGCGCGCCGTCGCTGCTGAAACCGGCTCGCCGGTGAGCAGCATTTCCATCGCCTGCTTGCGCGGAACATTGCGCGACAGCGCCACCATCGGGGTCGAACAAAACAGCCCGATATCGACGCCGGGGGTCGCAAATGTCGCAGCCTCCGAAGCGACCGCAAGATCGCAGCTTGCCACCAGCTGGCACCCCGCCGCAGTGGCGACGCCGTGGACCGCCGCCACTACCGGCTTGGGCAGATGCACGATTGCCTGCATCATCGCGCTGCAAGCATTCATGATCTCGGCGAAATAGGCGCGCCCGCGATCGGCATCTGTGCGACGCGCGGTCAGTTCCTTCACGTCGTGGCCAGAGGAGAAGGCCGGACCGTTGGCCGCGATCACCACCGCGCGCACCTTGCTATCGTCGTGAATTTCCCTGAGCGTCGCATGCAGCTCGGCGATCAGGCCTTCCGAGAGGCTGTTGCGGGCTTCGGGCCGATTGAGCGTGAGCACGCTGATGCTGCCCAGCGTCTCGCGCAGAAGCATTGGCGGTTGTGGTGTGGTGGCGCGTGCGGGCCTGGCGGTCATCGGGCAATCCATTCCCTGGCAGGCTGTCAAGTTAGCTCATGATCAGCCGAAACGTGAGCGGTTAGCGGGGAGAGTGGGCCCTCGCGAATTGGGATTCAAGGACTTTCACTTCGGCTGCTTTTCGGTGAGCGCCATGACCTTGGCCTCGATGAAGCGTTCCATGAGATGCGGTGCCGAAGCCCCAAACATGCGGATACGGCCGGTGTGGGCCAATAACAGAAGCCCTGCCGCATGAGCGAAAATATCCGCCGTCAACGATCTGGCTTCCTCGCGGCGGGCGCCGAGCGCTTGCGCGGCGTCGGCGATCGGTTGCATGGCCGATTCCAGCGCCGCGTTGAGCATATCGTCGCGCTCCTTGCCGAGGCCTTGTGGCTTCATGCCGCCGCGAAACAGATAGAAGCCAAGATCAAGGTCTCTCGGATTGTCGGCGTAATAGCGAAAGAAGGCCGTTGAAGCAGCCCGCAGCCGATCGGCCGCGGTCCTGGCGCGCGAGACCGCGCGGCTTGTTGTTTGCCCAAGGTTTGTCAGCGAGCATCGCAGAACCTCCGCGTAGATCGCTTCCTTCGATTCGAAGTGAAAATAGAGCGCGGCGGGCGTGTAGCCCGCGCCAGCGGCAATCGCGCGCAGCGACGCCCCGTCCAAACCTTCGGCTTCGAAAACCTTGCGCGCCGCGTCCAGAATCAGCTCGCGCTTGAGGTCGCTTACCGCCTGCTGCCGGCCGATTTTCCGCTCTTTCGCCATCGCGATTCCCAAATAGCACACTTGACCGATAATTTAAACATCGTTAGATTATCTAACATTGTTTAAATCAACGATCACCATGCGAGGAGGCTGCCATGACCGTACGAATTGAGAAAGCCGGCCCGGTATGGACCATCATTCACGACCGGCCCGAAGCCCGCAATGCCATGGACCCCGATAGCGCGGACGCGCTAACAACCGCTTTTCTGCAGTTCGATGCCGATAAGGACGCCTCGGTCGCAGTGTTCTATGGCGCAGGCGGCGCGTTCTGTGCGGGGTGGGATCTCAAATATGTCAGCTCCCTCAATGCCGAATATCCGCTGGGCGAGCTTGATATCTCGACGGCCCGCCCGCGCGGCAATGGCGGCGAAATTCCACGCGGGCCGCTGGGACCCTCTCGTCTGGAATTGGACAAGCCGGTGATCGCGGCGATTGAAGGCCCGGCGGTCGCCGGCGGCATGGAACTGGGATTGTGGTGCGATTTTCGGGTAATGGCCGAGGGGTCCTATTTCGGCGTCTATTGCCGTCGCTGGGGCGTGCCACTGATCGATGGGGGCACGGTGCGCTTGCCGCGTATTGTGGGGCAGGGACGTGCGCTCGAGATCATTCTTACCGGACGCAAGGTGCCTGCCGAGGAGTGCATGTCGATCGGTTTATGCGAATACCTCACCCCGAAGGGAGGAGCACGCGCGAAGGCGGAGGCAGTGGCACAGGAGATCGCGCGCTTTCCGCAGGTTTGCGTTCGCGCCGACCGCCGGTCTGCCATCAAGAGCCATGGGCTTAGCGTACGCGAGGGATTGATTCAGGAATGGTACAACGGCCGCGAGGCCTTGATCGAAGACGGCGTTGCAGGCGCGGCCCGCTTCAGCGGTGGCCTCGGCCGGCACGGCGATTTTGCAAAGATAGGATAAAGCGGTTCGGCTTGCTCTGTTTTTCACAGCGAGATTTGGGTCATGCTCCAATAATGTCCGACGGTAATGACAGCAGCGCAAATGACCGCGGCTGAAGTAGGTGCCTTCCTGCGCACCGAGCTTCCGCAGATGTTCAATCATGACGAACTCACGATCGAGCATGCCGACGGCCAAACCTGTCAGTTAAGGCAGCGCTTTCGTGAGAGCATGCTGCGTCCGGGCGGGACGATTTCGGGGCCGACGCTGATGGCCTTGGCGGATTGCGCGATGTACGTGCTGCTGTTGTCGGCGATCGGCCCGGTCGGCCTCGCCGTCACGACCAATCTCAGCATCAATTTTCTGCGCAAGGGCCAGCCCGGCCAGGATGTGCTGGCGGCAGCGAGGCTTTTGAAGCTGGGCAGGCGGCTTGCGGTTGGCGAGGTCAATCTGCTTTCGGGGACCTCGCCCGATCCAATCGCCCATGCGATATCAACCTATTCCATTCCAGATACTTAGGGTTTTTCACGGTAATATCGCACCTTAATCATAAAGCATTGTTTTAGCTGGTATAATTATCTTTGCTGGGTGTTGACGCGAGCAGCGCTCTTAACTAGAAACCCGGCAGTTCGGCGCAGACGCGCCGCTGTCCTTTTCACGGATTTCCTCACATGAAAACGTATTCGGCAAAGCCTGCCGAGGTGACGAAGAAATGGGTGCTGATCGACGCCAAGGGTCTGGTGGTCGGCCGGCTCGCCAGCCTGGTCGCGATGCGCCTTCGCGGCAAGCACCTCCCGACCTATACGCCCCACGTCGATTGCGGCGACCACGTCGTCATCATCAACGCGGCGCACGTGGTGCTGACCGGGCGCAAGCGCGACAACAAGGTCTATTACAATCACACCGGCTTCATCGGCGGCATCAAGGAACGCACTGCAAAGTCGATCCTCGAGGGCCGTTTTCCCGAGCGGGTGGTCGAGAAGGCGGTCGAGCGCATGATTCCGCGCGGGCCATTGGGGCGCGTGCAACTCGGCAATCTACGCGTCTACCCCGGGTCCGAGCATCCGCACGAGGCCCAGCAACCCGAGACGATCGACGTCGCTTCGATGAATCGCAAGAACATGAGGGCCGCATAAGATGTCCGACACCATGCAGTCTCTCGACCAGTTGTCGCAGCTGAAGCCGGCGGTGCCGGAAGCTCCGAAATACGTCAAGAAGGTCGACAAGCAGGGCCGTGCCTACGCCACCGGCAAGCGCAAGGATGCGGTTGCCCGGGTCTGGATCAAGCCCGGCGCCGGCAAGATCACCGTCAACACCCGCGAAGTCGAAATCTATTTCGCTCGTCCGGTGTTGCGGATGATGATCCAGCAGCCGCTGGTGGCGGCAGCCCGTGCCGGTCAGTACGACGTGATCTGCACCGTGGCCGGCGGCGGTCTGTCGGGCCAGGCGGGCGCTGTGCGTCACGGTATCTCCAAGGCGCTGACCTATTTCGAGCCGGATTTGCGCGGCGTCCTGAAAAAGGGCGGCTTTCTCACCCGCGACTCGCGCGCGGTCGAGCGCAAGAAGTACGGCCGCGCCAAGGCGCGCAAGTCGTTCCAGTTCTCGAA
>WNFT01003432.1_pt1 | contig 15461 bp, 12 predicted proteins | sample 5400191 | NCBI WGS metagenome assembly WNFT01 (sample SAMN13153359, study PRJNA577476) | soil metagenome | isolation source: 80 cm saprolite under Madrone tree | place: USA:California | collected 2016-06-14 | reverse complement strand
CCGGCGGCGGACCTCAATTGGTAACCGTCAACATTCCCACGCTCAGTTATCAAATATCATTCCCTGGTGGAGACGCACAAGCCGTGGCCAATTTCGAGTACCGCATTCCCATCGCTCCTCACGTGAGCGCTTCACTCTTTGCGGACATTGGCGCGACGGGAGCGCTTCGCCACGATCAGTTGCAGCTTAATTCAACCGAGTTATCCACGCTGCAAAAGCAGTTCCAGCCGACGCCCACGTTTCCGGGGGTGAGCCCAACGTTGCCGTTTCAACCCGGCACGAATTTCAAGCCTCGCAGTACAGTAGGTGTCGAGCTTGTCGTGCAGCTCCCTATCGTGCAAGCACCGTTCCGGATTTATTGGGGGTACAACCTCCAACGGATGGGGCAGATCATCGCCGCGCAGCAGACCCGATTCCCTGGGAACCCGAATTTAGCGAACCCGACGAACCCGCTTTGCGATCAAAGTAAGGGCATAACGACAAACTGTTATGACAAGATTTGGGATACTTTCGATAACGGGCTGTCACGCCAGGATTTTTTCAATAGTGTTATTTCGCCCGTGCCGAATGGGCTTCTCAGTTTGTACAACAACCCGCAGAAGACGAATTTCTTCGACCCCATACGCACGTTCCGGTTCACGGTGAGCAGAACATTCTGAGTAAGTAGGTACAAGACGCGGGATGGCGTGGCAATTTTTGGTGTGGGGACGAAACGCGGACCGATGGCGGATCGAATGTTGAGTGTTCTTGGGAGGACAGGCATGAGGCCGTGGAAGCTTTGCTCGATCTTAACTCTTGCGCTGGGCCTTGGCGCCCTCGGTTGTGGCGGGGGCAGCAGTCCAACCACGGTTACCGTGACGATCTCGCCCACGATCGCCAGCGTGATTACCAACACCACCCAGACCTTCACTCCGTTCGTCAACGGAACCACCGACACGGTCGTGACCTGGGCCGTGACCTGTCCGACGGGCGTGGCCGCTACTGCCTGCGGATCGATTGACACGAACGGCGTCTACACCGCGCCAAAAACGGTCCCTACCGTTACCACGAATGGAACTACGGTGATTACCCCCACCGCCACGATCAAGGCGACGGCGCACGCGGATTCGACGAAAACAGCTACCGCCACAGTTACAATTGTTTCGGGCATCAGCATTTCGATCTTGCCATCCAGCGTAACCGTCGGTACTGGCGAGTTCTTCAACAATTTCGTTGCTACTGTCAACAATCCGGGATGCGACAATTCCGTCACGATCAATCAGTGCCAGGTGGTTACCTGGTCGCTTTCCACCACGCTCACGGGTGTAGGTACGATTGATGCCACCACTGGCAACTACAAGGCCCCGCCGACGGTTCCCTCGCCGAGCTCGGTCACGATCACGGCTACCTCCGTAAAGGACACCACGGTAACTGCAACCGCCACGGTCTTGATAGTAACGGCGTCCGCTCCGACTCTGACTTCTGTCAGTCCGAATTCGGCGGCGGTAGGATCGTTGTTTCAAGATGTGTACATCACCGGCACGAATTTCATTTCGACAAACAACGTGTCCGTTAACGGCAACGTAATTTCCGGTTTTGGAATAGATTCATTGCCGAACGTCTCCGTGGTTTCAAGCTCGGTGATTCGCGCGCGCATCCCTGATAGCCTGCTCGCCTCACCAGGCACACTCGCGGTGACCGTATCGCAACAGAGTGCCACACAACAGCAGAGTTGCACGGTGGCCGCCCAATGTCAGGTTGTGGTGAGCGCCGTGCGGCAACGCGCCTCAGCTACTGTCACCAATGCCCGGCAAATGGTGGTAACTATTGGGTCCAACGCCACCGACTTCGCGATCCCCGGTCTCCACCCCGTTGCCGTCATCAGCGATGCGGATGCTACACAATTCGCTGTCACCAATCTTGCCGTTCAGCCGAATTACGCCCCCGGCGGCGGTTCCACGATCTCCAACGTAGCCACAGTGCAGCTACCGGCTGGCTCATCTCCTGGCGACGTGGCAATAAACCCTACAACCGGCTTGGCGATTGTCGCGAACACGGGCTCGGACAGCGTCAGCTTTATTGACCTGGCAGCTCCTTCCCTCGCGTTGTTCAATATCCCTATTCCTGGTGGGGGAACAACTACGAGACTGTGTACGGCGATTGTTACAGTTAATCCCGGTTCAGCTTGTACGGCTTCGGGTCCCAATAGCGTCGCCGTCGACTATGTCCGGAATATCGCCCTTGTGGTGAACGCAACGTCGCAAACCATTGCGGTGGTGGATCTAAATGCCAAGGCAGTTACATCGGTGACCCCACTGGTCCCGAATCCCCCTTCAGATGCGGCCCAACATCCCCCCGTCGCGGTAGGAATCAACCCCCTGAGCGGCCGGGCGCTGGTGACGTTCAAAAACAGGGCTTATGGATTGATTCTGGATCTGACCCAGACGCCCCCCGCGATTGTCGGGCCGGTCAGCATCAGCACGGGAGCGAATTCCCGCATTGCTGTTGACCCGCACTTGAACTGGGCGATTGCAACGCCGGGCGGACTCGGGTCGATCGGAATCGTGGATCTGAATCGCCAAACCCTGAATAACATCACGAGTCTTTCGCGGACTTCGAATGTAGTCACCGTGACATTACAACCTTCCACCACGGCACAATCGCAAACGCCGCTAGCGGTCCAACTCAATGACACGGTCTACATTCAACATGTGGCGGACGGCAGCGGCAAATCGACAGACACCAATAGTTTTGAAGGGTTCTACTCAGTGACCGGCCTTGGACCGGCAAGCGGCCAATTTAGCTATACACAGACTGCCGCAACCCTGCCCGACGAGACCATCACGAGCGCCACGGGAACGGTAAACTATTCGGCGCCAGTGGCGAGGCTAGCCTTGACCAACACGGTTCAGGGGATTGGCATCAACACGGAAACGCAGCAAGCCGTTCTGGTCGATCCGTCGCTCAGCGGCGGCGTCGTGTCATTTTTTAGTCTGCGGGACCAAACTGTTTCGTCGGTTATTTTGCGCACCAACAATAACGGAGTGGTCGGTCCAGTGGAAACGGGAAGTGTGGCCGGAGCGTTCAACCTGCTCACGAACGTCGCCGTCACCGTGAACCCAAAGACCAACACGCTCTCCGTGATCGATCCTTCCACACTCAAGCGCCTGAATAATACGTCACCATTCCCCACGCGACCGGACCCGGTTGCCGTGGCCGTCGATCCCGGCTCAAATCTCGCCGTGGTCGCCAACCAGAGTGACGATAGTGTGTCGGTCTTTTCGCTTGGCGCAGCTCTTCAACCGGTCTCCATCATTGAGACGTACCCCAAGGAGTTCACAGTGAGTTCGACGCTACAAGGCGTGGCCCCACCGAGCGCGCTAACTCTGACAGTCATCGGTAAGGGACTTGCCGGCAACCCACTTAGTTGCAGCAACGGCTCTACGACCGCCAAGGTGCGTCTCGATGGCGTTCCACTTACGACAACTTGCATCGGCACCGGGGACCGCGAACTGACCGCCATTGTGCCTCCTTCCTTGCTAACCTCGGCCCGCCGATACGCGCTCGACGTGCTAAGTCCCGACGGGACGACCGTGAGCAATGCCACGGACTTCACGGTAAGCCAGAGCGTGGATGTGACCAATGTCTGCTCGACGCCCCCGCTGCCGGCGGGCGTGGCCATCGATCCAGTATTGAATTACGCCCTGGTTAGTTTGTCTGGATGCAACCGCGTTGCGGTGATTGATCTTTCAACTGGGGTTGGCACGACCTTCCTCGTCGGCACAAATCCTCTTGGCGTTGCTGTTCTGCCGCGGCTGAGCACGGCGGTCGTGGCGAACAATCAGAGCGGAAACGCCACCGTCCTGGATTATGTCCATTCGAAACTCACGACGATTACGACCGGCGCGTCCCCGATCGGTGTAGCAGCCAACCAGGACATGGGAACAGCCGCCGTCGCGAATAGCGTGGCTAACACCGTTTCGGTGTTGACTGTTGCGAACAGCGGCGCCGTCAGTATCCCGACGGGCCAGCGTCCGGTTGCGGTCGCCTACGACTACCAGACCAATCAGATCGCCGCGGCTGCGGCGGTCAGCAATTCGGTGGGCATTGCCTCCGCTTCATCCACCGCACTCAATACGGGTTTCTCCGTCAATCTGCCCAGTTCGATTGCATACGATCCGTGGAACAATAATTTCCTGGCCGCATCGAGCTCGAACAATTCGGTCACCATCTACGATCCAACGACGCAGTTACTGGTTGGCTCCCTTCTCGTCGGCATTAATCCGACAGCCATTGCATTTAACTCTCTGACGGGGACGCTGGTAAGCACCAATACGGGCAGCAATACCATTACCGTTGCCGATATTCTCAACAAAGAGGTTCGAGCTGTGCTGAGTTTGCGTCCGCCGCCGGTGAATTCAAACGTCGCTCTCTCGGGTGCGCCCCAGTTCGCCGTGGACATTCATCCGCTGACGAACCTTGCTGTGATCGCCGACACGGCGAACGGGATTATCCTCCTGGTGCCGCTGCCTCGCTGAGTTTTTGCCGGCCAACTGGGAGCCTCTGAAGCCGGGCCGTGGCCCCAGCCAACTCCGGCGTGTTCCGACGCATCGGTATGAGGTAAGTGGACGGGTATTCCAGGGTGCCGATTCAGCCGGAACGAGTACAATCATTTGTGATTGACGCGCGTGAAATTAGACCGCTATAATGCCCGATTTGTGATTTTCGTTTAAGAGCATAAGGAGCAAGGATGAACGTCAATTTACGTTTCAAAGGCACTTGGGCCGCGCTGGCAATTATTTTCCTGGCGCCGCTGGCCGGGGTCCGCGCCCAGTCTACCGGCGGCGCCGCAGCGTCGGCTCCGTCAAAAATAGCCGTGCTCAACGTCCGGAACGCCATTGTGGCCACGGCGGAGGGAAAGCAAGCGCAGGCGCAACTCCAATCGCAATTTGCGCCCAAGCAAAATGAACTGCAGAGCACGCAAAAGCAGGTCGAGGACATCCAACGCCGCCTGAGTGAAGGCGCCCGCACGCTCAGCGATGAGGAAAAGGGAAAGCTGCAGCGTCAGGGCGAACTCCTCACCCGGCGGCTGCAACGCGACAACGATGGCTTGACCGAGGAGTTGAACGCCGCCCAAGGCGAAATTATTGACGGGATAGGGCGCAAGATGCTCGATGTCCTGGATCGCTACGCCCGTGAAAACGGTTACGTAGCCGTGCTCGACACGTCCGCCCAAGGCAGCCCCGTCATCTATGGGTCGTCCCAGGCCGATATCACGCAGGACGTCGTGCGCCTGTACGACCAGGCTTATCCCATCAAGGCCGGCACCCCGGCGGCAGCGGCTCCAGCGCCGAAGCCTGCTACTCCGGCTCCGTCTCCCGCTCCGGCAAAGAAGCCCACTCCGTAACGCATCCGCAGTAAAGAAATGAATCGGTCCGCCGGGGGCCGCCTTGGCGCCGCCCTTGGTTTTTTTGCAGTGGCCTAGCCGGCTAGTTCGTCTGCCAGTCCTGTTGTTGAATCTTCCGCAGCTTGCATTTGAAGCAATGGCTGACTATACTTTAGAGGCCTAAGCCGGACGCAATCTTCAGTGGGCGAGAGCCCACTTTTTTGTTGGGCGCGAACGGGAGCGCCGGGGGCCGAGGTATCGGCGGCCGCCGAACGAAATTCCGGGGGACAGCGGGAAGGCGGAGATGGATCTGGAGCGCATCCGCGAAGCCGCCGAGCGAGTGGCGCGCTCGTTGGGCTTGGACGTGGTGGACGTCGAATGGAAGGTCGGCAAGCAGCGCTTCCTGCGGGTCTACATTGATAAGCCCGAGGGCGTCAGCCACAAGGATTGCGAAGCGGTCAGCAATCAGCTCAGTGTGATGCTGGACGTGGAAGATCTGGTTCCCGGACCGCATTATATTCTGGAGATCAGCTCGCCCGGGCTCGATCGCAAGCTGACCAAACCGGCGGAGTTCGAGCGGTTCGCCGGGCGGCTGGCGCGAATTTCAACGATCGAACCGGTGGAGAATCAGAAATTTTTCGAAGGCCGTCTGGCGGGAGTCGCCGGCGGCAAGGTCCAAATCGAAGTGCAGGGCCGGGTGATTGCCGTGCCGATGGAAGGAATTCGCAAGGCGAACCTGGTGGTGGAATTCTAAGGTGAGGGAAAATGGCCAGTCTGCTGTATCAAACAATCGAGCAGATCAGCCGGGAAAAGCACATTGAACCGGAGGTGATCGTCGCGGCGATTGAAGACGCGATGATCGTTGCCGCGCGGAAGTTTTACAAGACCGAGGAAGAACTCCGCGCAAAGTTCAATCCAGACTCCGGGCAGATTGACGTGGTCGCCGTGCGTCCCGTGGTCGAGGAAGTCACCGACCCGAAGAAGGAATTCACGCTGGCGGAAGCGAAGAGGATCGACCCCAATGCCGTCATAGGCAGTGAGGTCGTGATTCCGAAACCAACTGACGTGCTCGGCCGCATCGCCGCGCAAACCGCCAAGCAAGTCATCATGCAGAAGGTGCGCGAGGCGGAACGCGACACCATCTACAACGAATACAATGGCCGCGTCGGCGAGTTGGTGAACTGCGTCGTTAAACGAACCGAAGGGCCGGACGTGATCGTCGATCTGGGACGCGCGGAAGCGCGCATGCCCAAACGCGAGCAATCGCGCCTGGAGACCTACAATATCGGGGACCGCCTGCGCGTGGTGATCCGCGCGGTGGATCGCTCGGCCAAGGGTCCCCAGGTGATCGTCTCCCGCGCCGATCCCATTCTGGTGCAGCGCCTTTTTGAGATGGAAGTTCCGGAAATTTACGATGGCACCGTGCAGATCCGCGCCGCCGCGCGGGAAGCCGGCGAACGCACCAAGATCGCGGTGCAGAGCCGCGACAAGGATGTGGACCCGGTGGGCGCATGCGTGGGCATGAAGGGCATGCGCGTGCAATCGATCATTCGCGAGTTGCGCGGTGAAAAGATCGACATCATCCCGTACTCGGAAGACACCGTTACGTTCGCGCAGAAGGCGCTTTCTCCGGCCAAGGTCACGCGCGTTCAGATTATCGATCCGGAAACGCGCCATCTCGAAATCATCGTCGAGGACACGCAACTTTCTCTCGCCATCGGCAAGAAGGGCCAGAACGTGCGTCTGGCCAGCAAGCTGATCGGCTGGAACGTGGACATCAAGAGCGAGGAAGAGAAGCGCCAGGAAATCGAAGCGCAGATGGCTGCGCTGACCGCGCCCGGAACTCCGCTCTCTGAACTCAAGGGCGTTGGACCCAAGACGATCGAACGCATCGAAACGCACGGCGTCACCACGATCGAAAAGCTTGCCGACATGACTCCGGAGCAGCTCACGGAAATTCCGGGAATCGGCGAGAAGATGGTCGAGAAAATTCAATTGTCGGTGGCCGCTTATTTCCAGTCGCTTGAGAATCCCCCGGCGGAAACGGAATCTCTCGAGGGTCTCGCGGAGCAGGAGTCCGCGGAAGAGGCCGTGGAAGAAGCGGTGGCCACCGAAGAAGCCGTCGAGGCCGCGGACGTCGCCGCCGAAGAAATCGAGGCCCCGGCGGAAGCGGAAGAAATCGCTGCAGCGGCAGCCGCCGCGGCGGAAGGCGAAACCGGGAACGCGGAATCCGTTGATCCCGCTGAGTCCACGGGATCGCCGGAAGCAAAGGGCAAGGAGTAATCCCGGAGGGCAATGACCGAACCGAATCAAATCCGCATCAACGAATTGGCGCGCGAACTTGAGGTCAAGGCGAAAGCGATCATCGACTATTTGCCTGACGCCGGCGTCACGGAAAAAAAGACGCACTCGAGTTCGATAGACGTCGACGCGGCCGAAAGAGTGCGCAAGCACTTCCGCGACGCAGCCGACGAGGAAGCCGCGGCCGAGCAAAAGGTCGTGGCCGAAAAGGCAGCGAAAGAAGCAGCCGCCAAAGCAGCGCGAATGAAGCCTGCCGTGGCGGCGCCTCCGCCAGCCCCTTCCGTTGCCGCTGCACCTCGCGCTCCTGCGGTGCTCGAGCCTGCTCCTCCCGTGGCGCCCCTTCCGCCAGTTTCTGTCGTGCCGAAGCCTGCTCCGGCAACAGTGATTGCGGCGAAGGCTGTTTCTGCTGTACCGCCAGTTCCCGTAAAACCGGCGCCTGTGCCTCCTGCTGCAACGGCGAAGCCTGCTGCACGGCCGGCTGTAACAGCTTCTGCCCCTCCTAAAGCTATCGCACCGCAGGGCCCGGCAGTGGCGAAGCCGGCTCCGGCACCGCTTGCTGCATCTGCGCGACCGGCAACTTCTCCAGCGGTCTCGGCACGGCACGGCGCGGCAACTCACCCTACTTCTTCGGCAAAGTCGGCTCCCAAACCAAACTGGAATCCGCTGCCGCCTGGCGCGCGCGTGAATCCTCCAGCGCCCGTGCGTCCCACGGCCAGTGCGCGCCCCGGCGCTGCGCAATCGAGATTCCCGTCACGCCCCGGAGCTCCAGGCCGTCCGGGGCAACAAGTCCCTGTCCGCCCGGGACCGCCGATTCCAGGACGCCCGGGGGGGCCGCGTCCCGGAGGACGTACCGCTCCCACGCTGCCTTCGGACAAGATGCCTCCCAAGGCGGAGCCCGGTAAGCCAATCTATGAGCGCAAACCTGCGGCGCGCGCGCGTCCCACAATCGAGAAACGCTTTGAAGAGGGTGAACGCAAGCTGCACCCCGTCCGCGCCCGCGTAGGACCTGGGGAGCGGCGCACCGCCCATATTGAGCGCGCACCCGCTCCTCCTCCGCGTGAGCCCCGCGAAATTACGATCACCGAAGGCGTGACGGTCCGCGATCTGGCGGAAAAACTCGACGTGCGTGCGAAGGAAGTCCTGAAAATTTTGCTGGATCGCGGCATCTTCGCCAGTATCAACCAGGCGCTCGACACGGCGATGGCTACGAATCTCGCGGAATCGTTCAATGGCATCGTCAAGGTTCTTACGTTCGAGCAAGACGTCGTCCAGGAAGTCGCCCGGGAAGAAAAGCCGGAGAACCTCGAGCCGCGGCCGCCCGTCGTGACCGTGATGGGTCACGTCGATCACGGTAAGACCAGCCTTCTGGATGTGATCCGCGAAACCGAAGTCGCCGCCGGAGAGGCCGGAGGCATCACCCAGCATATCGGGGCTTCGGTCGTTCATATCGACGGCCGCAAAATCGTGTTCGTGGACACGCCGGGCCACGAAGCCTTCACGCGCATGCGCGCGCGCGGCGCGAAAGTGACGGACATCGTTGTCCTGGTCGTCGCCGCCGATGATGGCGTGATGCCGCAAACGCAGGAAGCCATCGACCACGCGAGAGCCGCGGGCGTCCCGATCATCGTGGCCATCAACAAAATCGACAAGCCGGAAGCGCAAGTCGAGCGGGTCAAGCGCCAGCTCTCTGACCGCGGCTTGATGCCCGAGGAATGGGGCGGCGACACCGTGATGGTCGAGGTTTCCGCGAAACAGAAGACAAACCTGAATAAGCTGCTCGAAATGATTTTGCTGGTTGCTGATCTCCGCGAACTAAAATCCAATCCGAAAGCTCCCGCCGCCGGCACGGTGCTCGAGTCCCGCGTGGATAAAGGCCGCGGAGCGGTCGCGACGATTATGGTCCAGACGGGAACGCTGCATACCGGCGACGTTTTCATTTGCGGCGCTGTGTATGGCAAAGTTCGCGCCATGTTTGACGATCACGGGCGGCCGGTCAGAAGCGCGGGACCATCGACTCCCGTGGAAGTTCTCGGTTTGCAGGGCGCTCCCGAAGCTGGTGATCAGTTCCAGGTGGCGGACGAAGCGCGGGCGCGTCACATCGTCGAGTTCCGCCAGGGCAAGTTGCGTGAGGCCACTCTCGCGAAGTCCGCGGGTGCGCGCATCACACTCGATCAGTTGCACGAGCAACTCAAAGCGGGTGACGTTAAGGAGCTTCCGCTCGTCATCAAGGCCGACGTGCAGGGCTCGGTCGAAGTATTGAGCGAAATGTTGCCGAAACTTTCCGACGACCGCGTGAAGCTCAAGATTATTCATGCCAGCATTGGCGCTGTCACGGAGAACGACGTTCTACTGGCGTCGGCTTCGGGCGCGATCATCGTCGCGTTCAACGTCCGCCCCGACCGCAAGGCCTCGGACCTGGCGCAGCGCGAAGGCGTCGAGGTTCGCCCGCACACGATCATCTACGAAGTCTCCGACGAGATCAAAAAGGCCATGACCGGCCTGCTCGATCCGGTCTTCAAGGAAACTCATCTGGGCCGCGCCGAAGTGCGGGACACATTCCGCGTCAAGGGCGTCGGCATGATCGCGGGCTGCTACGTTCTGGATGGTGTGCTCAAGCGCGACGCCGAAGTCCGCGTGCTGCGCGAAGGCGTTGTGATTTACACCGGGCGCATCAGTTCGCTACGCCGGTTCAAGGACGACGCAAGTGAAGTGCGCTCCGGATTTGAGTGCGGTGCAAGCGTTTCCAACTTCAACGACATCAAGGTTGGGGATGTTCTCGAGTGCTTTCATATGCAGAGGCTGGTGCTGGCAGAAGCTTCGGCCTGATCTTCTCCTGGGCCCCCTCGCGGCGCCCGTTCGCAGGCCCATTTGCAGGGACGACGATGCCAATCGGTTTACTCACCCTGGAAATCTATATTCCCGAGGCGCACTCGCTCAAAGATAAGCGGCAGGTATTGCGCAGCCTGAAAGACAGGCTGCGGGGAAAATTCAATGTGGCTGTGGCCGAGCTCGAAGGGCAGGATTCCTGGCAGCGCTCGGTCGTCGGCGTCGTGAGTCTGTCCAACAACAACTCGCACCTCGAGCAATCGCTGCGCAACGTGCTCGAGGATTCCGAACGATTGCTTGGCCGCGATCTGATCGGCCATGAATTGGAAGTTCTTTAATGACGCAGGAAGGTCGAACTCATTAGAATCCCTGCTACCAGTGAGACAACGATGACGATCCCGGGACATCGGCACGAACGCGTCGCCGAGGAGATTCTCCACGAGCTGGGTATTATGGTTGCCGGCGAATTGAAAGACCCGCGCATTGCAGCCCTCGTCACCATCACCGAGGTCCGCGTCACGCCCGACCTCAAGCACGCGCGCGTGTTCGTCAGCGTGATGGGAAACGAGGCCGAACAGAAGAGCACGATCAGGGGCCTCGCGGCAGCCGTCGGCTACATTCGCCACGAACTGACCGAGCGTATCCAGCTTCGCCGCGCTCCGGAAATCCATTTCATCCTCGATCACTCCGAGGAGTACAGCCAGCGGATCGAGGAGCTTCTGCGCCAGACCCGAAAGCCCGCGCCCTGATCCGTGGCGGGTTTCGTACAAAACCGATTCCATGCCAAGAAAACCTCAGCCCGCGTCGCTGGACGGCGCCCTGATCATTGACAAGCCGCGAGGCAGAACGTCGCATGACGTCGTGGATGCCGCTCGCCGCATTCTTGGATTCCGCCAGATCGGCCATCTCGGCACGCTCGATCCCTTGGCGACCGGCGTGCTCGTACTGCTTCTGGGCCGCGCCACGCGGCTCGCGCAGTTTTACGCGGGACGCCGCAAACGCTACACCTCGACGGTCCGGTTTGGCTTCGCGACCGACACCTATGATGCGGACGGCACGCCGCTTGGACCTGATACCGCTCCCGTGCTCGACCGCGCCGAAATCGAACGCTTGGCAGCGGCGCGCGTCGGACTCTTTCCACAGATGCCGCCGCCCTATTCCGCGAAAAAGATTCATGGCCGCCCGGCCCACGAACTCGCGCGAAAGAAAAAACCCGTGGAGCTGAAAGCGGTCAATATCGAAGTGTACGATTTTCGCGTCGACGAAGTTGCGGGATCGCTGGCCAAGTTTTCGATTGAATGCGCGGCAGGCGCTTACATTCGCTCACTGGCTCACGATATGGGCGCGGCCGTGGGCTGCGGCGCGCACTTGGCGGAAATCGTTCGCACCGCCGTCGGCGAATTTACGCTCGACCAGGCGGTGAAATTGGAAGATCTCCAGCGCGCCGGAGCGGAAAGCAATCTCGCGCGCTACGTCATTCCCCTCGAACGCTTGCTGCCCGAATTGCCGAGCGCCACCGTGCCGCCGCTTCTCGAACAGCGCGTGCGCCACGGCTCGAAATTCACGGTGCAGCTTGCACAGATTCAGCCCGGCCGCACCAGCGTCGCCCAGGGCGCAACCGCGGAGCTCAATTCCGGCGAATGGAAGCCCGCGCGCCTTCGCGTCTTCAGCCAGCAGGAACACCTCATTGCGATCGCCGAAGCCATCGTGCCGCGCACCTACCAGCCTGTAGTCGTGCTCGAAGCCGAGGCGTGACGGAACGACGCGCTTGTGTGCTATACTTGTATAGTGAGGGATCATGCTGGCCATTAGGCTTCCGCAGTCCATCGAAAAGCGCCTCGAAAAGCTTGCTCGCCGCACAGGGCGCACCAAGAGCTTCTACGCCCGCGAGGCGATCGTGCAACACCTGGAAGATCTTGAGGACCTGTATCTCGCCGAGCGCGCGTTGGAACGCATCCGCAATGGTGAGGACGACACCATTCCCCTTGAAGACGTAATGAAGCGTCATGGCATGGAAGATTGAGTTTTCCGTCGCCGCAGACCGGAAGCTGAGCAAGCTTGACGCGCAGCACTCCAACCGCATTCTGAAGTTCCTTCATGAACGATTGGCCAGGGTAGAAGATCCTCGTAGGATCGGGAAGGCCCTACAAGGTTCCCGCCTTGGGGAATTCTGGAAATACCGCGTAGGTGACTACCGGCTTGTTTGCAAAATTGAGGACAACCGCCTTGTTGTGCTCGTCCTCCAGGTTGGGCACCGCAAAGAGATCTATCGCTGAGGCCATGCAATCTTGTTGCGGCGAACCTCATCCGCACATACTCATCCGTCAAAGAAGTTCCGCAGCCGCCGCACGCCTTCTTGAAATTGCTTTTCGGGCGTAATCAGGCTGAGCACCAGGAAACCATCCCGCGGAAAATTAAAGAAGTGCCCAGGATGCACCAGAACCGAGCAGCGTTCGAGCAGGGCGACGGCTACGGACTCATCGGGACCGGTGACAGGAACGCGCAGGACCGCGTACCAGCCGCCTTCTCGATCGAGCCGCGCGAGGAGTTTCGATTCGCTCAGTGCGCCATCGAGCACCGAAAGATTTGCGGAGATTCTCTGCTGCAATTGCGCTTGAAGCCCGCTCCGCAACGCGAGAAATTTCGGCAGCGCGAGTTGCACCGGCGTGCTCGGTGAAAGATACGTGTCCGCGATGATCTCGAGACGCTCGACGGCAGTTTGAACGAGCGCCCGAGGGCCGCTCACAACCATCCAGGCCAGCTTCATCTGCGGCAGCAGCGAAATTTTCGAGAGCCCGCTCAGCGTGAACGTGAGCGCCGCGTCGTGAAGCGCAAATGTCCGCGCCGGGTCTTCATTCTGGCGGGCTCCAAGTAGAGCCCGCATCCCCCCGCCCACGTAGTCGACGAAGACTTCGTCGGCGACAATGGCCATCTCACGAGCCGCGCAAATTTCCGCAAGCTCGGCAGCCTCGCGCGGCTTTACGAACGACCCTGTCGGATTGTTGGGATGTACGACCAGCACGGCCCGGGAACGCGGTGTGAGCGCCGCGCGCAACGACGCAAAATCGATTTGCCAGCCGTGATCGTAAAGCAGCGGAAATGGAACCAACCGGATGTCGGCGAGATCGGCGAGAAATTCAAACAGCGGATAGCTGGGCGCGGGAACGAGAATCTCATCGCCTGTTTCACACAGCAGACGAAAAGTGTGGCTATACCCTTCACTCGTTCCAGAGGTGAGTACGATGCATTCGGGATCGACGCGCTCTCCCTGTCCCGCAAATCCCGTCCGCCCGACGTAATAATCGGCGACGGCCTCGCGAGCCTCGTGGAGCCCCTTGCCTTCCGGTGAATAGACAAGTGCGCGCGGATCAGCGAGCGCCGCGAGGATTTCCCGCTCCGGGTACGAAATACCGCATTCCGTGGGATTCGAAACTGTCAGGTCCAGCAGCTCTTTGCCCGCGCGTCGATGCGCCTCAAGCGCCTGCGCGAACTGATTCGGATCCAAACGCCAATTTGTGCGCGAGCCAAACATGAAGACGATAAGGGACCACTTGAGTTATATCATCCTTCCCTATGAGATGTTCAGCGCGCATGGGTTTCGGCAAAGCGTTTCTTGAAAGATTCCACCGTAAGCCTTAGCCCTTCTTCAAGATTTACTTTAGGTTCCCAGCCCAACAGCCGGCGCGCTTTCGAAATGTCCGGGCAGCGCTGCTGGGGATCGTCCTGCGGCAGGGGCTCGAATACGATGGGTTTTGTCGCGCCGAGCAAGGTGTGAATGCGCTCGGCAAATTCGAGAATTGTTATTTCCTGCGGATTGCCGATGTTGGTGGGCTCGTGTTCGTCCGATTGCATCAAACGATAGATTCCTTCGATCAAGTCGGAAACGTAACAGAAACTGCGCGTTTGTTTTCCCGTGCCATACACGGTGATGGGCTGGCCGCTCAGCGCCTGGTACACAAAATTCGGCAGGGCGCGGCCGTCGTTCAGCCGCATGCGCGGCCCGTAGGTGTTGAAGATTCGCACGATATGCGTGTCCACGCCATGCGCGCGGTGGTACGCCATCACCATGGCTTCGGCGAAGCGCTTGGCTTCATCATAGACGCCGCGCGGTCCGATCGGATTCACGTTGCCCCAGTAAGTTTCCGGTTGCGGGCTCACCAGCGGATCGCCGTAGCACTCCGAAGTGGAGGCGAGAAAATACTTCGCCTTCTTTGCCAGCGCCAGTCCAAGCGTATTGTGTGTGCCGAGGGCGCCGACTTTAAGCGTCTGGATCGGCAGCTTCAAATAATCCACGGGGCTCGCCGGAGAGGCGAAGTGCAGCACGTACTCGACCGGGCCGGGCACATCGATGAATTTCGTGACGTCGTGCGGCACGATTCGGAAGCGGGGATTCCCCGCCAGGTGCCGGACGTTGGCTTCAGTTCCAGTAACCAGATTGTCAATCGATAAGACTTCCCACCCATTCTGAAGCAAATGGTCGCACAAGTGCGATCCGAGAAATCCCGCCCCTCCCGTGATTACTGCGCGCATCGAGTCGGCCTCATCGCACGTGTTTCCGCTGTTTGCCTAGCTCCATCTATAGTCCGCTATCTCTCAAGGCCCCACCTAACTCGATTCGGGGCCGCGGCAACGGATGCCATTGTAGCCTCTGGTGCGCACGGCACAAAGAGTGCTTCATCGGCTGATCCACGAAATGGATACCGGCGCAATCGTGGATTCCAGCGCAGAGGGAAGCCTCCCGGTTAGATCGTTCCGTTCATGGCCATTCGAGGGAGATATTGCAGCAGCACCGATGACCTAGCAAGCGCGCATGGAGGAGCAAATTTCTGTTTGATTAAGATTTGGATAGGGCATTCGATTTCATCATCCCATGCGTTTCTCGTTGCGAATTTTAACCTGCGATGCTACGGTGGGGCGAGCCCAGGATACTCTCGTCCGGTGGAGTGATGGCAAATTCAATCGAACGCCG
>WNFT01002843.1_pt1 | contig 15461 bp, 15 predicted proteins | sample 5400191 | NCBI WGS metagenome assembly WNFT01 (sample SAMN13153359, study PRJNA577476) | soil metagenome | isolation source: 80 cm saprolite under Madrone tree | place: USA:California | collected 2016-06-14 | reverse complement strand
TACAGGCGAGGATCGAAGAACTGCGACAAGCGAAAGAAGACCGACGGCAGTTGGAACTGAAATTTGGCGACAACGCGAATGTCCAGAGCCCCGCGGATGGCGGTTTTCCACCCTTCGCTCCCATCAAGCCACCGTTTAGCCACCAGAGCATCGCAGGTTCTGTGGTAAGCTGTTGAAACCAAACCGCGGAGAGGTGGCAGAGCGGCTGAATGCGGCGGTTTGCTAAACCGTTTTGGGGGCCAAAACCTCCAACGGGGGTTCGAATCCCCCCCTCTCCGCCAGATTCTTGCCAGCATTGGAGTTAGGAAGAATCCGCTTGTCGGTTCAGGCGAGCAATTGGGCGGCTCTCTTATCCCAGTGTTATCCCAACTATCCCAACTGTTGAAAATTTGAGGCGTTTTACAACCCGAAAGGTCAGCGGACCTGGTAGCCAATCGTACTGATTTACAAGAACTTCCAGAGTTCTTGCGACAGATTCGGTTCCAGTGCTATACGCTGTTTCGTCGGAGCAACGGTCCGAGAAACCGTTGCAGCTCCTCTGAGCACGCGTTTTTCGTGCGACCTTGGCATTGCACCAGAGAATCGCGCACCGGCGCAAATCTCTCAAGGCCAGGGGGGAAGTTTCACTCAATTGGTACTGAGAAACGCGCGTCTCGTCAGTGCTTGATTTCCTGACGAGATGCCGACTTCCCTCCGCTTGCACGTACCTGAGTGCGTCGCTTATGGCTGTTTTCGCCTAGGTACGTGTTGATGGCGGATGTGTCTCAAGCCGCTCGCTCTTTATCAGATTGAGACGGGTCTCTCGTGCTGTCGGACCCTAACTCATCGAAGCACATTCTTATCCATCTGAGTACCGCCGTAAGCTAAGGCTTCTAAAGCATTTAGCCAGGCACATCGGATGATCTTGCCACCGGCAATGGAAGGCCTCTTGCAATGTTCTAATGGGGAAATATCGATTTGTTTAATATCTTCCGTTTAAAACAGGGGAACCCATTACGCCATGCGTGTCGCCTTTCACGCGGGATGTTGAGCGCTAGCTTGTTTTTAGCAACCCTATTGGTAACTTCCCGGGTTCTTGGGCAGGAGCAAATCCCAGACTGGCAAACTCAAGTTCGCAAGTACTGCGAGGCACACAATTGGGAATCAGCGCTGCGCATTGTGGATCAAGAAATTGTCCGCGCGCAGCAAGATGTGGACGTGCGGGCCTGGCGCGCGCGTGTTCTCGCTTGGTCGGGGCGCTTGGTGGAAGCGGAGAAGGAATTTCTTGAAATCCTGAAGGTCTCGCGGAACGATCCGGACAACTGGATGGGACTCGCAAATGTGTATTTGGGCGAGGGAAGAAAGGTTGAAGCACTACGCTCGATCGACATTGGGGTGAAGCTCGATCCGACACGAGCCGACCTGCATTCCGCTCGGGCCCGGATCCTGCGCGCCGCAGGGGAGCGAAACGAAGCGCGATTGGCATTTCAGAAAGCGTTGAATCTGGACCATACCAACGTGGAGGCGCAAGCCGGACTGATCTCCCTCCGCCCGGAACCGAAACACGAGCTGCGGTTCGGCCAGGAGAACGACCTTTTCAATTTCGCTGGCGCAAATCATGACGAATGGACAAGTCTCGCGTCACGATGGACACCGCATTGGACTTCAACGATTGCGGGAAATTTTTATCAGCGGGGCGGAGCCGAAGCTGAGAAGTTTGTAGGCAGTGTTACGCGACTTCAACCGAAATGGGGAGCGGTGACTCTGGGCGCTGCGATTGGACATGACAACGCGGTGATCCCCAAGAGCGAGGCTTTCTTTGACCTGGATCATGGGTGGAAGACCGGCGAAATGAATGTCGTGCGCGGCGTGGAGTTTGTGTATGGGCAGCACTGGTATTGGTATCGGGCTTCACGCATATTGACTCTGAGCGGAACGACGATTCTCTATCTACCTCGGGAGTGGACGCTATCGCTCGGCGCGACTGGGGCGCGTAGCGCCTTCTCGGGGACAGACGCGGAATGGCGTCCCTCTGGAATCATTCGGGTAGGATTCCCACTGGCCGGTTGGAGCACGAAACGGCTTTCTGGAAACGCTTTTTTTGCGGCGGGCACGGAAGACTTCGCACAGGTCGATCAGATCGGGCGTTTTGCCTCGCGAACGTGCGGCGGTGGGTTGCGATTTCAGATTACAGCGCGTCAGGACATTGCGGGGTACGCAGGCTACCAGGAGAGAACGCAAGGAAGGACCGACGCTAGTTTAGGAATGAGCTATGGCATCCGTTTTTGAAAAGTTCTGGAGGCTGGGTCCAGCAGCATTTGTGCTGAGGGCCATTGCTGTGGCCATCGTGGCCGACGGACTGTTGCTTGCGTTCATTCTGCTCCGGAGGACCTACCGCAAGCGGTACTTCTCGAAACGCGATGCGCGTGTCTTCGAATTGCGCCAGATATGGGACAAATTGATAGCCGGTGAGATTCCCTACCATACGTGGCGCAAAAAGCCGTTTGATCGGCGCATTATTGAGTCGATGGCGTTGGACGCGTTCGAGGCCGGTGGGCCGGAGGAATGCGCGCGCCTTCTGAAATTCCTGCGTTCGAGTGGGCTCATCGAAAAGCGCATTTTTGAAGCGCGGCGACTGACAGGTTGGAGGCGGATGCGGGCACTCGTGGCGCTGGGGCGAACGCGCGCGCCGGAGGGAATCCCCGCGCTCGCCGAAGGACTGCGGGATCGCGTTGTCGAAACGCGACTGGCGGCGTTGCGTGCGCTGGGCCGAATGGCCTGTCCGCAGGCGGCCGAGGAGATTCTGGCTTGGGTGTGCGAAACAGGATTGTCAGTGCCCGCCCTGCCGCTGCAGAACGCGCTGATCCAGTGCTGCGCGGAGCGGCCTCAGCTGCTTGTTCCCTATGTGAAGCAAGCGGAAGGCCCCCTGCGCGGAGTTCTTGGCCGAGTACTCGGTGAAGTGGCAACTCCGTCGCTCGGATTGGATCTGCTGCAATTTGCTGGAGACAACCTTGATGAGTTGCGAGCCGCGGCGGCGCGAGCCTTGTCCCACACAAAATCCGCGCTGGCATTCGACGTACTCAACGAATTGGCGCGAGATCCCATCTGGTTTGTGCGCCTGCGCGCCATCGTAAGCCTCGGAAAGCTCTCTGATCCCCGGGCGATCCCCTGCTTGTTGCGCGGACTGACGGACTCGAACCGTCTGGTACGATTGCGCGCGGCGGAGGCGCTAGTAGAACTCAAACCGCACATGGCTCCCATCTTTGGGCAGGTCGTTCAAACACGGGATCGCTATGGCGTCCACGCCTACTTGACGGCTCTTGAGAATGCTGACTTGCGGCAAGAGCTCGTGAGGGAGATCCAAGCCAGTACGGAAATCACGAACGAAGAAAAGGACCGTTTGCAGAGAGTGCTGCAGTCGGGAGCGCTACCCGCACAAGAATCGTCGGAAGCGGCCAAGGCCCGGGATACTGTGGCGTTGCTGCCATGATTCGATTTCTCGATCTCTCCAATCACGCGCTCTTCTGGTATTACCTGGCCAGCAATCTATCCTACCTCACGATGTTGATCGTCGCGCTGAAGACGAGCGCAGCGCACCAGCGGAGGCTGGAAAGCCATCGCTTGCCGTGGATCAAGGAATCCCCGATGGCGCCGCCAATCACCGTCATTGCACCGGCGCATAACGAGGAAGGCTCCATCCGTGTAGCTGTCCGTAACCTCCTGGAGCTGGATTACCCGGAACTCGAGATCATCGTTGTCAACGACGGTTCAGAAGATCGCACCCTCGAGGAAATGCGCGAGGAGTTTCGCTTGCGGCTCGTCCGCGCGGTGTACGTTCCGCAAGTTAAGAGCGCGCTGGTGCGCGGACTGTATCGAAGTGATGTCGACGCCAGGCTGCTGGTCGTTGATAAAGAACCCGGAGGCAGTAAAGCAGACGCGGTGAACGCCGGCTTGAACGCGGCAAACTCCCCGTACGTTTGCGTTGTGGACGCGGACTCTGTCCTTGAACGCGACGCGTTGCTGCGCATCATGGTTCCCATTCTGGAGGACCCCAAACGCGTCGTTGCCGTGGGCGGGATCATCCGGGTGTTGAACGGTTCGGAGATCCAGGGGGGCACACTGCGGCGCGTGCGTTTGCCGCGCAAGAGTATTGAGGTGATCCAGGTCATTGAGTATCTCCGCGCGTTCTTGATTGGCAGAGAGGCCTGGGCGCAAGGAAACATGCTGACGATTATCTCCGGAGCGTTTGGCTTGTTTCGAACCGATCTGGTGCGCGCGGTTGGTGGCTACCGGTCGCGCGCGATCGGCGAAGATTTCGATCTGGTGGCGCGCTTGCACCGGTACCTGCTCGAGAAAGGGGCCGACTATCAGATTCGTTTTGTTCCCGATCCGATGTGCTGGACGGAGGTTCCCTCCGACCTCAAGTCTCTTGGAAGACAACGAGCGCGCTGGCAAAAAGGGCTGCTGGATGTTTTGTGGCCGAATCGCGACATGCTTTTCCGGCCGCGTTACGGCCGGATTGGCTGTTTCGCTCTGCCCTACTTGTGGGTCTTTGAACTGTTCGCTCCAGTGCTCGAGCTCGGGGGGATTGTCACTATTATTCTTGCGGCCTCGCTCGGCGTTTTGAGCCGTGAATTTTTTCTACAGTTCCTCATCTTCGGGTATGCGTTTGCCACCGTTATTTCCATTGGCTCCGTCCTGCAGGAAGAGATCACCTACAAGCGGTATAACGACTGGCAAGACGTGGCGCGGCTCGTCAGCTACTGCTTCTTCGAGCATTTTCCTTACCGGCAAATGCACATGGTCTGGAGGCTGCTGGGCCTTTGGCAGTACCTCCGCGGCGACCACGTTTGGAGACCACTTACGCGCAAAGGACTGGCGTCAACGAGTGTCCGGTAGGTTCTCCGTCGTCCACCATCGAGAAAGTCTGCTGGTGACCCACTTGTGCTAACAGGACGTCTGCTTTCTCAGGCCATTTTCCAACCGTCTCAGTTTTCGGCACTAATTCCACCTGACACAAGACTTCCCCACGCTGTCTAAGGCAGGTCCGTGATCTACGGACTCTCATTCGAGCTTTTCGTCCTCGTACAGTTGCCAACGAGGATGCGAAAATCATATAGGTAACTATCTTGACTGCGGATAAAGTTACGTGCAAGTATGATTTGTGGTAATCAAGTTGGACAAGACGCCTGAGACCAAGTGCTTGCAGCGACCCCGAAGCGGAAACATCTAGAATATTTCGCTCAGAACTTAGAGGGCCCGCTTTGTTGCAATCGGTAGCTCGCGATCGGCTAAATCCAGTCTTGCGACAGGAAACCGAAAGAGTCAGGAATCTGGCGCAGTGAAAGACAAAATCGCATCTGCATGTGCGGCGGCGCTATGAAAAAAGTGTTGTCCACAACCGGACTGCGCAGAATCGCCGAAGAGGCCATTGCAGTGCGACCCGGCGAACAGCTCAAAGAGCTGCGTTCGCATCTGGGGATAACCACAAGGGAAGTAACCGAAAAAAGCCAACGAATCGCGGAGGCCGAGGGCAACGATGAGTTCTGTATTTCCAATGCTTGGCTCACTCAAATAGAAAACACGGAAGCAACTCCCAGCATTTATAAGCTATACAGCATTAGCACGATTTATCACGTCAAGTTCACTGACCTTCTCCTGCTTTTCGGCGTGGACTTGCAAAAAATTGGCAGACACCAGATTGCCATGCCCCTCGAACGAACGCACCTGACGAATATTGAGGTCCACGACGGCGACCGCACGGTTTCGTTCCCGGTGCGTTTTGACCAGGGTTTCAACTTGGAAAGCACGAACCTGCTATCAAGGATGATCGAGACGTGGGGAGAGGTTCCGATTTCCTTAATCCAGCATCTGGACGTCAGACATGCGCACTATGGCTACATCGGCCTCCACGATTACACGCTCTGGCCAATGCTGAGACCCGGAACGTTTGTACAGATCGATCCAAGACTCAAGAGGGTCCAGTCTTTCAAGTGGCGCACCGAATTCGAGCGGCCCGTGTATTTCGTTGAACTGCGGGACGGTTATGCGTGTTCCTGGTGTGAGTTGCAGGGCAATCAGCTTGTTCTCATGCCCCATCCCCTGTCTCCCTGCGGTGTCCGGCAGTTCCTCCATGGAACCGACGCAGAAATTGTCGGACAGGTGACGGGGATCGCCATGCGAATTGCCGACGTTATCGAGTGGCCCGCTCGCGAGACTCTACAATTGCCAAAGCGATCTTAACGTTTCCAAAAAAATGTTGTTTTGTGAGCGGATCACTTTCGAAGTGTACGGCAACGCGGTACGGCTCCAGGTTCTCCCAAACGTGGATGACCTCGCTTGATTCCGCGCCCACGGAACGAAGATTGGCGTGCAGTTCATCCACGAGGTGCTCCAGGGGGCTGAGAGCCAGATCTGCGAAGACCTCTCTGTGTGCGTCCGACAAGACCTTTGCCGCCAAAGCTTCGGAAAATTGGAATGCAAGGCCGTCGTGATAATAACACCTGGTGTTGTAATCGCGCGTCGACGCGAGGTAGATTCAACCGGGCGAACTCCAGCCGGATCTTCGCGAGAGTCCGATTGCTCAGGTCGGTTCGCCGCCATCCGCAACGAAGGCTGGTATGGTTTTAGCGGCTTGACTAGGTGGAAGTGGACGAGGAGGCGGCGGTGGTTCGCCGCCATCCGCTGCAGTAATGATTGATAGCAGGGAACTACACGTCGGAGCCTGCGCGCGAGTGGTGAGCACTGCTAATAGAATCAAACTTCCAAACAGAAATAAACAGACTTCGATTCTTTTAAAACGCATGCTTTCCTCCATTAGTATTTGATTTGGGATAGGAACCTGTCATTTGAGACGGGTCCTCATTGCGAGTTCAGCTTAGGGAACTGCTTGCGGGGCTAGACGTCTCCAAGAATGTTGCTTAGGATAGTAACCACAATCGAGAAGAGGTATTTGACGTTGACGATGCTGTGGACCTACACAGCAACAACTCGATCACGACTTCTCATCGTTCTTTCAGGGGTATGGAAACGCGCTATTGAGTGCGCATACGGCAAGACCTGTCACTAGCGTAGCGGCGTTTGTGGGTCTGCATTATTCAGAGTAAATAGACGGAATTCTGGCAACTGGCCTCCACAGGAATAAGCACGGCGACGCGCTCGGTCTACCAAGCACACGCTCTCCGCAGAGGAATACCTAGTCGGAAGATGAGCGGCCCCTATGCCCGATAATGCGCTGCTGGCGCTTCGAATTAGAGGAACAAAGCTCCCGTTTTGTAGTATTTGCCGCCCAGGCCGCTTCACTCTTTGCTAACAAGGGTGCGTTCTACCGGCTAATCTCGACAGGAGGTACGATTTCCGCGAATGGGCAACTATACCCCGCTCGGATTCCCAACCAGTTCTTGAATTCCCAGGATCCGCAAGAGATACCCACGAATGAGCCAACTACAGATAAGGAGAAGAGTGGGAGAAGCTGTGGCTACCCACCGCCGGTGGTTCTTGACCTCGCTGCGTGATCATCACGAAGGCCGATGTCTCGAAAGTGGCACGCGTTAAGTGGTTTGTGATCAGTTATTTATGAGATTGGCATTCCAATGTCACGACGCGACATCATTTTGATTTATGCATTTTTCATGTCCTTCTTCTCCGACGGGTCATGAATGGCTGATTCCTCACCTATCCTCAGTGGATTTACCGTGGTCACAATCCTGAGCAGGAAGCCAGGACGCACTGATCGGGCTCAATTGAATAGATAAACTCCTCAAGCCATATGGCTCTCTGAGGGGGAGTGATGAGGATGATGCAGAGTGGACAGCTGTATCGTTGTCAGAATGCGAAATGCAGGGCCGAAATCGAAGTCAAGAGCGCTTCAATGGAGGGGCCATCGAATCCCAAGTGCTGTTGCGGCGCTGAAATGAAGAAGGCTTATAGGCCGCCCGTTCTAAGGGAGCTCGACAAGGATGCAGCAGGTGTAGGTGAGTCTTCGCGAGTAGAGCATAAGCACTGAGTCTCCCACAAGGCTAAGGTCCCGTCCAACTTCGGAACGAGGTCCGGGTTAAACGCTTTGGGTATTACTTCAGCAATTATACTTCTACTTATAGGCGTGGCACTTCTTTACGGGCCCGTCGTGCGTCAAGATGCGCGCCAAACCGCGCAGCTCCTCGTTGGGGCTACATTGGTAGCATTTGGTTTGCTGGCCATCTTACTCATTGCAAGAGACTGGCTGGAGGAGAAGAGGCAGTACAAGAATGCGAGCAAGAGGGGTCGCGGATGAATTTTGCAGCAGGAGGAACATGTCAGTCGAATTGGATGAAACTGATCCCTCGTCAATGACCTTAGCCTTGGTTGCGTTCGACTGAGAACGTGGGCATGTCGGAGAGAGGCCCGGGTCTGGTGCACGATTTGAATCAAGGCGTTCATTCTCACGGCAATCTATTGTAGTGCTCCCCGCTGAAACTAGACCGGCGAATTCGGTATGATTCAGGGCCTCCGAAAGAGGAGGCAGGATGGGCAGGAAACCACGCGTAGATCGAACCCCGGAAGAAAAGCGGCAGATCGTGCAGGAAGGGATGCTTGGGGGGAAGAGCGCTGCGGGCGCCGAGAGCGAGAAAGATCGGCGGATCCGGCAGCCGGAGCGAACGCTGGGCCGAAAATCACTAGAAATTGAATTCCTAAAAAACGTCGTGGGGGAGTGAGCTGCGGTGAAGTTCACTCCCAGGCGCAAGCGTTGGTCGAACAAGGATATGCAGCGACGGTGGTGGCAGCGGCACTGGTGATCAGCCGATCGAGCTTGTACTACCGGAAGAAGCCGCGAAGTGGTCGCGCCGATCGCCAGTGGGATGAGCAGATCGTTGTGGCGTGTGCAGAAAAGCCGGCCTACGGGTATCGGCGAGTGACCTGGTGGTTGCACCGGAAGGAAGGACTTTGCGTGAATCGGAAACGAGTGTTGCGGGTGATGCGCGAGCGAAGCCTGCTGGTTCGGTCCCGACGCCTCGCGAGCCCGACGAAAGAGTGGGGCCGCGTGGAAGCAGCACGACCGAATCAGATCTGGCAATCGGATATGACCAAGATCTGGGCAGGACCGGGAGTCGGTTGGGCTTATGTGGTGAATGTGATCGACTGCTGCACGCGAGAAATCGTGGGATGGAATCTTTCGCATCGCTGTCGAACCGAGGAAGCGCTCGCTGCTGTAGAACAAGCAGTGCTGGATCGCTTGCCTGCAGGGAGTAGAGAAACTGATCTCATTCTGACCACCGACAACGGCACACAATTTACCTCATCACGGTTCATGGAGACGCTCACGCAGCTGGGCATCACGCACCGACGGACGGCTTACCATCATCCGGAGGGCAACAGCTACATAGACTTGAATTCCGGTGTTGAAGGCGGATGCCCTGTCTCGCCCCGGCTTACTCGCCATATCGATGCCGATTTGCTCCTTTTGGACGTGATGATGCCGGGCCGAATGGACCGGAGGCATTCGCACAGATAACCAAACTGAGACCGGAAATTCCGGAAGTCTTTACGACCGACTACGCGGCGGAAGTAGACTTGATCGTTGCCCTGTCACAAAAGCAGCCGCGGCAATCCTGCAGCAGGCTTATGAAATATTGGTCCTAGCAGAAAAACTCGGAAGAATTGTGCACGAGAAGCAGAGACCGCCCTTTCGCAATGAGGATGGAAGTGACTGAGGAAACGAAACAAGACGGCGGAAGGGGCATAACCTGCCCGACTCTATCTGGTGTCGCCCGAGTATTGATCGTAGATGACGAACTCGCGACTCGGAAGCTACTAATGGCAATGCTGGGAGAAGCCGGATTTCCATGCAAGGCGGCCGCGTGCGCGGAGGACGGACTGACGATCCTTGAGACAGAACCCGTGGATGCCGTGCTCTCCGACCTTCAAATGCCCGGGATCTCAGGCCTGGCCTTCCTGGCGGAGGTTCGACAGAGATACCAACACTTGGCTTTCCTCATAATGACCGGGGTGGACGACATTCGAGTGGGCATAGAAGCAATGAAAAAAGGTGCGGACGATTACCTCGTCAAGCCCTTGCAGTTTGAAATTGTCGTGGCCAGCCTTGAACGTGCTCTGGAAAGGAAGCGCCTGGAGCAGCAGGTGGAAAACTACCGTCAGCATCTCGAGGAAATGGTCAAAGAGCGGACGGGGCAACTTGAAACGGCGCTTTCGCAAGTCGAGAGTGGTTATGAGGACACGCTCAAGGCGTTGGGCGCAGCCATCGATCTTCGCGACAGTGAAACGTCTGGACACTCGCAGCGCGTGACCCTCTATTCGGCCAAAATCGCGACGGAATTGGGAGTCGCGCGGCAAGAACTAAAAACCATCGCCATGGGAGCGTGGCTGCATGATATCGGTAAATTGGCAATCCCCGATGCGATCCTGCTGAAACCCGGAGCCCTCACCGAGGAAGAATGGATTATCATGCGGAGCCACGCACAGCTAGGGTTTGATCTGGTCAAACGTATATCTTTTCTTGCCGATGCCGCAGAAATCATCCTGACGCACCATGAACGCTGCGATGGCAGCGGCTATCCCAGAGCCCTGAAAACAACGGACATTCCGATTGGAGCCCGAATCTTCGCTGTTGCCGACACCGTGGACGCGATGACGTCCGACCGTCCCTATCGTTTGGCTCTTTCCTTTGAACAAGCGCACGAGGAAATTCGACGCGGGTCGGGAAGTCGCTACGATTCGTGCGTGGCTGACGTGTTCCTGGGGGTGGCGGTCGAGAACTGGAAAGAAATCCGTCATTCCATCGAGATTCCAGGAAGTGGGTTTGAGCGCATGGAAAGAAGCTACGCAAGAAGCCCGAATATTGGGAGTAGAGGAGATTGAATTTATTCGAGCCATTAAAGCGGGAGCTGGGCGCCAGAAAAACCTTAGGACTCCAAACTGGACGGCATAGATCTTTGGTTGGGTTGGCGCCAAACAAGCACATTGCGCGCCTCCGCGTGCGCCGATGGGCCCTTCTAAGACCGAATCTCCTGCGGAATCGGTTGCCACACCATGGTTCTCGGCTCACAGCCTTTCCGTCTGTAGCCACTGCGCACGTCAGGACATGAATCTGCAGGTGGAGCCAGGATTCGCGGGTCTCGGCCTGGCTTGACAATGCTACAGTTTCGCTTCTTCCGACGCATCCGTCGGTCGTTCCCCTCCAGCGGAAGAAAGCCAGTGGTCGAGAATGGGGAGTTCATTGGCCGGTACATTTACAAATGAGAGGTACATGCCGTTCGACTCTAGAGTGTAAACAACTATGGCATCCGTAAGAAAACGGGTTCCGTGGTTTCTGATCTCAATTGCGAGGAGTGCCCCTTGGCAGAATGGTTGACGAGTGCGGACGTAACAACCGGCCTTGCTTAGACTCACCGTCTGTCCCCAAGTCTCCCTACCGGAATCCAACTCGGTAGCCCGGACTTCGGCAGAGAATGACCGTCTACTTGAGCCGATCTGTTGGCCACGAGCGTGTCCCACAAACCCTCCTTCGCTCGAAAGGCTCCCTCGCCTGTGTTCCAAGCACTAAAATACCCCACTTGCGACAGGCGCTCTTGTGCTTCAACGAATTCTGGTTCGGATACAAATCAAGCAGGATTACCAATGAGCCGTTTTTCAGCAATGAATCGTTTCAACGGCAGCTCCTCGTTAGGCTTCCGCTCGTGTCCATCAATAAGATCGGGCATCTGCAAAACGCAGCGACGTGCGCCTAGGTAGGTCGTCAACTAACTTGCGTAGTTTTTCCCCTGCAATCCGACGGCTGCCCGCTCCCCGTCCAATGCCTTGGTTTGGATCATTGGGTCTGGCAAGCCGTGACAAAGGAGATCTTGGAGGACATCGGCCTGGGTCTGCTTAGTATTGCGACCAGAATTGGGATCGGATGTTTAGCCAGACTAACTTTATCTAAGCTCTTTGCGAGAAGGCTATCCTCGGGGAATCAGGTCACTGGTGAAAATGATCTTGTGCGAGTCGCAAATCGGCGGTGCGTTCCTTGCGTTCCTGTCCGTGAATCACAAACTTCGAATTTGTATCGTGCCAAGGGATTAAGATGGCGGATAAAATCGACACTGGCACTATTTCAAAACCAAGCATGCATCCTTCTCTCCGTGAAGGACAGGCAAAAACCAAGGACCGCCTCCGACATATCGAGCATCGTGAGTGGTGGCTCTGGGCCACAGCAGTGATAATCACCCTGTTATTGACCGGCGGAATTTTGTCCTTCCTCGTGCCGGTTTTGCGCTCCGGCGAACAGACTGAGTCTGCCTTTTCCCTGCAGCGTGCCATGTGGGGGCTCGTAGGGATCGTCTTGCTCTTTGACCTATACACCGTCTACCAGCAACTCCAGCTGCACCGGACTCGCCGGCGCCTGTACCAGAGAGAAGAACTCTTTCAACTGATCGGAGAAAATGTGGCCGACATGATTGCCGTTGTGGACGTAGAAGGCAACCGGATCTACAACAGCCCTTCGTACCACAAAGTACTCGGTTACACGACGGAAGAACTGCAGAGTTCTTCTTCTTTCGATCAGATTCACCCCGATGATCGCAACCGAGTTCGGGAGGCCGCTTCCGAAGCTCGGCGCACCGGAGTGGGCCGACCTCTCGAATATCGCATTCGTCACAAAGATGGTACTTGGCGCGTATTGGAGTCGAATGCCAGCGTAATTCGATCGTCTGCGGGCGAGCCCGAAAGATTGGTGATAGTGAACCGGGATATTACGGAACGCAAAGAGGCTGAATCTGGGTTTCGATCGATGATCGAAGATGCTCCCTACGGCATCTTCCGTGCTGCTACGGACGGCACGCTTCTGAGGGCAAATCCGGCACTACAGAAGATGCTGGGATACGAGGAACTGGAGGAACTGCTCAAAGCAAACCTGGATAGAGACATCTTCAGAAACTCCCCTGACTTTCATCGACTCAGCGAGCTACTAGAGAGCGCAGATGAGTTCAAAGATGTTGAAGTGGAGCTGAGACGGAAGGATGGAATGCCCATCACCGTTCGGTGCACCGGAAGAAGAGTGAAAGCGGAACATCAGGGCTTGTCCTGCTTTGACGTGTTTGCCGAGGATGTCACGGAAAGGAGAGTACTCGAACGCCAGCTGCGAATGGCGGGCAAGATGGAGGCCGTCGGGCGCCTCTCTGGCGGGATCGCCCATGACTTTAACAACCTGCTTGGTGTGATTATCGGCTACAGCCAAGTGCTTAAGCGAAGGTTGGATCCTGGAAATGCTCTACTCGAACATGCGGAGGAAATAGAAAAGGCCGGGCAGCGCGCGGCCTCCCTGACGCGGCAGCTTCTGGCTTTTAGCCGTCAGCAGGTCCTCACGCCGACAGCCCTCAACCTCAACGACCTCGTCACGGACATGGCCAAGATGCTCCCCAGGCTGCTCGGCGAGGACATTGCCGTCGACACGTCCCTTTTCACGGACCTTGGAATGGTGAAAGCGGATCAAAGCCAAATCGAACAAGTCATTATGAATCTGGCGGTCAATGCCCGCGATGCCATGCCACAGGGCGGCAAGTTGCGGATCGAGACCACAAACGTCGAGCTGGACCAGGCGTATGCATGGCAGCATCCCGGGGCTAAACCCGGTCACTATGTCATGCTCGCCGTCATCGATACGGGAATGGGGATGGACCCAGCCACTCTTGCCCATATTTTCGAGCCTTTCTTCACGACCAAAGACGTGGGGAAGGGCACGGGATTGGGCCTCGCCACGGTCTACGGTGTGGTCAAACAGAGCGGTGGATATATCTGGGTGGATAGCGAGACTGGACGCGGAGCTTCCTTTCAAATCTTCCTGCCCCGGGTCGAGGAACCAGTCGCTGCGATCGCCGTGACCGCACCGATGGCCCAGTCAATCGGAGGATCAGAAACAATTCTGCTGGTCGAAGATGCCGAGTCGCTTCGAAAGTTGACACGTTCGTTTCTCGAGTCCCATGGGTACCGCGTGCTCGTCGCCGAGAACGGAGAGGAAGCGATGCGGGTGGAAGTCCAGCATTCGGGGAAAATCGATCTTTTGCTGACCGACGTCGTCATGCCGGGCATAAATGGCAGAGTTCTCTCGGAGAAATTGCTGCCAAAACAGCCGGGAATGCGGGTCCTTTATATTTCGGGATATACCGACAGCTTTATTGCCGGCCACGGAGTGCTGGAACGCGGTATGACGCTTCTTCATAAACCATACACGGAAGATGCGCTGATAGGTAAGGTGCGCGAGGTATTGGACAAGCGATATCCGGAGACTGCCGGGCGAAAAACCGGCGAGCTTTCAAACCAAGACTGAGAGATTCCAAAATAATCGGGGGCAGAGGAATGAATACACTTCTTGTCGTGGATGATGACGAAGCTATGCGACGCCTGATTCGTCTGAGTCTCGCTGACAGCTATAAAATTGTCGATACAGGAGAGCCGGAGCACGCGCTGGCCTTGGCGCTGGAGCACAAGCCGGACGCGATTTTATTGGATTTGCGGATGCCAAAGTATTCAGGATTTGAGCTTTGCCAGACCTTCACCTCCTTCAGTTCCACACAATTGATCCCTGTGCTGGTCATCAGCGGGGAGGCCGGCGACAAGACCAAGCAGTTTTGCCGCGATTTAGGTGCGGTAGCTTACTTTGAAAAGCCGGTGGATTTCGAAGCTCTTCGAACGCAACTCGCGGATTTCTTGAAGACCCGGCGTAAAGAAAGGCGATCCGAAGTGCGAGTTCGACTGAGGGTTTCGCTCAGGCTCACCGGAACAGACGAGGATGGACGGCAATTTGGAATTCTCACAACCACGGAGAACGTTAGCCGGAGTGCTTTCCTTTGTGCGTGCGCCGTGACGATGTCCCGGGGTTCCACCGTAGACGCCTATCTACTGGGCGCCCAGGATGACCATGTTGGGAAAGGGCAGATTATTCGGTCGGAATGGGACGAGACACCGTACCCGCGATATGCCTGCAGATTCATCGAAAAACATGGGCATTGGGTTTTGGAATAGGAAAGCCAATCGTCCGCCAAGCGGGGAACGGGTCTCCACTTGTAGATTCTTCGAAGCCATGCCTGCCGCACACTGGGTGCATTTGTCAATACTGTTTCGGGCGAGCTAACCGTTCCACCAATCGGACGCTGAGGCACTCAAACTGCAAGCGCTAAAGCGCTGAAAGCAGCGTTGCGGAGTGGCCGTCTTTTCCCGGATGAAGATACTGGGCGCCATAGCGAAACATCTTTTCTTCGGGGAGTTCCTGGACGTAGACGATTCGCGCCGAAACGAGAATGTCGGGCGAGCCCGGAGTGTAGGGAGCGGCGACTTCGATGGCTGCCGTTTTGTGGTAGCATCGGCTACTCTTGAAGCAAAGGCCGCCGCGCGAGATGTTTTCGCACACGACGATATCCTTCTCCAAGCCATCGTTGCGGACACACCCGGTGAAGTTCACCTTGATACGCATGTGCTTACGCCGGTTCTTTGAGGCTGCGTCTAAGGGGGTG
>WNFT01002609.1_pt1 | contig 15462 bp, 11 predicted proteins | sample 5400191 | NCBI WGS metagenome assembly WNFT01 (sample SAMN13153359, study PRJNA577476) | soil metagenome | isolation source: 80 cm saprolite under Madrone tree | place: USA:California | collected 2016-06-14 | reverse complement strand
ACCAGATGGGTGATCCACAGCGCGGGTTTTCTTTCAGTGCGGATGGGCCGTTGGATATGCGGCTGGACCAATCGCAAGAGGAGTCTGCCGCCGATATCGTGAATCGTGCGAGCGAGCAAGAACTGGCGCATATCTTCTGGCGCTATGGTGAGGAGACGCGCTCGCGGCAGATTGCACGGCGCATCGTCAAGGCGCGAGAACGAAGTGCGATCACTCGTACGGTGCAACTGGCGGAATTGGCAGCCGCGGGGGTTCCTTATAAAGCAGGGGCGATCCATCCGGCCACACGCACGTTTCAGGCGTTGCGCATCGCAGTGAACGGGGAACTGGAGCACCTGGAAAAAGCGCTTCCGCAAATAGTAGATGTATTGAGCAAGGATCAGGCTCCTGTTGTCGAGGGGCAAGAGGGGCGAGTTGAACACGTGGGGAGTGGTAGAAGGATGGTCGTGGTAGCGTTTCATTCGTTGGAGGACCGATTAGTCAAAGAGTTCATGCGGCGTGAGGCAAGGGATTGTCTCTGTCCGCCACACGTGCCTGTGTGTGTGTGTGGTCATAAGGCGCGGTTGCGCGTGCTCACACCCAAGCCGGTGACACCAAACATTGAAGAAGTTATTGCTAATCCTCGCGCCCGCAGCGCCAAACTGCGGGCCGCTGAAATAGTTGTTGGCTCTTAGTGCGTCGCATAATACGAAAGAATATTGTTTATGTATCGCCTGAAAGATCGAGCTAGTAGGCTTAGTAGTGTGCCCCCAAAGCCTATGCTGGCCGCAAAACAACGTCGACAACTACATCCGTTCTTTTTCCGCATGGGACCCGTGACGTTGAGCATCAGTAGTGTACTGCTGATCGGCTTGATGGCTATTCTCTATTTAAGCCAGTTGGGACAGGCTGTGGCCGCGAACCAGAAACTGCAAGATTTCCGTGGGCGGCAAGTGCTGCTAGAGCGGCAAAATCAGGATTTCGTCGACCAGATCGCACAGGAACAATCGCCTGCCTATATTGCCGCGCATGCGCAGTCGCAGGGGTTGGTACCCGCAGACCCGAAAGCCGTGCAGGTCGTGGTGATACCACACTTGCAACCCCTGCCACCTGACGACAGACGAATTCAACCGTAGGGGCCCGATCTACCTGCCTCCCAGGCAGGTATTGAGCGCCCGAGGGGATGATGCGATAAGCCAGATACCGACGGAACCAAATAGATAAGGTAAGGTAAGAGATGAGCATAGAAATGCGACGAGCGCGTAATCGGCAAATGTTCATCTTCTTGCTGGTCTGCGTTGGGATGGTGTTGCTGCTCGTGCGGCTCTATTATTGGCAGGTGCTCCAGTCCCAGAAGGGGTATCGGCTGGCGCAACAAGCCAGTGAGGAGCATATACAGAATATTGTACTCACTGCACCACGGGGGCTGATCTATGATGTGCGCGGTCATATTCTGGCGACGAATGTGGTGCGTGACGATGTGTATATTGAGCCGCTTCAGTTCTCGGTAGATCATCCCGACAACGTTCAGGATGACCTGGCGGCGGTGGTGACGACGCTGCACCAGGTGCTGCCGAACGTTTCGGTGGAGCGATTGTACAGGGATTTCAATCTCAACGTGCAGACCGCGCGCATTGCCGTTCACATCGATCCGGCGCAAAGCCAGCAACTGCGCAGGTTGCACCTGGAAGATGTCTTTCTGGAGCCGCGCACCTGGCGCATCTACCCAGCTGCGGACCTGGCTGCTCAAGTGCTGGGCTATGTCACGCAGGATGTCAACAATAATCACGGCGTGTATGGCGTTGAAAGTCAGTATGATGCGCTGCTGGCAGGGAGGCCGGGTAGCTTCATGGCGGAGACCGACCTGAATGGCAATCCGTTGATTGTCGGAGCCAGCACCGAGCTGGCAGCTCGAAATGGAGCCAATCTGACACTGACGATTGATAGTACGATTGAGTATATGGTGCAGACGGCCCTGGCGGCGATGGTGAAGCAGTTGCAAGCGCAGAGTGGAACGGTCGTGGTGCTTAATGCCCGTACGGGTGCAGTGGTGGCGATGGCAGGTGAGCCGACCTTTGATCCCAACCAGTACGGCAACTATGCCGGGCAGATGGGATGCCTGGGGAGTGAAGAGGTCTTCTTCAATCCGGCCCTGTATTGTGCCTATGAACCAGGCTCGACGCTGAAAGCAGTGACGATGGCCGCCGCGCTGGATCAGGGGCTGATCACACCAGATAGTACGATCTACGATCGAGGGTATGTGAAGTTTCATAATATACCGCTGATAACAAACTGGGATCACAAGGCGTATGGTATCGAAACGATGACCCAGGTGCTTGAGCACTCGGCGAATGTTGGTGCAGCGTATGTGGCGTACCACATCCTGGGGCCGACTCGTTACTACCCTTACCTGGCGCGCTTTGGCTTTGGCCAGCCGACGGGGATTGCCGATGGTCCAGAGGAGTCGGGAGCCTATCGTACCAGCGACTCGCCAGGCTGGACGCCCAGCGACCTGACGCGCCAGGCATTCGGCCAGAGTGTCCTGGCGACTCCACTTCAGATGGCGATGGCTTACGAGGCGATTGCTAACGGCGGAGTGATGATGCGTCCCTATTTGGTGGCTACTGTTGACGACAACGGGCATGTGGTGACAACGCAACCGCAGGTGGAGCGACGGGTGATAAGTGCTGAGGCGGCACAGTTGTTGACGGGCATGCTGGAGCATGCGGCAACCGATGGGTATGCTCGCCCGGCGGGGGTTCCTGGCTACAGTATCGCAGCCAAAACTGGTACGGCGACAACCCAGGGACTTGCTGCTGATCAAACGGAGGCTTCGGTGGTAGGATTTATTCCGGCATCGAATCCGCAGTTTGTCATCCTGGTGAAGGTGGATCGGCCACAAAATACCATTTATGGTAGCACGGCGGCGGCTCCACTCTGGAAAGCAATCGCGCAGCAACTGATGTGGTACTATCATGTTCCACCTGATATGCCGTAGGAAACAACGGACCTGAGATAAGTATAATAGAAAATTTGTTCTAAGTCAAGGTTAGATAGGTCGGAATACGAAGGTCTATGGCACGTGACACGAACAGACAACAGCATACGGTGATCGGGCGGTCCTTTATGCGTTCCCCGGCCCTGGAGTTGGTCAGGCGAGAGCAGGGTGAGCAGCGAGGGGCGAGGAGTGCCAGGGGGGCGAAGCCGCGACAACGCCAGGAGCCTGCCGGGACGGTACGTTATGCCGCCGAGGGGCGGATGGTGCGTTCCGACCACGCTACAGCGCGTAGGCCACTGAAAACGCTGCCGCGTCGTGTTGGCATTGCGACACCCGCGCAGGGTGATGTGGTGCGGCCACAACACACAGGGTTAACGGCCGGGTGGCGATTGCGCAGGCTGTGGGAGCCGAAACAGCAAGCTGCGGCCATGCAGGTCATCACAGAGGAGGAGCAGAAGAAGCTCGCCGAATTAGAGGCACGATTGCCGCGTGTGGCCGGTAAAATCGATGGGTGGCTGCTCATGGTGGTGCTGGCCCTGCTCTGCATAGGCATCGTCATGGTCTACAGTGCCAGTTCGTTCATCGCGGCACACTACTACGCCGATGCCTCCTACTTCTTGCAGCGTGAATTGTTGTGGGCGGTGCTCGGCGTGATAGCCATGGTGGTGACGATGCAGGTGGACTACCGCTTATGGCGGCGTTTTTCGCTGATCGGCATGCTGATCATTCTACCATTGCTGGTGATCGTGCTGAAGTTCGGCGCCAATGTCTATGGGGCTTCGCGCTGGTTGGTCTTCGGCTCTTTCTTCTCATTTCAGCCCAGCGAGCTGACCAAACTGGTGCTGGCACTCTATATTGCGGATTGGTTGGCACGTAAGGGGAACCAGGTTGGCACGTTTCTCTATGGCCTGGCACCATTTGTGCTGCTGGTCGGGTTAGTGCTCGGGTTGGTCTTGCTCGAGAACGATATGGGTACGGCTATTATCATAGCTGGTTTTGCGACGGTGATGTTCTTTACGGCGGGCGCCAATATGGTGCAGTTTCTGCTGGCCCTGGCTTGCGGCGGCTTGATTTTCCTGCGGGAGGCGCTCCATGGCTACCGTTATTACCGTATAATCGGCTTTCTGGACCCGTTCAAAAACGTTACGAGCATTAATTTGCAGCTCTATCAGTCGTTGTTGGCGCTGGGGTCAGGGGGGTTGTTTGGCCTGGGGTTGGGGGCCAGCCGACAGAAGACGGGCTATTTGCCGTTACCGTTTACGGATTCGATCTTCGCCATTCTTGGTGAGGAACTGGGTTTTATTGGTTGTACGGTCGTTGTGCTCCTCTTTCTGGCTTTAGCGTTTCGCGGGTTCCGGCTGGCGAGACGTGCGCCAGACGTGTATGGGGCGTTGCTGGCAACGGGTATTACGACGTGGCTGGTATTGCAAGCAATGATCAATATCGGGGCGAGCACCGGCAGCATTCCTTACACGGGGGTGCCACTGCCGTTGATTAGCTTTGGTGGTTCGTCGCTGGTGGTCTCGATGGCCGCAGTTGGGGTGTTGCTCAATATCTCGCGCTATATTGAGGAGCCGGAAATGCCAGCGCTGGCACGGCGGACAATAACAGTGAATTTGCGGAAGGCGAAAAAACACATTTGAAAAACTGCGTTTGCAATGCTATGTCTATGCGGGTACTTGTATCGGGCGGAGGCACCGGGGGCCATATTTATCCGGCTTTGGCGGTGGCCGCGCAATTACGTCAAGAATATCAAGCTGAGATTTTGTATCTTGGGAGTGACGATGGGCTGGAGACGGAGCTGGCACCGGCGGCGGGTTTTGCGCTCGCCACGGTCAAGGCGGGCAAACTGCGGCGCTATGTCTCGTGGAAGACGATCACGGGTGTGGTACGTGTGCCGGTAGGCATGGCGCAGGCTGTGGGCATTGTGCGGCGCTATCGTCCGCAGCTGGTGTTTACAACTGGCGGGTATGTGGCAGTTCCGGCAGGCCTGGCAGCACGACTGAATAGTGTGCCGCTGTTACTGCACCAGCAGGATGTGCCGCCCAACTTGTCGAACAAATTGATTGCGCCTTTGGCGACGCGCATCTCGGTGGCCTTTGCGGACTCTCTGGCCTACTTCCCGGCCCGCAAGACACTGCAGGTGGGCAATCCGGTACGACAGGCGATACTGGATATGCGCCAGACCACGCCGCAACAGGCGCGCAGTACACTTGGCTATGCTGAACAATTGCCGTTGTTGCTGGTGACCGGTGGAAGCCAGGGAGCAAGGCATCTCAATATGGTGGCCTGTCGTGCTTTGCCGGGGCTGTTAGGGCATTGCCAGGTGTTGCAGATCAGTGGCAAGGCACTGTTTGAAGAGACTCGCAAGTTAGCTGAGGAGGTGCTGGCAGGTATGGATGAAGCGAGCCGACGACGCTACCGCCTGGTGCCGTATATGGATGCGGAGATGCCCACGGCGTTGCAGGCGGCGGATGTGGTGCTGTGTCGTGCGGGAGCAGCGACACTGAGCGAGCTGGCGGTGCTGGGCAAGGCGAGTATCCTGGTGCCATTGCCGCCAGCGATCGGCAATTCGCCGCAGGAGGCGAATGCTGACATGTTTGGTCGTAAACAAGCGGCTCAGGTCATCCGCAATGCTGATTTGGAACCGCAAATACTCGTAGAGCGTGTAATAGCTATTATTACATCTAATACTCTTTTACAATCGATGGCACATGCTGCGCTCGCCCTGGCAAAGCCGCAGGCGACGCAGGAGATCGCGGCAATAATAGCGCAAATGGCGAAAGAACGGAAGCATTGAAATCGTGTATAGTAGGGGCGGGGCTTGCCCCCGCCCTGCAGGCGAAGCGCAAATGACGAAAGAACAGAAGCATTGAAACCGTGTATAGTAGGGGCGGGGCTTGCCCCCGCCCTGCAGGCGAAACGCTTGCATTTCATGGGTATAGGCGGTCAGGGCATCTCGGCGGTAGCGCAGATGGCGCTGGTCACGGGGAGTGAAGTGACTGGCTGTGACCAGCAGGCATCGACGACGACGAAGGCCTTGCAGCAGGCCGGGATAGCGGTGCAGATTGGTCATAGCCCGCAACACCTGGCCGATGCCGACGCCTTGATTTACGTCCCGGCGGTAGTGGCGCTCAATCCCGACCATCCAGAGTTGGTGGCGGCGAAAGCGTGCGGAATTCAGGTGATGACATGGCAAGCAATGCTGGGCGAGTTGATGCAGGGTATGTGCGTCCTGTCGGTCAGCGGTGTCCACGGCAAGGGGACGACGACGGCAATGCTTGCGCTGATGCTGGTTGACGCGGGACTTGACCCGACGTGTGAGATCGGAGCGGTGGTACCGCGCTTCGGGACGAACTATCGCCTGGGCACGAGCAAATACTTTGTCAATGAGGCCGATGAGTTCAACAATAATTTCTGGCACTATCACCCGCGTTTGGTGGTCGTGACTTCAATTGAATTTGAGCATCCAGAGTTCTTTGCAGACTATGCTCAGTTCCTGGCGGCTTTTGAGCACTTTATTCGGGGCATGGACCTGCACGGTGACTGGCCGTTGCCGCCAACACTGATCTTGAATGCGGACAGTCCCGGCTGCCTGGAGTTGCGTGAGCGACTCCTGGATTGGCCTGGACGAGTCCTGATGTATACGATATCGCCATCTGAGGGAACAACGCAGGTGACAAAAATAACGTCTCTGGCGTCTAAGTGTCAAGGGCTATACCAGGCATACGATGTGAAGCTGGATGGAGAGACCAGTTTTCGTGTCCGTTCATCGTATGATGAGGCATTTCCTCTGATCCATTTGCAGTTGCCAGGGGCATACAATGTGCAGAATGCCCTGGCAGCCCTGACTGCCGCACGTGCACTCGGGATTGATGTGCCTGGAATTGTGAGGACGTTGGAAGGCTTTGGAGGCATTAAACGGCGCTTTGAGCTACGTCACCAGGGGTCGTTGCGCATTGGTGAGCAAGTATTGGATGTTGTGCTGGTAGATGACTATGCACATCATCCCACGGCAATTACCGCTGCGCTAGAGGCTGCACGCCGCCGCTACCCTGGCAGGCGCCTGGTCGCGGTCTATCAGCCACATATGTTCAGTCGTACAAAGACGTTTTTCGCGCAGTTTTTATCCGTCTTTGATGTGGCAGACGTGGTGGTGATCGCCGATATCTTTCCGGGGCGCGAACATGATACAGGGTTCATTCATGCACGGCACCTGGTGGAGGCGATGGCCAGACGACCGGAGTTCTCGCAGCATGACAGACAGGTGATGCATGGCGGAGATGTAGAGGCAACAGCGCAATTGTTGCAGACGATATTACGGTCCGGCGATGTCGTATTGCTGATGGGAGCCGGCGATATTTATACCGTGACAGAGATGTTATTGAAAGATGTTTTTGCAGGATAAAGCTGAATGACGTTCAATGCTGATTTCGGGTATGCTGAGCTACGCCCGCACTTTCAGGAGCGTGTGCGACGCAATGAGCCATTGGCACGCCATGGCACCTTTGGTGTCGGTGGGCCTGCCGATGTGTGGGTCACACTCGACTCATCGGAAGAGTTGATAGGCATTGTGTGCCTGTGCGTTGAGCAGCGTTGGCCTTTGCTAGTAGTGGGCAATGGCACGAATGTGTTGTATGCCGATGGGGGTGTGCGAGGGCTGGTGGCACGCCTGGCGCTCAATAGCCACAGCATTGAGGATCACGGCGATGGCAGCGCGCTACTGGTGGCCGGTGCGGGTGTGAGTTGGCCGCGGCTCCTGAACGAACTCGCGCCGCTGGGCTGGGGAGGATTAGAGTTTGGTCCAGGTATTCCTGGTACGCTGGGCGGGGGTGTCATCAGTAATGCAGGAGCGCACGATGCTAATCTGGGGCAAGTCTTAGAGTGGGTCGAGGTGCTGGATGTGCGTAGTAGTTCTGAGGATCAACCGACGGTGCCGACGATCCGCCGCTACCAGCACGATGAGTTGGACCTGTCCTATCGCCATAGTCGGTTCCGTGCGCAGCGTCGCGTCCAGTTTGATGAGCAAGGCTATCCGTTGGGTGCCCCGCGTGGGCTGATTGAACCGAATGAGATTGTAATGCAGTTAGGCGTGCGTCTTCATCGTGAGGACCCGCAGAAACTGCGTACGCTGATAGCGCACTATAAACAACATCGTAAGAGGACACAGCCACCGCAGCAAAGTGCTGGCTCGGTCTTCAAGAACCCGGCGGGGGACTATGCTGGCCGTCTGATTGAACAGGCTGGCTTGAAGGGGTTGACCCGCGGCAAGGCGCAGATTTCGCAGCGCCATGCCAACTTTATCGTCAATTTGGGCGGAGCCAGTGCTGCGGACGTAGCGGCGCTGATTCGAGAGGCTCATAATCTCGTCTACGAGCAGTTTGGGGTGGACCTGGAATTAGAGGTTGAGCTGCGAGGCGAATAAAAGGCATGACTAGAGTAATGAAACAACTAAAAGAGCAAACGGCCTTTCACGGCTATCATATGAAGAAACGCCCGGCTGAGGTGGGTGAAAGGGTGGCAAGTGAGACAGGAAGGAGGGATGCCTCCTCTGCGGTAATGACTGCACAAGTGCGTAAACGTGTGGTTGTCACGACGCCTGAGCCGGTCCAGCCATCAACGTGGAATGCGCTGGCAGACCGGCGAGCGCAATTGCGTCGTGCGCATGGGACGGCATATGTGTCTACGATGCTGGTGCCGCGGACACTGGCTCAGACAGGCATGTCGGCCTCCAGTGGACGGATGCGAGCTATTCCGCACGCGCCATTGCCGCCCGCTAGTTCACATATCCCTGTGCGTAGTGGTCGGCACGGGCAGCACAGAAGTTTCTTTGCAAAGCTACTGGCTTTCCTGGCTATTGCAGCTATAAGCGTATTCGGAGTCAACTTCGCCCTGACCAGTCCCGCATTTCGCGTGCAGCAGGTGAGTGTGGTGGGGGCGCAGAACCCATTAGTCGTCAGTAGCATTCAGCATATGGGTTTGCAGGGTCAGAACATTTTTCTAGTTGATACAGCGGCGTTGACGGCTCGTATCGAAATGCTGCCTCTCGTGGCTGCTGCCAGTGTGGAGAAGCAGTGGCCCAATCAGTTGATGGTAACGGTGACTGAGCGCGTGCCGGTGTTGCTGTGGCAGACGCAGAATAAAACGTACACCGTAGACAGACAGGCGATGGTGATGGCCCCCGCGAGCCAGACAATCGGATCAGCTCAGCTGATGACGGTGGTAGACGCGCGTAGTCAGCAGGTGGGGGTCTCAGGTCAACCGATACAGCCGGGGGTGCGCCTGGATCAGGCCGATGTGGCGCTTGCGCTCCAGATATTTGCGCGACTGCCACAGGTGACGGGTATCAACGACTTTACATTACGCTATGATGCTATGGGGTCTGGGGATGGAGGGGGGGCATATGTGGTCGAGAGCCCAGGCGGCTGGCTAGCCTACCTGGGTAGTGCGAATGATACAAATCCGCTGGATAACCGCTTGATGGAACTCCAGCAGATTCTGGCATTGGCGCAAAAACAACAGCTCCATCTGGCAACTATTGATGTGCGTTTTGGCTTACGCCCAGTCTATACATTGAAAAACTCGTAGTCGGGAGACCTGGCACGGGAAATGCATCCGGTCTCAATGCCAGGCACAGTAGTGCGTCTCACACTATAGCGCCCAAAAAGGAGCATAGAGCGTGCAAGAGCGGGTGATCGTCGGTATCGACGTAGGAACAACAAAAATCTGTGTTCTCGTCGGCGAGTTAGACCGTGACGGAAAGCTGAACATTGTTGGCGTGGGCACCTGCCCTTCACAAGGGTTGCGCCGTGGGGTGGTGGTGAATATCGAGGAGACGGTCACTTCCATTGCCGCGGCGCTCGATCGTGCAGAACGCCTCTCGGGAAAAAAGATCACCACAGCGTATGTGGGTATCGCAGGCAGCCATATTAGTTCGGAGAACAGTAAGGGCTTCGTGGCGATCTCGCCAAGCCACAGGGATATCATCCAAAACGATATCAGCCGAGCGATTGAGGTTGCCCGCGCGATTGCCATTCCTGCGAACCGCGAAGTGATCCATGTCATTCCACGCGGCTATGTCGTGGATGGGCAGGAAGGCATTAAGAACCCCCTTGGCATGTCCGGCTTCCGCCTGGAGGTGGAGACGCATATCATCACGGGTGCGGTTTCATCTATTCACAATCTCTTAAAGTGTGTAGCCAAAGCGGGAGTGGAAATCGAGGACCTGGTGTTAGAGCCGCTGGCATCGAGTGAGGCGGTGCTGGCGGACGGCGAGACCGATCTTGGCGTGGCGCTGGTAGACATTGGTGGTGGCACAACCGATATCGCCGTGTTCTCTGATGGGGCTATCTGGCAGACGGTGGTATTACCCATCGGGGGCAATCTGATTACGAGTGACATTGCGATTGGCCTGCGCTTGCCCTTTGGCGTAGCGGAAGAGCTCAAGGTGACCTATGGTCACTGCGACCCTTCCTCTATCGCTGATGATGATATGATAGATCTGGCACATTTCATGCAGGGTACGAATGACCTGGTCCCGCGCAAGTTGCTGGCGGAGATCATTCAAGCCCGCGTGGAAGAGCTGTTTGAGATGGTACACGAGGAGATCAAGAAGTCGGGGTATGATGGGCTGTTGCCTGCTGGCCTGGTGTTGACAGGCGGGAGCGCCGAGCTGCCGGGTATCCTGGAGGTGGCAGGCCAGACGCTCGATTTACCGGCTCGTATCGCCTCACCATTGGGACTCTATGGTCTGGCTGATTCGATCAGTCGCCCAGCTTACGCGACCGCCGTGGGTTTGTTGCTGTGGGGGTTGCGCCATACCTCGCTGCTCCTCGATGAGGAGGAGGAAGAGGAACGCCGGTCGATGAGTATCATTTCTCGTCTAGGCCGCTGGTTGCGTGCGTTTATTCCTTAAAGATAGAGTGTGCCGTTTGGCGTAGATCGTTGTACGTATAGTTGCTCTTGTTCGTTTCTATAAGGTAACATAGGAAGACGACGAACGGCACTCTCGGAAGGGGGCCACGAATGGTATTAATGGGACAACATTCAGTAGAAGGCTTCGCCCAAATCCGTGTGATCGGTGTAGGAGGCGGAGGAAGCAATGCAGTGAACCGCATGATCCAAGCCAGTATGATGGGCATTGAGTTCATCGCAGTCAACACCGATGCCCAGGCGCTGTTGATGACAGATGCGCCGCATCACATCCGTATTGGTGACAAACTGACTCGTGGTCTAGGTGCGGGTGGCAATCCAAGCATCGGGGCCAAGGCTGCTGAAGAAAGCATGGAAGATATCTATGAAGCGCTCAAAGGCTCCGACATGGTCTTTATCACTGCTGGTATGGGCGGTGGTACGGGCACAGGAGCCAGCCCGATAGTGGCACAGATCGCACGCGAACTCGGCGCGTTGACGGTGGGTGTGGTGACCAAGCCTTTCACCTTCGAGGGCAACAAACGCCGCATGGCAGCTGAGGAGGGTATCGCTAACCTGAAGCAGCATGTGGATACGTTAATTACTGTGCCTAATGATCGCCTCTTGCAGGTCGCTGACAAGAAGATGCCGCTTTCAGAAGCATTCCGCCTGGCCGATGATGTGCTGCGGCAGGGCATTCAGGGTATCAGTGATCTGATTACGGTGCCTGGACTGATCAACCTGGACTTTGCGGATGTGAAGACGATTATGTCGGCGGCTGGCTCAGCGCTGATGGCAATTGGTGAAGCAAACGGTGATAACCGTGCAGTCGATGCGGCGCATTTAGCGATTAATAGCCCATTGCTCGATATCGATATCAGTGGCGCACGTGGCGTTCTGTTCAATATTACTGGCGGTCTAGATCTGACATTGTTTGAGGTCAACGAGGCAGCTGATATCATCAGTAAAGCGGCTCACCCTGAGGCGAATATCATTTTTGGCGCGGTTCAGGATGCTGTCTTTGACGGGAAGGTCAAGATCACGGTGATTGCAACGGGCTTCGACCAGGGTCAGACGCGCATGCCCCCGTTGCATCAGAGCCAGGCGCGTCCAGAGTACAATCGCAGCATGTTCTACCCGGCGTCTCCCTCGTCGATGAGTGCTGGTGGCAATGGCAATGTGCCGCTGCGTCAGCCGCAGCCGAGTGCGCCACAGGGGTATGGCTCGCTGCCTGTGACGCCGCCTCCGATAAATGTATCGAATCATCCGACGGGGCCGTTGCGGCCAGCCGCACAGCCTGAGCCAGTTCTGCGTCAACGGCCTCCTGCACCGCCGTTGGAACAGCCTCGGCCCGCTCTGCAGTCCATGGCGAGTGATGCATATGAGCGTGGGTTCGACCTGGAAAACGAGCCTGCTGGAGCGCATGGGAGTCATGAGCGATTGCCTGCCCCGGAGCCAGAGGCTCAGCCCGCACAGCGCCCTGGGCCGGGGGGGCCTGGTGAACAGCGCCCGCAGCGGCCTGTTCGACGGGCTGATCCAAAGGTGCTTGACCTGTCGCGGGGGAATCGCAATGCGCCTTCGGGTGATGTGATCGATATACCGGCGTTCTTGCGCAAACGCTAGGGGTAGCAGAAACAACCGGGCGAGGCTTTGCCTGTCAGGCAGCCCTGCCCGGTTGTTTCATAGAATAAGGTATGGGTCCCCATCTGCGATCAAGCACCTACTTGTTGCGGGTTTTGCCCAGCTCACCGGGGATGTCGCCCAGGTTGATGCGGTTGACGACGACACGGACCCCAGGAATACCGAGGATCTCGCGTTCCAGCCGGTACTTCATCTCGTTGGTGGGAACTTCGCCATAGAGGTTGACAATGTAGTTTTCGACAAGGGCCGAGATATTTTTCGCTCCTTCGAGCTTGCCTGCTGCTCGCAACCTCTCAATGGTGGCGTTGACGGCGTTCAGGATCGTATCTTCGGCGACAAGGAAATTTCTGACATCAATCACGCCAGGCAGTTTCAGCAATTCCGCTGCCAGCCTTTCGCGTTGCGCCTCCAATTCGACTTTGCCATACAATGCCAGTACGACACCTTCCTGCTCGACCTCGACGCTGACTGGATGTGCACTCCACTCGCTGCTGCTGACGGTGACCGTTCGTTCAACTACCTCTTCGGCATCTTGCAATACTGCCGCTGCAAGCGGGGTTAGTCTGCCTGTAGCGATGGCCTCTGCGTATGATGTAACGGTGCCGCCCGTTGGCTGGCCTTGTTCCTTAAGAGGAGCCATCGGGTCTTCTAATGCCCAGCCCATGATGCCGATAAGCACCAGGACGACAGCGATGATGGTGATCCACGGAAGCGTGTTGATGGCAAGAATGCTCGCCAGGCAGATAAGCAGCGCCGCAGCTAAAAATAACGGCCAGAAGCTTGGATTGGGCAGGTGGATGTGGCTTTCTGCTTCTTCCACCTGCTCAAGTGCTTCCTGGTTTTCTGCCAGGATGGACGCTGTTCCTTGATCTGCGGTCGCAGTAAGATGAGCACGTTGAAGAGTATTATCCATAGGCAGGCTCTCGCTTTCTTCCCACAATGATATAGGGCTATCAGAACTCTGCTTAATCACAGCGATCCTACAATTATAAGCATACCAGGAATATGTACGTGTTGCAAGCGTTATTACTCGTTCGGGTGCGGTTCATTTTTTGCATTGAGCACAAGGTGCTGAGCATGGCTGGGGCAAGCCCAGCCACTACTATATACGGCCACGAGGTTGGTACCTCATACAGCCTTTGCGTGGTATAGTAGTGGCTGGGCTTGCCCCAGCCATGCAAAAAAATGAACCGCACCCTACTCGTTCAGCAAGACCTTCAAATCTGCTGTCACCTCTGACGGCGTAAAATCGTCGCCGAGGAAGACCCTCTCGTGTCCCTGTTTGTCGATCACGTATAGGCCGGTGGAGTGGGACACTGCTCCGCTGCTATCTGGCTGCGCATAAACACTGTAGGCCGACCAGACGGATGCTAAGGTATCGCGCGAGCCGGTGAGAAAATGCCAGTAGTCAACCATCCTGTGGGTCTGCGAGAAAGCGAGCGCTGCGGCGGTCGTATCATTCTTGGGGTCGGTGCTGACAGCCACGACGGCCACATGTTGTGCTTCAGGGCCAAGGCTCTGCATGACCAGGTGGAGCTTTTCGGCTGTGATAGGACAAATAGTTTTACAGTGAGTGTAGAGGAATGTCAGGATGACGGGCTTGCCCTTGAACTGCGAGAGCGAGATGGGTGCGCCAAACTGGTCGTTCAGACGGAAATCGGGAGCGGGTGTGCCGCCCAGGTCGGTTCCCTGCAAGGTTGGCTGGCTTGCACCTGGGACGATACTACGAAATAGGCCACTCAAGGCCTGAGGCGATTGGAGCAAAAGTACGACCATCACAACGAGGAATGCCAGGGTGATAACGGATAGACGTGAAGCGAGACGCCAACTCATGCCTGTTCCCTTTGGTTTAGTGGATAACCCTATCTACTACCATGGCTGCGAAGATCATTGCCAGGTAGCAGTTAGAGTACCAGAAGAGGGTCCGTGCCCAGCGTTTCGTCTGATCGCGCAGGAGACGTACCGCCATATAGATCAGGATGCCACCCAGGATAACAGCCGCTACCAGGTAGACGTAGCCCATAGCGTGCATGGCGAACAAAACCAGGGTGACGGCTAGCAGCAACAGTGAATACAGGAAAATCTGCTTACGTGTTTCAGCCTCGCCCATGACCACTGGCATCATCGGCACATGCGCCTTTTCGTAGTCTTTCTGGATCAGCAGTGAGAGTGCCCAGAAGTGTGGGGGCGTCCAGTAGAAGATGATGGCGAAGAGCCAGATGGCTGGTAGTGTGATGGTGTTGGTTATTGCGGCCCAACCCACCAGAACGGGGACAGCACCAGCCGCTCCACCGATCACGATATTCTGCACAGAGGAACGTTTGAGCCACATAGTATAGATGAACACATAGAAGAGGATAGCTGAACATGCCAGGGTTGCACTGAGCAGGTTCACGAAAACGGCCAGGATGATGAATGCCCCGATCCCCAGGGCGATGCCGAAGGTCAAGGCCTGGGGGGGCTGAACTCTGCCAGAAGGTAACGCACGCCGCTGGGTGCGTCCCATGATCTGGTCGATGTCACGGTCGAGGTAACAGTTAATGCAGTTTGCGCTGCCAGCCGCCATAGCTCCCCCTGCTAATGTGGCTACCAACAGCCCCAGGGGAGGTAGCCCGCGAGCAGCAATGGCCATGGCTGCCGCGGTCGTTCCGAGCAATAATACCGTGACATGGGGTTTCATCAGGTCGATGTAGTTTATCACGGTCTGGCCAATCGGGCTACGCTCTTTCTTTGGCTCAGCATGTGCGAGTTCCTCCGCTTCACCCTTTGGGAACGCCGGGGGCACGGCTGCCTGCAATTGCCGTGCCGCGAGCACTGCCAGGATCACCAGCGTGCCCCATACGGCGGTGGCAAGCGCCAGATGCAGGATGGCGATGAGATCGGGTCTCTGCAAAAGGACCACGAGACCACCAACGATGGCTTGTGCAATGAAT
>WNFT01005953.1_pt1 | contig 15464 bp, 11 predicted proteins | sample 5400191 | NCBI WGS metagenome assembly WNFT01 (sample SAMN13153359, study PRJNA577476) | soil metagenome | isolation source: 80 cm saprolite under Madrone tree | place: USA:California | collected 2016-06-14 | reverse complement strand
TTCGTGCTGAGACCGTGATACACCGAATTGCCATCGGATGAGTTCGGCGACATACCGCCGAACGGCACCGGCACGCCGAGGCCAAGCCCGTAACGAGTTTCCACCGCCGACACCAGCGCCTGCGCCGAAGCGAGTAAAACCGGGCCGGTGCAGGTCACGCCGTTTGTGTTCGCACCGCAATAGGTCGGGTTCGCGCCCGATCGACGGAAGAAATTCGTCACTGCTGCCGGCGCATATGGCCCCAGCGGACCGATACCGGACTGGTTGACCAGCAGCGGATTTGTTGCAAACGCCGCCTTCTGTGGAGCCGTGAGCGCCGGGTCCGATGTCGCGGCCCGCCAGTTCGTGATCAGCGCACTGTAGACCGGCGCATTGACGTCAAGCGGCCGGTTCAGGTGATGCCCGCCATTGAAATTGTAAGAGACGCTCAGCGCGAAGTCGCGGCCAAGCTCTCGCTCGATACCGAAGTTCGCCTGCTGGGAATAGGCGTACTCGAAACTCTTCGTCGTCGGGAAGCCGAACGGCAGAATCGAAAGCGGAATGCCGGCGCCCAGGAAGTTCTCATTGACAAAAATCGAATTTGGCAAAAGCGCGTTGAAGCGCTGCTCATTCGGCAAATAACCGAAATTCGGCGGCAGGCATCCGAGCAGCCCCTGGAAAATGTTCGTCGCGTTCAGATTGGCGATTCCGGCTGCAGCACTCGTGCAAGCCGCAGGGGCGCCGCCCGTGAAGGCGAGCTGCGGCGCCTGGCTGCCGTCGGCGATGTCGGAGTCGAACGCCAGCGCGAGGAGCGGATGGTCATAAAACAAACCATAGCTGGCGCGGACCACCGTCTTGCCGTTCTTGCCCGGGTCCCAGGCCAAACCGATCCGCGGCGCAAAATTATTCTTGTCGCGCGGAATGCCCTGCGTGATTCCGAGAACGTCCTGCGCCTTCTGCGAGATGTCGTTCACCGCCTGGAAGGTCGGGGTGAATTCCACGTCGTACCGCACGCCGTAGTTCAGCGTCAGGTTTTGGCTCATGTGCCAGGAATCCTGGACGAACCAGCCCAGAGTATTGTTGGCAAAGGAATCATGCGGGTTTCCAATGCCCTGGATGAATACCTGGGGCACACCCAGCCCGTAAGCTTGTATCGGGCTGAAGTTGGGAACAGCCTGGCCATTAAAGGTGGCGGGCAGACCGAACGAACCCGGCTGCAACTCACCGAAGTTGTACACGCCACCGAAATTCACGGTGAAGTCCGCTTCGAGGGGCAGGTGGTTGACGTCCACGCCAAACTTCAGGCTGTGACTGCCAAGCTGCCACGAAAAATTGTCGGTGTACTGATAGCGTTTTTCGGTGCGCCGTACAAAACTGAACGGCTCGCGGCCGATAAAGGCGAAGCCCGGAATGTTGACCGCAACATTGCTGCCGCCTGGAGCGCTCGAGAAGTTGTAGAGCAGGCCGCGGCGCGCAAACTGGAAGCGCGCTTCGTTGACTTTGTCGGCGCTGATCGTCCATAGATATTGCGCCGTAATACCCGAATCGCGGAAGGTCTGCTGCGAAGTTCGCGAATTGGCGTTCTGGCCGAAGTTCTGCGTCGGACCCTGGGCGTTCACTTGAATGCCTGTAACAGTACTCGGACTGGCGCTGCCGCGCAGCGTGAGCGTGTGCGAGTTGTTGAAGTGGTGGTCCAGGCGCAGCGAATAGATACTCGTGCCCTCGAAGATGGGGAAATTGCCGCGCACTGAATTCAACGGCACAAACGATGCCGGCAGCGGCGCGCACACAGCCGTCGTCGGGGTGCAACTGCTGGCAAAGCCCGCCCTGCCTCCGGCAGCGGCAGGCTGAACGCCGTCGGTCGCGACCGCCGAAGAAGCGCCCGCCAGGAAGACGTACCCCGCCATGAATTGGAAACGCGGGTCGGTTGGCGGCAATGCAAGCGAGGAGGCATTCGCAGTGATGAACTGGGCCTGTGCCGGCGTGACCTGTCCGGTGCCTACTCCAGGCACAGTCAACGGCACCAGTCCGAAGTTGTTCGCACCGATACTGGAAAAACCCGTCTCATGACGGCTCGTGTTTTCAAAGGAGAAGAAGTAGAAGGTCTTGTCCTTCTTCAGCGGACCGCTCAAGGTGAAGCCGCTTTGCACGCGCGTGTACGCCGGATCCTTCACGGTCGAGAAAGGATTTACCGCCTGGATCTTGCGGTTGCGCAGATAACCGAAGCCCGTGCCGTGGATAGCGTTGGTTCCCGACCGGGTGATGATGTTGACGATCCCGCCGGACGCCCGGCCGTACTCCGGAGCGTATCCGTTGGTAATGAGCTGGAACTCCTGCACCGCCTCCTGCGACACGGTGGAGCGCACGCCATTCGTTGAATTGTCGATCGCATCTGCGCCGTCTACGTTCACCAGATTGGAACGGGCACGCTGGCCGCCAACGTTTAAGCCCGTTGTCGGCGCGGCACCGATGGAAGGCGCCGTATCGCGCGCCACCTGAGAATTGGTCAAGGTGAAATTGATGTAGTTGCGGCCATTGATGGGCAGGTTGTCGATCCGCGTCTGGTCCACGGTGCTACCCACAGAAGTACGCTGCGTCTCGACCAGCTCGGCGTCGCTGGTAACGGTGACCTCTGTCGTAACACCGGCAACCTGGAGCGTTATCGGCAGGTTGGCGACCTGGCCGACGGTCAGGGTGACGCCGGTGTTGGTCAGCTTGCCGAAACCGGATGCGTCCACTGAGAGGCTATATTGTCCAGCCGGAACCAGGAGGAAACGATATTGCCCGCTGGCATCGGTGGTGGCGGACTGCTCGAGCCCGGTAGTATTGGAGCGCAGAATGACCCTCGCTCCCTGTACTACCGCGCCGTTCGGATCCATGACTGTGCCGCTCAATTGCGCGCCCGTTGAAGGTGATTGTGCTCGTGCCGGCAACGCGATGAGAACGAGCAGCAGTGTGGTCGAATAGAAAAGTCGTTTCATAGTCCTCCGCCTGAACGTTGGTGTTTTATACCACGAGACAAATATGACACTGCCGGATTGTAGCTGCGGGAAGGTGGAAAACCAAAGGGGCCATGTCAGGGCACCAACATACTTGACCCATCGTGGACCCGGACGAGAGGAGATTTCGAAATTGGACGAATCCTGCATCTCAAATCCGAGCGTCCTCTCCCGCGCAAGCGGGAGAGGACGGTGAAGCGATCGTTACACGGCGATGCGCGTAACGGATTCGCTCCAGTCGGAGTAACCGGTCTTTGTCAGAGCACGAGCCTGAAATACATAGCTCGTGCCCGGAGTCAAACCGGTGATGAGAACCGGCGGCTGGATGCCGGGGGCCGGTTTGCTCGTCCATGAGCCCACCACGCCGTTAACCACCGGCGCAAACTGCACGAGGTAGCTGACCGCGCCCAGGAATTTCACAAGCGTGATGAACATATCTCCACTGTTCGGGCCGGGTTCGATCTTACGGATCGATTCCGACACCGGCACAGTTTTTGTTCTGGTCGAAGCAGCCGGCGTGAAGCCGAAAGAGAGGAACGTCGTCATGTCATCCTTACAATTCGCCTCGGCATACTGGGCGAGCTGGATCAGGAGTCTCACAACGACCTCCTTCTGATGGTTTTTCTCCGCGACTGCCGTTTTCCCTCCTACAGCGGCCGCCGTGATCTTAGCCGACAGCAGATCGGTAGCTGCTTTGACCGTAGCCATGTCGACCGGAAGCGGTGGCCCACCGGTTAAGTTGGGATTGTTGGCCGGATCGAAATGAGCCTGAATGGCGTGAGAGGTCGTGACGACCAGCTCCGCTGCCAGACGGCGGAAGTTCTTTACTGCTTTTATTGGGTGTTGCTTTTTTGTTGTTGTGGTCATTGGAGTTTCGAACCTCCTTCCTGCCTGCGGGTTACCCCGCCGGGTTAAAGACGCGTGGAAAATCAGGGGTCGAACTGAATCGACTAAAGAAGGGCGTCCGTACCTTCTCCCGCTGGAAACTCTTAATTCAGCACGATGCCGTGCCGCTCGGCCGCGTCGCGGACAACGCGGACAATGTCGTTCATAAACTTGTTCGCATCGGGAGTTCGTTCCAGCAGCGGCGCGATCCGTTCGAAAATACTGGACCGAATCAATATCGCGCGGCGGAACGTGGCATTCTCTCCGCGAAGGTGATAGGCATCGCGCCACATCTGCAGCGCTTCATCCCGCACCCGCTTCGCAGCCGGTATCATCAAATGCACGCTGATGTCTCTGGCGAAGTCGGTGAAAACCTGTTGCTTTTCATCGTCGGAAGGAACCGGCCCGGTCCAGCCCACCGGGCTTTGGATGAACCGATAGACGCCTTCCTGCAGCTGTCTGTGCAGATCCGCCAGCGGCTTCAGATCCTGGTATTCGTCCGACCATCCTTCGCTGAACCGCCGCGCCAGGGCCTTAATGCGCCTCCAATGCTGCTTGAGAATTCCGGTCTTGCCCTCCAGCCCAAGTCTTGCCTTCCAGGCGGTCTGAAACTCTTCGGCCGCCTGCTTCATGGCAAGGACCAGGTTCGTCCGGTCATAGACGGGGCGTGACACCACCGCTTGAGGCTTGAGGACAATTCCATCGATCATGCCGAGCAACTGCTGCAGTCGCTCGATCGTCCGTTTCCCGGTCTTGGTGTCCGCCGTGAGCGTTTGATGCAAATTACCGAGGAAAAAGCAGGCGGAGCCGAGGCGTTGCCGCAGCGCGCGCTCGGCAAACGAGCCGAGTTGTTCACCGATCGAGATCAGCGCATTCTCCGCAGACGCCAGGACATGCTGTTCTCTCAGTTTGCGTGTGGGCATGTTGTCGCCCACGACACTATCGAAATGGGTAAAGCAAATGATGAGCTTGTCGGTTTGGCCATTGGACGCCAGATTCCGCATCGCCGCAAGAGTTGCCGCCTGCATCGGCTGCGTCGCATTATCGACGAGCAGAACCGCATCGACATGCTCGAAACGGCGCGTGATGGACGTCGGCAGACTCGCCGCCGGATCGGGCGTATGGCCGAGTCCCTCGCCATCCAGCAACACCAGCCTGGATTCCTGATCCGACCAATTCGGCGCGAATCGTCCGGCGACACGAATCCCGCTCACGAGCGGCGTCAACAGCGTTCCAAAACGCGGCGCGTAGTTACTGGTGAAGCGTGAAACAATTTTGAGGAACGACTGCCGGTCGTCCGATTCGTAGAACCAGGATCGCGGCCAACCCTGCTTCGTCTTCGCCAACTCGCCGGGTAGCGGCTCAAACCGCCGCTCGATCTCATCCATGAGATCGTCGGCGAGAATCTGAAACCGGTCGTCGCTTCGCAGCAGATTGTCGAGAGCGTCTTCGAACAGCTCTTCACGTACGATTTCGTCGCTTTCAGTCGCTTCCAGTTCTTCGCATAAGCCGGGGATATGCTGGTGCGCGATGTGTCGCAGCCGCTTGACGCTGGAGCTTAGCAACTTGCGCGTTTCGCCGAGATCTAAATCATGACGGTCGTCATCGGCTTGAGGCTTCGCCCTATCGGGCTCGCGCTTCGCGGAATCTTCCGCCGAGTCTTCCGCAAGTTCCTCGTCGCCCATATCTTGAGTGGCGTTGCCTAACACATAGGAGAGGCGGAACCGCTGATCGACATGATCGAGCAATCGCCTCAAGACCTCCGAGTCGGGGTCACCGTGATAGGCTGCCAGCGCCGCCGCCGACATGGATTCTTCCAGGTAGTCACGGACCTCATCACGCGGAAGGAAAGTGACGACAGCGCGGAACGGTCCGCTGTTGACGAAAATCTCCGCGTCGGCAACCGTCGTTCTTGCCGTCGACGTCGACGGAAATCGCTCGGACTCCGGATCTGTGCCGATGAACTGCCGCACGAGCGTGGTCTTACCGCCCCCGGTCGTGCCCAATAACAGAACCTGCCGGTAGCCGGATTCCGACGATCGCGGCAACGGCATCGCGATTTCGCGGATGCTGAATGCGCCCGCCTGCTCCGGCATCATCTCGTGATAGAAGATGTCCACCACAAGGGGATTGAACCGAGTCAACGCCGTTGCACGGCTGCTGGACTCCCAGAACGACCTGTCCGCGAGCATTTCGTTCAGCTCGGCAACAAGCCGTTTGGCGACCTTCTCATCTCTTGTTCCAAGCCCGCGGCGCACCCGGCGTCCAGGCTTCCCGGTGGTGCGATCGAGCAGAACCGGATGTCTGAAGATTACCGACCAACCTTCTCTGCCCTGCGATTGACTTAATGTTGCTTTATGGATGCGTTCAGTCATATATGTTCGGTTAATGTTGTTCCTTAGTTGTTCCAACAGACGGCCACCAGAATAGCACGCATGAGCAGTTTGTCAACAAGAAAAAAGAACAACATTGGAACAACACGCTCTGAAGGGCGATTAGGGCCGGCTCCAGCGGGAAGCCGCGCTATGGCAGCCGGCAGATGGCGCAGGCAGCGTGCACCGCATCGTGCATGCGCGCGGCGCGATCTGCATGCCTGCAGTCTGGAGTGTTTACGTGCAATGGCGCCGGCTTGCGTGCAGAACCGCGTGCTTGCATGCAGTCCTCGCTTGCTTGCGTGCACTCTGGAATGTTTGCGTGCAATCCCGCGTGTATGCATGCCGTCCGGTGTGCACGTGTGCAGAGCCGTTTGCTTCCGTGCAGTCTTCCGTTCTTGCGTGCACTTCGCGCTGCACGCGTGAAGTGGCCCGGCGCATCGATGCAATCCCGTTTGCATCGATGCAATCGCTCGGTGCACACGTGCAGCGCCGTCTGCTTGCCTGCAGTTCCGCGTGCGTGCATGCAGATTCGTTTGCTTCCTTGCACGTTAAGGTGTTCGGGTGCAGGACGATCGAACTTGACGAAGATCCCGGTGTGCCAAATGGTCAGCAGGTCGAACTTCAGATACAAATCGAACCAACAGAACCAAAGTGGGCGCGGGCATTCCGGCACGCGGCTACTTTCCGTTCAACAGCGCGAAGCGCTTACCAAATTCGAGGTGACGTGCCCGCGCTCTCTGGGCGATGGCAGCGTATTCGGGTTGCAGGCGCAACGGTCCGAGTAGAGCGCTGGTCTCAATACAAGTGGGGCACACGAAACCCTGCGCGACCGCGTGCTCCAATTCTTTCAGGGCGCGGTCCGTGTCGCCCGCGAGGCTTAGAATCTGGGCCCGCTTGAAAGTCATTTCACCGTCGAGGTCTCCGCTCGCTTCGCGGTGCAGCGATACGGCGAAAACGGCCGTGCGGGCCTGCTGCGTATGTCCTTCCAGCGCGGCCTGGAGAGCAAGCGCCAGACGACCGAACATGTCCTCCGGCCGGGATTCGAAGACACCCTGAAGCAAACGACTGGCGTCGTCGCGGCGCCCGCGTTCGACTTCGGCCAGCGCCGCATATGGGCCGGAGTTGGTGCAGACGAAGTCTTGGCCGACAGCAAGACTCCGTGGAGATTGCTTTCAGCCTTCACTGTGGTTTGTTTAGCTGGAGCGTTCCTCCCATTGGGATATGTTGGCTATGTCCCCTACGGCGCCGTGGTTTGGATCGCAACGGCCGCCACAATCCTCAGAACGACGCAACCTCGGGTCACTAAGATGCGGCCTCCATCGGCGTGAACAGGCCGTTCTACTGTTACGCAGGGTTGCCGAAAGGACACCGATGTTGCGCTTTTCCTTCGGCCGTTCACTTCGCATGCTAATTTGGGTCTGAAGCTTAGGGAGCACTCCACCAGCGGAGATCGAATTTTAGGCCGAAACAGCAAGCGCCGCGATGCCGACCATCGGGCGCCATAAGAATTCCCTACAGAAGCTTCTAGTGAGATTTCAGAATTGACCTATCTTGGCATACTCGGGGTTCAGAGTTAGAGTGTGAAAGCCTGCGAAGCGGCAGCCGTTTTGTGGGATCTTAAGGATTTCTGATCTTTGCCGTGAATAAAATAACCAACGAAATACCAGTTATCGATCTTTTTGCGGGCCCAGGCGGCCTGAGCGAAGGTTTCGCTTCGTATTGTTTCGGCACGGACAGACCCTTTCGCATTCGCCTTTCCATCGAGAAGGATATCTGGGCTCATCAGACCTTGGAACTGCGAGCCTTTTTCCGGCAGTTTGGCTCCAGAGTTCCGGAGGACTATTACGGTTTACTTCGCGGCGAGTTCTTTTCCTCGAGGACACAAGGACGTTAGGGGAGCTTGAAGCCCTTGCCGGCATTGAATGGATTGCCGCGAGGCGACGAGGCGCGTGAACATGCTGTACGTAGTTGGCAGGAATTGAGGGGGCCAGGTGGTCGACGGTATAAAAATGTACGCGCTTTCGTAGGATTATTTGCCGCCGCAGCGAAGCTATTGCCCCCTAACCCCGACGCTGGTACTACCTCATCCAGTGTAAGCAACGCCAGAACCGATCAGCAATGAGAAAGATTTCGTTGTTGGTTTCCACAGCCTTTAGGAAATTGAATATGCAGGTGTGGTTGTCAGGAATTTTTCTTAGCGGTGAACGGATTCGTGAAACTCCCGCAAAACATAGATGCGTTGCCGCGCCCGGCCTGCGGCTCCTTCGAAGTTGACATAAGGGGTATATACGGCGACAGTATCGGCGGGCGACATACGTCCACGATCCCATTTGTACCGCATAGCGCGGCCTGTGGCCGCAACCAAAGTTGGGGATTCGGGCTGGCCGCGCGCGATCAGCAACCAGCTATCAGCGTTCAGCTTCTGAACCAAGACTGTGAGCATGCGCTTAATTTCGATGATTTGTTCAGTCAGTTCCCCGTACTGATCGGGCCGGATCAGCGGCTCAAATCCTAGGCGGAATTTTTCTGCTTGCAGGTTTGTATTCATCGGTTCTTTGCTGGAACATCTTATCGATCCTGCGTCAATCGCCAAGCTGATCTCTACTACTCGCCATTGGACAGACGAAGCGTTCGAGGATTTCGTCAACGAAGTGAGCTTTCGAGTCCTACTCCTGGTGCTTGGAGCGCGAGCCTGCGCCGGCGACGCGAAGGCCAGAGATTCATTAATTGGACACAGTTAAGAGGAAGAAACACCAGCTACAGTTTCCGCTACAGTACCCGAAAGCCCTGGCAATTTTTCAAGCCAAGAAACCGAGGGTAAACCCGCGCCAAATCGATTAGAGGCGCCGATCGGATTCGAACCGATGCATAAAGGTTTTGCAGACCTCTCCCTTACCACTTGGGTACGGCGCCATTCGCACGTGCCGCAACATTATATAACTAAAGTTGAGGACTAAAGGCTAAAGGCAGGCGGAAGCGTTGATTGATGGGCGGGTTCCCTGGTGGTGAGCGACCGTTTTTTCTAAGAGTCAGGGCAAGAGCTCTGACAGGGACTCCCTCCGGCGAACCCGCCTAAAAACCACTATATGCCTCCTCGAAAAAGTAAACAACCCCCTTAACGGTTGAACAAGTGGCGTTAGAACGCGGGATCCATGCCTGTGCGTAACTTATACACGTAAAGGATCTGGCCGAGGTGATAGCTGAAATGTTCGGTGACGTGGTAGATCGCCTGTAAAGCGGAAGTGTTGCAGTTCTGAATCGTGCGATGCCCGAGCAGCAGGTCTTCCGGGAGGCCCTTCAATACCTCATCGGCTTCCTCGACGGTTGACCGAATGCCGGCGATCAATTCCGCTTTCGGCACGGGCCCGCGCGCGGAAAACTCGGAATCGCGGTCGCGTTTGAAGCTTCCGCCACCGAGCGACACCACGATCCACTGCTTCAGATTCCCGCGAAGGTGCAGTACGAGGTTGCCGGCACTGTTGGACTTTTCGTTCGGCCGCCACCAGATGTCTTCGTCCGACATGTTCTCCAGGCAGTAAAGGAGCTTGGGCAGGAAATCCTGTTTGAGGAAGACGCGCGACGCCTCAATGAATTCCTGAGCATCGGTCCTGGCTGTTCCGGTCGTGGTTTCCAAAGTGGCAATGATTGTATGACGCACGGCGAGGAACCACAATACGTCCTGCCGTTCGTCCGATTTTTTCGCGAATTTTTTATCGAGGACTGTCGATTTCGACCGCTTCGCTCGACTAAAGAAAGAAAGGACATAAGAAAATGACTGCTCCAACTGCTCAATTCGACGGAATTTGGCTCCAGTCCCGGAACTATGCCGTGGTGCCGCTGAACTCGCAGCTCGCCGGACGTATTTCCGAATTTGAGCGGGCGATCCAGCGAGGCGTACCGGCATCTCCGGATTCGCACCGGCACGATTTCTATAATGTCGAGCTTGAAAACGGATGGGCGTACGTTCACGTGCGGGACGATGCGCAGACCGTATATCTCGTCGCTTATTCCTGCTCGTAGGTCAGGTGTGGGGATCAAAATGCCCAATTCTTTCGAAACGGCCCCGCAACTAAATCCGGTGATTCGGCTGGAGATGCCGCAGGCCGAATTCCTGGCGCCTGTGTTCAGACGAGCCTTTCATAATGAGCCTTACTGATTGAACCTGTGCTGTCGAGAGCGGACGCGGACGGTCTGCCCTGTTATCTTGAAACTTTCGATGAACGAAACCTCTCGTTCTACGAACGACCTGGCTTTCGCATCGAAGGCGGCCTGAATTTTTGGGCGATGGTGAGGGCGCCTGGTGCGCGGTCCCAGCCGCGGAGCGGCATCACGGGCGTAAGCCCGTGGATTACGGTTGCATCGGATCCCAGCCCCAGAGGGGCGAAAGATTCAAATAAACTCGATCCATCTTGCGCCCCTTCCGGGGCTGGGATTTCCACGCGATTTCAATCCACGGGCTTGCGCCCGTGTCTACATTCTTACGCCGCTCCGCGGCTGCCGCCGCCAAAGCGATCGAGCAGCGTGCGCAGCAGGCCTTCGGGATCGTCGACGTGCACCCAGTGCCCGGCAGGCAGTACATCAACCGTGACCCGCGCCTTTTGTGCCGCGATTCGTGCGGCTCGCTCTCGATCAACCGGTGAGTACGAATCGGAGCGATCGCCGATCACGAGGTGCACGCGCGCCGTGCCGGGCGGATGCTCCACGACCGGCCACAGATCACGCGAGAAATAGTCGAGGATCAGTGCCCGGATCTCGTTGAGATCGAGAATGAAGCGCACGTGATCGCCTTCCCGCTCCACGGACCCCGCGAGCCATTGCGCAAGCGCGCGCGTCTTGCCCATGGCCACGAGCGCCTCGATGAAATCGGACCTGGACTTGAACGTACGGGGCAGCGACTCGATCGCATCGATCACCGCAAGGGCGCTGTCGCCTCCCTGCACGGGATCTCGGGGGCCGGGGACGCTGTCGATCACGACGACGTGCTGGAGTGACGCAATCGAACCAATCGAACCAATTAGGGCGGCCTCGAGCGCAACCTTTCCCCCGAAGCTGTGGCCGGCGATCGCGCCCAGCGGGGGCGCTGCCCGCGCTGCAAGGTCAACGACGTCACGTGCCGCGGCCTGGAGTGACGGTCCGGGCGTGCCCTTCGGCGATCGTCCATGACCGCGCAGGTCAACGAGCCACGCCGTCCAGTCCGGCCGAGCCTCGACGAAACGCCTCGCGATAGTCCGCAGGTTATTGCCGCGGCCAAGGATACCGTGCAGGAAGGCGATGGTCCGCTCGGGACGTGCGCCGTCGATGCGATCGAAGGCCAGCTCCACACTCATGTCCGGATTACTTCGTACGGCGCTCGTCCAGCAGGCGCCTCAGCAGTCTCACTAACGCTTGCTGTTCATCCTGTGACAGACGATCCAGGCTCTCGGGCGGTTTGCTCATGCGATCCAGGACGACTGCACGCAGGCGAGCCCCCGCCGGCGTGAGCTCCAGCACTTTCACACGCCGGTCTTCGGACGACGGGCAGCGGCGAACAAGACCCCGCGATTCGAGCCGATCCACCAAGCCCGTCATATTTGAGGCATCGCACGCCAGCGTTTCCGCCAGCCGGCCCATGGACGTCGGCTGTTCGGGATCGATCAAATGCAACAGATGACACTGCGCGGGCGAGAGTTCAAACTCCGCCGCCATCGTCGGCAGGTCCGCTCGCTGCGAAAAGAAGAATTTTAAAAGCAGCTCCCAGGCCTCGCATGCATGGGAATTCGTAGATTTCATAGACACAACACACTTTAGTATATCAATAGTTGACAACATCAACTATATGCATATGGTTGTCCTTATGACAAGGCTAATGCTCGTTTCTCTTGATGATACGGCGGTTTTCCCCGGTGTGCCGGTGACCCTTTCGCTCGACGTTGGCGCCGACAAGCGGGTTTTCCTGGTGCCCCGCCGCGGCAACGAATACGCCAAAGTCGGCGTGGTCGCCGAGGTGTCGGAACGCGTTCAGTTGCCGGGCCGCGGAGTTGCGGTCTCACTGATGGGTCTTCACCGAGGTGTACCCGGCGCAGCCCAAACCGATCGGGACGGCATTCTCCGAGTTGACGTCGACGAGCGCCCGGACCCGCTTCCCTCTCCAAGCCTCACTCGCGAGCTGGAGCGTGAGTATCGAGCCGTCGTGGAAGAAATCCTGGAGCTCCGCGGAGATGACGGCCGTCTCAGCGCCTTTGTGCGCTCGATCACCCATCCGGGAGCCCTTGCCGATACGGCCGGCTACTCCCCGGATTTGAATGTCGCGCAGAAAATCGAACTCTTGGAAACGCTCGACGTCGTCGACCGTTTGAAGCTGGCACTGCGCCTTCAACAGGAGCGGCTTACTGAACTCAATGTTCGCAAGCGCATTCGGAACGAGGTGGAGTCCGGCGCGCAGAAGCAGCAACGGGACTATTTTCTGCGCCGGCAGATGGAAGCTATCCGCAAGGAGCTTGGCGAGACCGACGGTTCGGTTATCGACGAGTATCAGAAAAAGATTGCTGCCGCACAAATGCCCGAGCAGGTCCAGCGGGAGGCAGAACGTGAACTTGGGCGGCTGGAGCGGATGGGCGACTCGAACGCCGAAGCATCCATGATCCGAACCTATCTCGACTGGCTGCTGGCCGTGCCCTGGTCCGAGCGTTCCGAAGAGCGGCTTGATCCGAAGTACGCGAAAGAAGTATTGGATACCGATCATGCCGGTCTTGACGATGTAAAGCGCCGCATCACCGAGTATCTTGCCGTCCGTAAGCTCCGCACTGAGCGTGGTCTCACGGACAATCGACGGTCGGGCGCCATTCTGACATTGATCGGACCGCCGGGAACCGGCAAGACCTCGATCGGCGAATCGATCGCTCGAGCCACCGGCCGAAAGTTCGTCCGGATGTCTTTGGGTGGTGTTCGCGACGAAGCCGAGATCCGTGGTCATCGCCGCACGTATATCGGAGCCTTGCCGGGCCGTATCGTGCGCGCTCTGCGCGATGCCGGCACCATGAATCCAGTGATCATGCTCGACGAAGTCGATAAGCTCGGCGCCGACTGGCGTGGCGATCCGTCGGCAGCGCTGCTCGAAGTATTGGATCCAGCGCAGAATCACGCCTTCCAGGATCACTACCTGGATGTTGAGCTCGATCTGTCGCATGTGATGTTCATCGCCACGGCAAACGTGGCCGAAACGATTCCCGGCCCACTTCTCGATCGCATGGAGGTTATCCGGTTCGACGGATACACCACCGATGAGAAGGTGGCGATCGCGCGGGGATACTTGTGGCCGCGCCAAATTGAACGCCATGGTCTGCGCCCGGACGAAGTGACAGTGGACGATGCCGTTCTGCGGCTGGTCGTAACCGACTACACGCGAGAGGCTGGCGTCCGCCAACTGGAACGCGAGCTGGGCACAGTGCTGCGCAAGACTGCGACGGTGATCGCATCGAGCGATCGGCAGATCCCAGTACTTATTGATTTCGCCACCGTCCGCGAAGCACTCGGTCGAGCGAAGTTCCGCCACGAGGCAGCGGCACGGACAGCTACGCCTGGCGTAGCCACCGGCCTCGCCGTTACAGGCGCCGGCGGTGACGTGCTGTTTGTCGAGGCGGCATCAATGGCGGGCAGAGGTGGGCTGGTGCTCACGGGCCAACTGGGCGACGTCATGAGAGAGTCGGCCCGTATTGCACTGACCTACGTGCAGAGTCACGCTTCCGAGCTAGGTATCGACGAACAGGTCTTCGATGGCCGGGAGTTTCATGTCCACGTACCCGCCGGGGCTATTCCCAAAGACGGACCCAGTGCCGGAATCACAATGGTTGCAGCGATCGCCTCGTTACTGACGGGAAAGCCTGTAAAGAGCACGATCGGTATGACGGGTGAAGTGACACTGCAAGGCCGGGTCCTGCCGATCGGCGGCCTGAAACAGAAAGTGATGGCAGCCCAGGCGGCGGGATTAACCGAGGTCATTTTTCCAGAGGACAACAAACCTGACCTGGACGATCTGCCTTCCGATGTGCGCGAACACATGCAATTCCACGCGGTGCACTCGATCGACGAAGTGCTCAGTCTTGCGCTGGAGCCGAGTGAGGTCGCGATGATCGCGTAGGAGTAATCCGACCTGTAGCGGCGGTCTATGACCGCCGGTATTTCGTCGATTCCAGGAAAAACCGGCGCTCATAGAGCGCCGCTACAGCTGCTCCACGCGGTTCTCAACACAATGTTACATAAATGTTAACGCACAGTTAAAAATTGCTATCAATTTGATCGTCCATCGAGTACAAAGAAATCGATAAGGCGATCATGAGCAAATCAGCATTCCTTACCGGGCTCTGTCTTGGGTTATTCGTCGTTGCTCCGACGCGCGAAGCGGCGGCTCAGACGCGCAAAGCGACCGCGGCCTCATACGTCGAACTGGGTGACAAGTGGGCTCATCACGAAGACTTTGATCGGGCGATCTCCGCTTACAGCATTGCACTCGAGTTCGCGCCCGACTTCGCTCCCGCCTATTTCAAGCGCGGTATCGCCCAACAGGCCCGCGGCGATTTCTCCAAGGCAATCGCGGATTACACCAGGACGCTGGAAATCGTTCCCCGATGGGCGGAAGCTTACGGCAATCGCGGATACGCTCGGGCAATGCAGCAGGATGTGGAGGAGGCTTTGGCCGACTGGGCTGCAGCACTCGAGATCAATCCAAACTTGACGAACGTTTTCTATAACAGAGCCAATCTCCGGCTTAACCAGGGTGACCTGGATGCTGCCGTGGCCGACTATGACAGGGCACTGGAGCGCGATCCCGATTACGTGATGGCGTACAACAATCGGGGAATTGCGAAGCTCGGAAAAGGGGACATCGAGGGAGCCCTCGCGGACTTCAATCACGCGATCAAGATCAATTCACGTTACCCCGAAGCCTACGCGAATCGTGGATTTGTTTTGTTGCAGCAAGGAAAGAGAATCGAAGCCGACCACGACTTCACGCGATCCATGGCATTAAAACCTTCCGTCAGACCTTTTATAGAGAGACGCATCGTCGAAATCAGCCAACAGTAAGCATAACCAGTTGCCTCGTGGTCCTGAACATGTTGCCGAATCTCGAGCGCTATCACAGCGATCTTCAGGCGGCCATGCGGGCATATCACGCCGGTGACATCATGCCCATAACGCTTGCCGCTGCCAGCTATGCCGGCCTTTCGAAAGATCTCGAATTCGATATGAG
>WNFT01002607.1_pt1 | contig 15465 bp, 17 predicted proteins | sample 5400191 | NCBI WGS metagenome assembly WNFT01 (sample SAMN13153359, study PRJNA577476) | soil metagenome | isolation source: 80 cm saprolite under Madrone tree | place: USA:California | collected 2016-06-14 | reverse complement strand
CCGCGCCGCATCAACCCCGTCGTGAGCCCGGCCCGCTTCGCCCGCGACCAGAAGAGGGTGCTCTGGCTGATGGCCAGCGCCGGCTACATCGAGAAGGAGGTGGCGGGGCTGGGCACCGAGCCGCCGCCCGAGGTTCTCGAACCGGAGCCGCCGCCCGAGGTGCCCGAAACCGAGCCGTCGCCCGAGGTGCCCGAGGACGGAGCCCGTGTGAGCCGGCACACGACCTGCGCGCCCGCCTGGTTGTAGGATGAAGGACGTGGCGAAGCCGCGGCGGCTCACGGTCGGCGACTACATGACCGCGGACCCGATCACCCTGGAGCCGGAGGATAGCCTGATGCGCGCCCTCGAGGTGATGCGCCTCCGGGGAGTGCGCCGCATCCCGGTTGTGCTGGGCGGAATGCTGGTGGGCCTGGTCGTGGAGGGGGACCTGAAGCGGGAAGAGCCATCGACCCTCACCGACTCCCAGGACGACTTCAACCGGGTGATGGAGGGGACGCCGATCTCGCGGATCATGGTCCAGAACCCCGTGACGGCGACCGCCGCCCAGCCCCTCGTGGAGGCGGTCGAGATCCTGCACTCCACCAAGTACGGCGCCCTGCCCGTGGTGGAGGAGGGACGCGTGATCGGCATCCTCACCGACAACGACATGCTGCGCGCCCTCATCGACCTGCTCCGGCGACCCTAGGCTTCCTCCCCCGATCGGGCCAGGTACACCCCGGTCAGGATGATGGCCGCACCGAGCAGGCGCCGGAGGCCGAAGCGCTCTCCCAGGAGCGCGTAGGCGAAGAAGCCCGAGAGCACGATGTCCACGAAGATGTAGAGCGAGGCGTGGTCCAGGCCCTTCCTGACCACGGCCCAGTTCCAGATCCACATGCCCAGGTAGAGCGGCAGCAGGCTCGAGAAGAGGAGCGCCGCCCAGACGGCCGGCCCGAGCTGCGCCCAGGACACCGCGCGCAGGTCGGCCTGCGCCCAGGCGGCGAGCGGGATCGTGCCTGTCACCATGGTGACCATCATGGCCGTGTGTCCGGGGTAGCGCGAGAAGAGCGGCCCGCTCACGAGCCCGTAGAGGGCAAAGACCAGGGCCCCCGCCAGGTTGAGGAGATCGCCCACCCCGAAGGCCAGGCGGCCCTCCCCGGCCGTTCCCTCTACGAAGAAGAGCCCGGCGCCGGCGAGCGCCACCAGGACGCCCCCCCACTGCCGCGCGGTCACGCGCGCCCCCGCGAACGTGCTCAGAAGGCCGAGGGCGAAGAGCGGCTCCGTCCCCTGCAGCAGGTTGGTGGCGAACGCGCTCGTACGCTTCAGCCCTTCCATGAAGAGGACCTGATACAGGGCCACTCCGAGCACGCCGGAGAGCAGCGCCCGCGGCAGGTCGCGCCGCGCGACCGTCCACGGGCCCTTCCGCGCGGTGGCGACGACGACCGCGAGCGCGCTCACCAGGAGATAGCGGCCGGCGGAGAGGGCCGCGGGCGTCAAGCCCCGCAGCAGCACCTTGAGAACGATCACGTTCAGGGCCCAGAAGACGCACATCAGGAGCAGGGCGGCCTCGACGACGGGCTCGAGGGGCCGGTGGGGAGGGGCGGATTCGGGGGGGGACATGCGCGCGGCGAAGGATACCCCAGGGGCGATTTCGCGCCCGTGGCCTTCATCCTCTAGCATCGTCCGGTGCCGGGGCCGAGCGAAGGGCGGGAGGATGCCGACGTCGAGACCTCTTCGGAGGGCTATGCGCGGCGGTTCGCCGGCCCGTTGGGGGCCTTCTTCCTCGACGCGCAGGCCCGCACGGTGCTCGAGCTGCTCCGCCCCTGGCCGGGGGCCGCGGTGCTCGAGGTGGGCGGCGGCCACGCCCAGCTCGCGGGGCCGCTCGTGGACGCCGGGCACGCGGTCACGGTCTACGGGAGCGATCCCGCCTGCGCCGCCCGCCTCCGCCCCTGGACGGACGGGGGCCGGGTCGGGTTCCGCGCCGGCGACCTGCTGCATGCACCGTGGCCGGACCGGTCCTTCGACGTGGTGCTGGCCTTTCGCCTGCTCCCCCACGTGACGCGCTGGGCGGCCTTGGTCGCCGAGCTGGCGCGCCTCGCGCGCCGGGCGGTGGTCGTGGACTACCCGACGCGCCGCAGCCTGAACGTGGCGTCCGGGGCTCTCTTCGGGCTCAAGCGGGGGGTGGAGGGGAACACGCGGCCGTTCACGGTCTTCCGTGACGCCGAGGTGGCCTCGGCCTTCGCCGCGGCCGGCTTCTTCGCCACCGCCCGCCGCCCCCAGTTCCTCCTCCCCATCGCCCTCTACCGGGCCCTCGGGAGCGCGCCCCTCGCGCGGGGGCTGGAGGGCGGCGCGCGCGCCCTGGGCCTCACCGCCGTCCTCGGCTCGCCGGTCATCTCGCGGCAGGAGCGCCGTGGCTGACCGCGAGTGGGCGGTGGCCCTGTTCCGCAAGTCGGTCCTGAAGCAGCGGAAGCTCGCCGAGACCTCTGGCCTGCTGGGACCGACCGCGGGCCTGCGCTGCCTCGACCTGGGCTCCGACAACGGCGTCGTGAGCCTGCTCCTGCGCGAGGCGGGCGGAAGCTGGGCTTCGGGCGACCTGACGGAGGAGGCGGTCGCGTCGATCCGCGGCCTCGTGGAGACCGACGTCCACCTCGTGCGCGGGGACCGCCTGCCGTTCCCGAGCGCCGCCTTCGACCGGGTGGCCGTGGTCGACATGCTCGAGCACGTCCCGGACGAGCGGGCTTTCGCCGCCGAGCTGGCCCGGATCACGCGGCCGGGGGGGCGCCTGGTGGTCAACACCCCGCACTTGAAGCGGACCCTGCTCCGCCGCTTGCGCCACGCGATCGGCCAGACCGACGAGAAGCACGGCCACCTGCGCCCGGGCTACACCGCGGAGCGGCTGCGGGAGCTGCTCGGCCCGCACTTCGAGCTGGAGCGGCACCGCACGTACTCGCGCTTCTTCTCCGAGCTGGTGGACACCGCGATCCACTGGGGGATCGGGCGGCTCGGCAAGCAAGGCTCGGCCAAGGGCCTGGTCGTCACGGGGGACGACGTGGCCCGGCACCGGAAGATGTTCCGGGCCTACGCCGCGATCTACCCGCTCGTATGGGCCGTCTCGCGCCTCGACGCGCTCGTCCCCGCCTCCGGCTACATGCTGATCGCTGCGGCGCGCCGTGTAGGTCGTTAGACAAAACCCAGGGCGGACTCTCGAAACAGACCTGGCAGCGCTCTTGCCATGAGTCATGACGTCCCCGCGACATTGCGCTGACAGGGAGCGGGCGTGATCGGGCCGCCCGGAGGGCATGCCCGGCACAAGTGACTGACTGGGAGGGGCTTCGTGGGTGTGCTTAGCGGGCGCATGCGGTGGGATGCGGGAACGGGAGCGGCGGAGCTGCACGGAGGGATGCACGCCCTGGTGCAGGGTGCTGCCCCAATTGGTGCAGCTACCCCGCAGGCCGCCCGCGTCACCCTCGACGGCAAGTTCTTCCGTCTCGGCGCCGAGAAGTTCTGGGTCGAGGGAGTGACCTACGGACCCTTCGAGCCACAGGAGAGCGGGGTCGCCCTGCCCGTTCAGCATCAGCTCGAGGCCGACCTCCGCCAGATCCGCGGCCTGGGCGCGAACACGATCCGCGTCTACCACGTACCCCCGCGGGAGCTGCTCGACACCGCCCACGCCTTCGGCCTCAAGGTCTTCGTGGACGTCCCGTGGTCCAAGCACCGCTGCTTCCTCGAGAGCAGGGAGGACATGGAGACGGGCCGCCGCGCCGTGCGGGAGGCCGCGCGCGCGGGCCGCGGGCACCCCGCCCTCTTCGCCCTGTCGGTCGTGAACGAGGTTCCCTCCGACGTCGTGCGCTGGCTCGGCCACGAGAAGGTGGAACGCTTCATCGACGAGCTGGTCGACATCGCGCACCAGGGGGACCCCCGGGCGCTGGTCACGTTCGCCAGCTTCCCTCCCACCGAATATCTGCACCCCCGGTCGGTGGACTTCTACACCATGAACGTCTACCTCCACCGGCGGGAGAAGTTCCGGGCCTACCTGCAGCGCCTGCAGAACCAGGCGGACGAGAAGCCGCTCGTCCTCGGGGAATACGGGATCGACTCCCTGCGCAACGGCGAGGAGGAGCAGGCGGAGCTCCTGGCCATGCACCTCGACGAAGTCTACGGCCAGGGCCTCGCCGGGACCTGCTGCTTCTCCTACACGGACGAGTGGTTCACGGGCGGCCATCCGATCACGGACTGGGCCTTCGGCCTGGTGCGGCGCGACCGCTCGCCCAAGCCGGCCTTCCATAGAGTGGCGAAGGTCTTCCGCGAGGAGAGCCCGCTGCCCGCGCTGCCGCGCCATCCCAAGGTGTCGGTCGTGGTCTGCAGCTATAACGGCTCGAAGACCCTCGACGGCTGCTTGCGCTCGCTGGAGACCCTCCGCTACCCCGACTACGAGGTCATCCTCGTCAACGACGGCTCCACCGACACCGTGCCCGAGATCGCGGCCCGCTACCCCTACATCCGCTACCACGCCCAGCGGAACCGCGGCCTCTCGGTGGCGCGCAACGTGGGGATGGATCTGGCGCGGGGCGAGATCATCGCCTACACCGACGACGACTGCTTCGCCGACCCCGACTGGCTCTACTTCCTGGTGTCGAAGCTGCTCGAGACGGGGGCCACCGGCGTGGGGGGACCGAACCTCCTTCCCACCAAGGACGGCCCCGTCGCCGCCTGCGTCTCCGCCAGCCCGGGCACCCCGGCCCACATCCTGATCGACGACAACGTGGCGGAGCACGTCCCCGGCTGCAACATGGCCTTCCTGGCCGATCGCCTGCGGGCCATCGGGGGGTTCGACCCGGTCTACACCAAGGCGGGCGACGACGTGGACGTGTGCTGGCGGCTGCAGGAGGAAGGAGACAAGATCGTCTTCGCCCCCGCGGCCATGGTCTGGCACCACCGCCGCGCCACCGTCAAGGCCTACCTGAAACAACAGCGCGGCTACGGCGACGCCGAGGGGCTCCTGAAGCGCAAGCACCCCGAGAAGTTCCGCGGCTTCCGAGCCGACCTTTCCTGGAGGGGCCGCATCTACACCCGGGCCGGCCTTGGCCTTTCCGTGGGCGACCCGATCATCCACCGGGGCGTCTTCGGGAGCGGGATGTTCCAGACGATCTACAGCGCGCCCCAGGTCTGGTGGCCGCTCATGGTCCTGAGCCTGGAGTGGTGGGCCGCGGTCGTCCTCATGCTCGGCCTGGCTCCGGTCCTGAACCCGGGCGCCATCCTCGCCCGGGCCGGAGTGCTCGGCCCTTTCGCCTACTCACCCCTCGCGAACCCCCTGCTGATCCTGCCCGTGCTCATGCTGCTCACCACCGTCGGGGTGAGCACCCTGGTGGCGGGCCAGGCCAGCCCGCCGGTGCACCAGCGTCGTTGGTGGTCGCGCCTGCTGATCGCCGCCATGCACGTGGCGCAGCCGGTGGAGCGCGGCTGGGCGCGCTACAAGACCCGGTTCGAGACGATCGTGATCCCGGAGGCGCTGCACGCCCTGCGGCGGGTCTGGGAGAGCCGGGCGGGGGCCCTGCTCCGCCGCCGGCAGCTCGACCTGTGGAGCGAGGACGGGGTGGGCCGCGAGAAGCTGCTCGAGTCGGTCCTGGCCCTGACCGCCGAAGCCGGCTGGTTCGTGCGCGTGGATCCCGGCTGGAACGGCCACGACGTCCGGTTCTACGGGGACCGCTGGTGCAAGGCCGACCTCGTGACGGTGACCGAGAACCACGGCGGCGGCAAGGGCCTCACCCGCGTGCGCCTCAAGCCCGCGGCCACCCTCTTCCAGAAAGCCCTGCTGGTGCTGCTCGGCTACCTGCTCGTCTTCGCCTGGGGCATCCGGCCGGTGGCCGCGATCGCCGTGAGCCCGATGCTCCTGGCCTGGGTGGTCTGGCTGCGCGTCTCCGGGGCGCGGCTGCGCTCCGTCGTCATGGCCAACCTGCTCGCGGTGGCCGAGCGGCTGGGCATGACCGTGGTCGGCGAGCCCGCGGCCTTCGGGCGCCGGGAGAGCGAGGCGGAAGCGGGGACGGGCCTGCCGGTGCCGGCCCTGGCGCGGATGGCCGCGCCCCGCTGAGCTTGGCAGACCCCCCGAGGCCCGGTCACTCCGCCTTCAGCAGCTCCAGCAGGCGGTCAACGAACGGCGTCTGGGCGGGGTGCAGCAGGTCCCGGGCCTTCTCCACCGGCACGAACTGCGCGCGGTCGACCTCCCAGGAGGCGCAGCGCGGCGCGGTCGTGTCGGGGGCGGGACCCGCGAAGCCGTGAACGCGCTTCCGGCTCTTGGCGAGCTCGATGCTGCCGATCGGCCTGAGCTCCCCGGCCTGGAGGCCCGTCTCTTCCCGGGTCTCGCGCCGGGCCGCGGTCTCCAGGTCTTCCCCGGGCTCGGGCTTGCCCTTGGGGATGCTCCACGGCGCGCGGCGGTTGTAGTGACCCGAAGGGTGAACGATGAGGACCTCCACCGTGAACCCGCTGCGCCGGTAGAGCAGCGTCCCCGCCGATTCCTTCACCCGCGCGCCCGCCTCATCGCCCCGCTTTCCGGGTTTCCTTGTCCTCGTACATCCGCTGGTCGGCGAGGCGGATGAGCGCTTCCTTGGTCGACGCGTCCGCGGGATAGGTGGCGATGCCCAGCGAGCACCCGATGCGGGCGTTGATCCCCTCCTCCTGCAGGAAGGTGTGCCCCTCGATCAGGCGCCGGAGCTTCTCGGCGAGGAGGATGGCCGCGCCGTGGTCGGTCTGGGGCAGGATGATCACGAACTCGTCGCCCCCGTAGCGGGACGGATAGTCGGTCTCCCGCACCGCCGCCCGGATCAGGAAGCCCACCTCGCGCAAGGTGCGGCTGCCCCGGAGGTGGCCGTACTGGTCGTTGATCGGCTTGAAGCGGTCGAGGTCGACGAAGATCAGCGAGAGCACCGACCGGTAGCGGTCGACCAGCTTCAGCTCCCGGTCCAGGATCTGGTGGAAGTAGCGGAAGTTGTAGAGGGGGGTCACCTCGTCGGTGATGGAGAGCTCGCGGGTCTTCTGGAAGAGGCGGACGTTCTCGAAGGCGAGGGCCACCGCGTCCGCCAGGGGCTGCAGGCGGGCCAGGGTGGAGTCGTCGTAGGCGCCGCTCGACTCGGAGCCGAGGGCGAGGATGCCGATGCTCCGCCCTCGGGAGTTCAGGGGCAGCAGCACGTAGGAGCGGATGCCGTCCTCCAGCAGCCGCATGTCCTCGATGAAGCGGTGCTGGTGCACGAGGTCCCGCTGAAGGACCGTGCAGTTGTTGAGGACCACCGAGCCGGGGCCGCTCCCCACCACCGGGATCACGTCCCCCAGGCCCCAGGAGGCCCCCTCGGGATCGCAGACCACCTCGATGTAGTCTCCCGAGTCGTTCACGAAGCCGCAGCCCAGCCGGTGGAACGAAACGAGGGCGGCCATCTCCCGGGCGAACGCGGGCACGATCGTCCGCAAGTCGGAGCCCGAGGTGACGGCGGAGGTGATCCGGTTGAGGATCTCGATGCGGCTCGCGGAGGCGCGCAGCTCCGCGTAGAGCCGGACGTTCTCCAGGCCGTTGCCGATCTGCTTGCCCAGCGCCTCCAGCAGCTCCAGGTCCGGGGAGAGGGCGTCGTCTCCCATGTCGAGGAGGAGGAGCGCCCCCACTTGCCGCTGGCGGGCGTGGAGAGGGGTGGCGGCGAGCCATCCTCCGGCCGGGATCTCGTGGACCGTGGGCCGGCCGCGCTCGAGGGAGGTCAGGGCCAGGGTGTGCGCGAGATCGCGGAGGGTGTCGGGCAGCCCCAGCTCGGCCAGGGGGACCAGGGTCTCGTCGGGGCCCAGGAGGAAGGTGACCCCGCCGGCGAGGCCGAGCGAGCCCACCACGTGCTCCAGGGTCGAGCGCAGGAGGCCTTCCTCCTCGCGCTCCACCGTGAGGTCGTCGACCACGGACATGAGGGCCCGGATCGTCCGGTCCTGGGCGCGGGGGTCGGGGCGAACGGGCGCGCGCGTGTCGGGACGCACCGCGCCCCGGGGGTCGGCGCGGACGGGAGAGCGCGGGGTTCTGCGATCGGTCGGCGGCGGCATGTCTGCCCTCCGGCACTCCGGGGCCCGGCCCGGAAGCCCTTTCCGATCCCATTCTATGCGGCCGGATAGCGCTTGGCGAGCGCTCGCCGCTCGGCCCTCTCCCGTTCTGCGTCCCAGCCGAGCTTGGCGGCCATGGTGCGAATCACCGCGTCCAGATCCGTTCCCGGCGCCGGGCCGGCGCTGCCCAGGTCGAGTCGGCGCAGGACGGCGTCGGCCAGGGTCACCGCCATCTCCTCGCGGATGGCCTCGAGGGTTTGCGCCTCGAGGGTCCCCTCGAGCCCCTGGGCGCGCGGGAGCAGCGTTTCCATGGTGCGGCAGGGCGTCTCCGGGCGGCCCAGGCGGTGGAGGACCAGGTCCACGGCCTTCTCCGCCACGCCCCGGGCCGTCGTGTACTTCACGCCCTGGACCGTGACCAGGCCGGCGACGCCATCCTCGGCCTGGTGGTCGTGGAGACGCGGTCGGGTCGAGAGACCCCTGGCTCCCCCGCGGCCGGGCACGAGGCCCTCGTGGACGAGGACGACCGGAGCCCCCTCGAGCCCGGCCCAGGGGAATGCCTGGAGGGCGGCGTCGCGGAACGCGGCGACCGCACCCTCCGCCGGCGCTTCGGCCGGCGCGTAGGCCGTGCCCACCATCGTCCGCTCGCGCCAGGGCACGAGGAACAGGAAGCGGCCCTCGCGGCGCGCCCCCACCGCGAAGGGGACTGCGGGCGTCCGGGCGAACACGAGGTTCCACGCCCGGAGCAGCGGAGCATGCCGGCGGCGGATCCCGGCCTCGGCCAGCAGCGCGTCGACCCCGGGGCCCGCGCAGTTCAAGACCATGCGGGCCCGGGCCTCGAGCTCATGGCCCGTCAGGGTGTCGCGCAGCCGCACGCCCGCGATCCGGCCCGCCATCTTCAGGAACCCGACCGCCTCGAGGTGGTTTGCGACCACCGCCCCCGCCCCGGCCGCGGCGTGGACGTAGGCCAGGGTCAGCCGCTCGCTGCTCGCGACCTGCGCGTCGTACCAGAGGCCTGCTCCGCTCAGGCCGCGCGCGGGCACGCCGGGCAGCCGCTCCAGGGCCTCGCGCCGCGAGAGGATCCGCCCCCGCGGGATGTGGTGCGTCTCGGGCAGGCCGTCGTTCCGGTCGTGGCTGATCCGGTCGTTCACCGCGAGGCCCAGGGCCAGGGCCTCTCGGCCCACCCGGCCGTGGCCGTAGGTGGGCACCAGGAAGGGCAAGGGCCGCACGAGCTGGGGGGCGATCCTCAGGAGCGCCCGCCGCTCGCGCACGGATTCCCGCAGGCGCGCGAAGTCGGCCCCCTGCAGGTAGCGCAGGCCGCCGTGGATCGTCTTCAGGCTGTTCCAGGAGACGCCGGCCCCGAAGTCCTCGCGCTCGACCAGGGCCACCGCGAGGCCCCGCTGGGCCGCATCCCACGCCGCGGCCACTCCGTAGATCCCGCCCCCCACGATCACGAGGTCGTGCTCCCGGTCCGCGAGGGCGGGAAGGCCGCGTCTCATCACCACCGCCATCCAAGGTACGTCACGGTGACCGCGAACGTGTCGATGAACCCGTGGGCCAGGATCAATCCCGCCACCCCGGAGTCCACCACGCCGGAGGGACCCTTGTAGTAGTGGCCGCACCCAAACAGGATGGAGGCGAGCACCATGGCGCCCCAGAGGGCCAGCGTGGAGCCTCCGCCCAGGTCCGCCGCTCGAGCGAGCAGGTACCCTCGATAGGCGATCTCCTCCCCGAGCGCCGCGAACGCCCAGACGAGCAGCAGGCCCAGGAGGGCCAGGCCGATGTTCCCGGTGATGGCTTCCGCTTCGGCCGCCTCGGCGGCCGGGGGCCAGAATCGCCCGGGGACGACGTGAAACACGTTGTGGCCGATCACGATCGACGCGCCAGCGGGAGCTCGAGCGCGCTCAGCGCCCGGAACCCGGCGGTCAGCTTCATCCCCTCGACCGCCGGCGTCCCTTCGCCCGGCGACTGCTCGTCTTGCGAGCGTTCCTGGCGGCCCCCATCGCCTTCGGCCGGGCGTGCCGCGGCTGGTAGATCCCGAGCTTCCCGCCGCCCGGCAGGGTCACCTGCGTGAGCACGCCCCAGCCCTGGTTCTGGGCCGGGGCGCAAGTGATACCGCGCTCCTGCATGGCCCCGATCAGGGCCTCGATATCGTCGGACATGAGGTAGAACTCGTGCACGTCGTTCTCGTTGGATGGATGGACGGCCACCTCCGCAGGAGGCAATCCAAAGATCAGCCATCCCTCTCCGACGTCCACGCTGGGGAGCCCGACCACGTCGCGCAGAAACGCCCGGTCGGCGTCGGGGTTCTTGCTATAGATGATCGAATGCGCACCGATGATCATGGCCGGGCCTCCTCGTGGTCGGCCATTCTAAGGCGACCCCCTCCCGTTCAGGGAGCGAAGCCAGTGGACCTGGCGCGCTCGTACTCGACGAACCCACGAGCCGCCGTCTCGGGCTCCTGGATCGCGTAGCTCCAGAGGCTGGTCGTCCCCAGGCCGGGCCGCACCTCGGCGACGAACCTCGCGCCAAACGATGGTTCTCGGCCCTCCGTCACAAGCGCAGTCTATCGCGCCCACCCCTCGGATGACCAAAGCGCCCTCTGATACCGGACTTCATGGAGCCTCTCACCTGGAGCGAGCGAATGCTCCTGCTCGCCATCGTCCCACCGCATCCCTTTGTGCTCGTAGAACGCGCGGGCCGCTTTGTTCGTCTTCACGACCCAGAGGACCAGTTGGCGAACGCCGCGCTCCCGTCCCATCCGCACGGCGGCGTCGAACAGCCGGCTGCCGAGTCCTTCGCCGTGCCGAGATGGGGCCACGTGAAGGTTGTAGATCTCCCACTCGGCACGGTCGCGGCCGGTACCCCGCACGAACCCGCACGCGACGAAGCCGGCCATGGCGCCCCCGTCCTCCTCGAGGAGAACCGCGACTCCGTCTTGAAGATGACGACGCCATGCGGCGGTGCGGGCGGCCAGATCCTGATGCTGCAGGAAGGTGTGCGACAGCTCCGCAGCGTAAGTTGCCTGCCAGCTGGCGATGTGAAGGCGGGCGATGCGCTCCGCATCCTCCTCGCGCGCTTCAACTAGCATCCCCGCTCCACTGCCACGTCAGCCGCGGAGCAGGAACGACGCCCATGACCCCAAGAAGCATGCGCTCGACAACGCCACCGCGATGATGGGGGTCCTGAACCAGAACTGGATCGCCAGGGCCAGGTAGAGGCCCGACACGAGCGCGGCCAAGGGCGGGAACACGGTCGCCTGCGCCTCGAACACCGCCTGGCTTCGCCCGACGAGAATGACCACGGCTCCGAAGAGGACCGCGCCCAGGCTGTGGCTCAGGTTGAACCCGACCCAAGCCAGCCAGACAGTCGTACGCCGGGTCAGCAGGACGGAGTCTTGCTGCATGGCCTTGCGGACGGAGGGATCCCGGGGTGACAGCCCCCTCTCCTGCTCGGGGTCAAGGGGGGTGGCGAGCGCGTGGGCCAGGCCGAGGACGACGAACGGGAGCGCCCCCGCAAGGAAGAGGTACCGGCTGATCTCGTTCACGCGGCGTCATCCGGGCCCCACGGCCTTGGCCGCGCGACCGCATCGACGGGGACCCTCGGCCTCGGAACCGGCATCGCCATGGCCACGGCGGGTGGGGGCTCATTCCCACCGCCCAGCCGGCAGTGCTCCTCGGCCTTCTGGTTCAGCACGAGCGCCCGTCTCGCGTGCCCGAGCCGCTGATGGTGGCGCGCCAACCTTCCATATCGGTCCGTGAGGAAGAGGTGCACCTCTGGACGCAGCACTTTGTCTTCAGAAGGATGCGCAAGCCAGAGGAGGACGTGTGTGGATGCGAGATCCCACCGAAGCTGCCACCGCGAGGGCTCGGTCGCCTGGGTCCTCACCGCGACCGTCCGGGCGGCTTCTCGGCGAAGGGATTTGCGTTGTAGGCCGCAGACCCGGCGGGAGGAATGCTCAGATAGCGCCACTCCCCGCCGCGGAACGCCTTGCCCAGAAAGACGATCTGGCCGACATGGTAGCTCGTATGCGCGAGCGACCGATGCAAGGCCTCGTGGACCGAGAGCGGCACCCCGCGGATCTTCACCACCGCGTGCAGCCCTTCGTCGTCTAGGTCCGCCAGGGATCGAAAGAGAACCGCCCAGCCCGTCTCCCATTTCTCGCGCAGCTCCGAGCGAGTGACGGTCCGCTGGAGGAACTCGGTCTCACGGTCACGCCAGGGCTTCTCGCCGTCCGATTCGAGGAAGTCGGTGAAGCGCGACGTGAGGTTGCCCGAGATGTGCCACACGATCACGGCAACGGAGTTGCCCGCGGAAGTGCTCGCCAGGGACAGCTGCTCGTCGGTGAGCTGCTCGATCGCCCCTTCGCCGAGCGTCTTGTATCGCCGGTATTCGCCCTCGATCGATCCTACGATCTCGCGCATACGCCTCCAAGGTCGGCCCAACGCCGGGATGAGACCCGATCACCAACCTCGAGGCTCAAGGCGAAGCCCGGTCTCCTCGGCCTTGGCGCATTGTCAGGCGGTCCTCACGCACGCCATCGAACACCTCGACCAGACCGCTCTCCAGAGAATACTCTGCGCCAACGACGAGTAGACCATCCTTCTCGATCAGGCGCTCGAGAACCTCGGAACCATGGCGCAAATGATTCGCCGCCACGCGGACATTCGCACGCACCGCCTCATGCAGGAGAGCAGCGGGTTCCAGTCCGACTGCGCTCGCCAGGAGGCCTTCGACCGAGGGACGAATCCGGTCCACGATGGAGCGCAAGTTCCGCGATTGAATGTCGGTGGGTCGCCGAAGCTCCTCGAGGGTGGCGAGTACGGCTCCGCACTGGGAGTGGCCGAGGACCACGACCAAGCGCGTGCCGAACCGCTCAGCGGCAAACTCCACGCTGCCCACCTGTGAGGGAGCCACGACATTCCCGGCAACGCGGATGACAAACAGGTCTCCCAGGCCCTGGTCGAACACGATCTCCGCGGGCACCCGGGAATCGGAGCATCCAAGGACGATCGCGAGGGGTTGTTGGCCCGTCACCAGCTCGGCGCGTCGTGTGTGATCACCCCGGCCGCCCTCGCGCTCCGTGCCTGACGCAAAGCGGCGGTTGCCTTCCCGTAGTCGCTCCAGCGCATCCAGTGCTGTGACCTTCACCTGTCGATCGGCCTCCGGTCCACAAAGTGTAGCCCGTGCCAACGCGGCCAAGCACTAGCCCTCAGCCCGAGGAGATACCCTGCCGCTCGAAGCGACGACTCGAAGCGACGATAGGTATGCCGACGAACGGGATGTGCCCAATCAGCTGGATCCACCGGCGGGTGCCGATGGCCGGCGGGGGATCGCGGTTGGAGGAGCATGGTACGGCGCTAGTGGACATGGCGCGCGCTCGCCTCCGGTAGTTGAGTCGTCACCCCCGGGGTCGGCAGAACCCCGGGGAGGACTCAGTTCCTGCGAAAGCGCATGCTGACCAGGTGCCAGTATCCTGCAGAGGGTGGTGCCGGATACCTCGTCTGCTTGCTCAGGTCTCGAAAGCACATGGCAACCTTCGTCTCGGGCTTCACCATTGCCTTCTCGACCTGCCCGTCTCCCGCTATCCTGAGCAGCATCTCGAAGTCCTTCGCGGCAGGATCGCCCGTCTGCCTGAGGCACTGGGACAAACGAGGAGCGTATTGCGCACCGAACTCCTTGGAGAAGGCGTCGCCGTACTTCCTGCCGGCCTCCGAGTCCCGATTCTGAGCAGCCTCCTCCACCCGTTGGTCGAACGTCTCATCGTGAGCCGCGACAAGCCTGAGGGTGAGCATACTTGCCGCGAGCGTTAGCGCCACTGTCGTAGGCCGCATGTGTTCCCTCCCTGTGCGTGCGTCGAAAACCGCGTCCACTAGCGCTGAAACGGAAGGCGCTTCAGATCGTCGCCACAGAGGCGGAAGCCGCCGTCGTTGGTTGATCCCGTGACACAAGGAGGTAGTTGAGCCGTCACCGCGGAGGTGACCGCGTCAGCAGTCTCCAGCTTGACCACGATCTGATTCGCTCGCGGTGAGAGCTTCTTTGGCCGAAAGCCCGGCGAGTAAATGCCCAAGGGAATCGTCCCAGGCGAAATGCAGGTGCTGAGAGACCCTGAAGCGTCTGTGACACCAAGAAGAGCCTCACGTGGCTCACGACCGGACCACTTCCTTACTTCTGCTCCGGGGACGACAGCGCCCTTTGAATCCACAACCCGAAGACCCAATTCCCGACTTGGAGGATCACAGATGAGGGCCGCAGCCGCGAGCGCTAGCCACATAGTCACCTCCTGAGACCCGATGATACCTCTTACTTCCTCCGCTCGGCGGCTCGCTCACGAGTCCGCGCTCGATCCTCAACGGCCCTTCACAACCACCCTTGCCTTTGCACGAGTTCAGGCACAGCACACCCCTTGTCGCCCGACGCACACCCGTGCTGGAGAGCGCGCACCACGCCAAGCTGCGTCACTCACCCCCACCTCGGAACGATCGCTGTTGGGCCATCGTGCCGTTCCTCGCTCCTCGAGAGGTGTGCATAACACTCGGATCAATTGCGGCGCCGGCGCGCGAATGCGCGCGAGGGGCCGCGACCACCCCTCCGTTACCACCGCGGCCGCCAAGAGGCGCCGTCAGCTGCTCGTTGTTCGCCCGCTCCTCTTCTACCTCGGGAGATCCTCGAGACGCGTCCCGAGGCCAGCACGGATTGCCGCGCGTGCCTCTCCAACTCGACGGAGGAACTCCGGGTGATTCTCCAGCCGGTACTCAAACCAGTCATCTTCGGTCTGGAACCCGATCAGGACTCCCGCAGGCCTTCCATGACGCGTGATCAGGATCTCCCGCTGCGCTGCAAGCTTAAGGTAGCGCGAAAGGTCATCCTTGACCTTTGCCAGGGCCACTCGGCGAGGCTGGGGTAGCCTCTTCCGCGAGCCACGCTTCAGCCTGCTCCTTCGGGATGATGGCGAGGACTTCGACCGCCGTTGCCGTGACGTCATAGAACACCCTCACCTCATTCACCCTGAGCCGGTACTGCGGCCGATCCAGGCCTCGCAAGCGCTTGATGCGGCTCTTGCTCAGCTTCGTCGGCTCGTGGCGCAGGTCCAGCGCGATGGCGTCCCGGACACTCGACTGGAAGTCAGCCCTCACAGCCTTCAAGCCCTCGATGGCTTGAGGGGCCAGGACGATCTCGAACGGCATCTGGCCAGATTATAGCCAGAATGTCATCGCATCGCCATCCCCCTTTGGTGTCGGGCGAACACCCAGATCAGCGGCGAGGCTTCGTCGCTTGCGCGGGCCTCGTCCGCTGCATTGATGAAATGGACTCCTCCTTGCGCGTCGATCGGCATCGTGTGCCAGAGTCGCCCTTGGAGAAGGAAAAGGAGGAGCCCATGGAGAAGCATACCGTTGCCGCGGTGGATGTCGCAAAGGTGGTTTTCGATGT